>Ga0315549_1004934_pt1 | contig 11081 bp, 1 predicted proteins | sample SalMarSW160200MG_FD_203101 | JGI IMG/M metagenome (GOLD analysis project Ga0315549, IMG submission 203101) | Salt marsh sediment microbial communities from the Plum Island Ecosystem LTER, Massachusetts, United States - Salt Marsh Sediment SW1601-200 ... | reverse complement strand
CCTTTGGATCCATTTTATTCACTGGATCGTTCAGGCAATAGAGGTATACGTGCAGTGTGAGCGGTTTTTTGAACTTGCCGCGGACCGGATCGCGGGAGGTAAATCGGGCGATGTGCGGGTCGTACTGACGAGCGCGGAGGTAATATTCTTCAATCTCAGAGTCGAAGTACTGGCCGGTGAACATAAATGAATTACCTGGAGCACCCTGATCAGAATCACTTTCCAAAACCTCGCCGAAGGGATCGAATGTGTAAGAATTCTCCAGACTGCCCGAATTATCAATGACCTGCCGGACGCTGCCGAGCCTGTCGTGCAGGTAGAAGTATCTGTCTGCGGTGTGGTCGCCGGTGTGCTGGGCGATTATCTGGCTGTTAGCGTAAATATAAGTTTTCTCGATACCTCCGCTGTTATTTAACTCCATTAATATTACGGGCAGTTTGCCTGAAATATCAATAATATACTTCCGCTCCGATTCGTTCACGGTCTTGGACACGCGATTACCCAGCGGATCATATCGCAGCTCGATGGTATCGGTGCCCTTTGTACCCGACCGAAGCTTACCATCCCAGTTCCAGACAAGCTGGGTTGTTATACCGCTGTAAGGCAGGTTCGTCATTTGACCATTAAGGTCCCAATCCAGATCGAAATTCTCACCTCCGGTGGTGCTTGAAGCACTGGTCATGAGATCTGAATCATACTCATATTCAGTTGTTTTTTCGTCATCTATTGTTTTGTCCTGCACGTTTCCATCCAGCTTATAGGAATAGTCGACCTTCCACAGGCTGCTGTCTATATTAGTTATGGTCCCCTGTGTCAACTGCGAGCGCATATCGTAGTCGAAAGTATAGCTGTGGCTAACTGTACCACTGGTTTTTGTAATGGTTTCATCGGCATTTTTCAACCGCCCAAGTCCGTCGATATCTCCTGAGTCTGTGGCATCAAAAGTAAACGTAGGCCCACCGGTAGTTGTGAAGGCTGTCAGTAGGTTGTCGAGATTGTAGCCGTAGCCGATGGAAGTCGTCGGGCCGGTCGCACTGCCATTGCGGTAATACGTCAACTGTGAGCGGTTGCCGTTATCGTCGTAATCGAAGCCGGCGATTAGCTGATAGTCCTCGGGCAATAGCGGCTCGCATACATCAATCAACCTTCCGGCCAAATCATAGGAGTATTCTACATGATAAATTAATTCGTCGTCCAGGTCGTTAACATGCACAACAGTTGGTTGATCATAGGCCCTTAAATAGTCGTAATGAACCGTATATCCTTTATTTTCCTCATCTCCTTCGTAATCCTCATAGGTCTTGACGTTTCCAGACAGATACCAGTAGTCAAAGGTAAATTTGCTCCCTTCCGCTCCCGGGCGATCGTCGGCATTTCTGTTATCGGTAATTTGCTCGACCTTCCCATATTTACCCAGAGTCCTTGCCGTGTAGTCATACTCCAAGTACCCCTCATCGGGATATGTTATCGTTTTCACTTTGCCAAAATCATCATATTCGTAGTTTATGTAATCTGGGTCAGGGGAACTACCATCCCAAACCGCCTTTTGCTCCAGAAGTCCATTGAACATGCTAACGGGAATAGGATCATTATTTTGGTCGAAGGGGTCTTCGTCATAATACCTATATTCCTCGTAATCGCCGGAAGGATATGTGGCCTTTTCAGTTTTTCCATGGTAAGACAATTTGATTCCTGTTCGTTTGCCTTCGGCATCCTGGATAATGTTGTGATATCCACTATCTCCTACAACTCTTTCAAGGTCGCCATCATCGGAATAATAATATGAGGTTGAAGCATCTTGGGTGTCATTGACTTGCTCGGTTACGGTATCGAGTCTTCCTCTTGAGTCATAGAGATATTCGGTATAAGCCAATAAAGAGCTATCATAATCATAGGAGCTGGCGTCTTTTATATCGTCATTTTTGTAATAGGTGACTGCTTTCTTTACAATGGCATTTGCTTTGGTCGCAGCAAAATCAATCTCGTCCGTGCCGGGAACATATACAGGAGCTGCAGCAAAATACGAGCAAATCTTGCGATTGGCGTTATCATAATCCGTGAAAATAATATTTCCTGACGGGTCTATAATGTAGATGCGGTTTCCGACTGCGTCGTAACCATATTCCGTGGTCTGATTCAATCCACCATCGGTACAATCAACGACTTGTTTAGTTAATCTGCCTAAAATATCATATTCGTAACTGTTCGCTTTTTCCAGTACCCCTGAATCAGGCGCAAAATCAAATTTGCCTCGTTCGACGCTGTAGACTGCTTCATAGATTTTATTGCCGGAGGCATCATATTGAAACTCCTCGTGTTTGATGTATTTAAATGGGCCAAAAACTTCGAGGTGATCAAAGTAACTATACTTGTGTATCAATCTCCGCATTGAATCATAAATGTGATTGATTCCTACATCGTCATACGTATTGTCAGCAAAACGGCATTCATTCAGAATCCGTCCATCATCGGCAGCCAAATCATAACGAAAACGTTCGCTCTCATCACCAAAGTTGTGCACATATGGAGACCTACCATTTCTATGACGTATGCTGGAATACTCATCACTACCACCGGTAGGAAGTATAATTTCATATGGATTGTTACCAGCATAGTAATCATTGTATAAAGTTCTGCTCTCCCACCAGTCGTTAAATTCATCATCATTTGGAAAAGCATCATATGTGCTGGGCACGAATTCCTCGTCTGTTTTTTCCATTACATCCTCATCTTTATATATCCTGGCCTGCGCAACTCGTCCCAGGGAATCATATACATTCATTTGCACTTTTCCGAGGTAATCGGCCTCGAGACGTTTTCGCCCGAGCTCGTCATAATAGTACCTTTTTTGAGAATTTCCGACGGGAAGGCCGCCTTCAAAATGTGCGCCTTGCCATTCTTTGCTCCTAAAGCCATAGCTGTCATAAGTATAGTAGGTTATATTGCCCTTAGGGTCCTCCTTCGTTTTGATTTGTCCTTCCGATTCGTATGTATAGAAAGTGTCAGCCCACTCCGGGCCAGTGTCATTAAGCAATACGCTCTCCTGGACAAGAAAGTCTCCCCGTTTTCCTTCTGCTACGAGCGTACCGTCTGCGTCGCCATAGAGCCATTGCTTTTCAACTTTTGCACCGGAAGTAACAATAATATCCCCTTCATCGTAACAATATCCCTGCCAGGTTGTTTGTCTAATTGGGAAATCATAATCCTGATGATAGTCATATTTTGTATAGACATAGTATTCACTATCCACATATACCTTCTGGTCGGTCAGATTCCCTCTGCCATCGTATTGCATTGTGGTTTTCTTGCTCGGCCTGTCGTACTCGCCATCTCCATCATCATCATAATATTCGATAATCGTTGTCGGCTTGAAGGGGAAATTTGCATTTTCATAGAAATATTCAGTGTCGGCCGCTCCCCCGCCTCCAGCATGATATCTAAAACCACCTGTCGGGTCCGGGTCCCAGTCAGTCGAATAGTCATAATAATCATATGGATCGAACTGGTTACCAGAGTGAAATGTCCTTACATCCTTGATAAGCATTGCTCCCTCGGGACTTGTAACAGTCACTTCCTCTCTTAGCATTGTTAACCATGAATCGTTTCCACTTTTTACTTTAATAGTAGTAATTAAGTTCTCTTTGTTATCATATTCATAATTATATTGCTCAATCGGCTGATACGACGAATAAAATCCGTTTCCTCCTATCTGGCCATAAAAAAGATCTTCCTGTCTTTCTATAAGAGTTCCATCATCATTGTATTTAACAAAGATATCGTAGTTCTCATACCGTAGAATAGAACGGGTGGGGCTCATATATGTTAGCATGAAATCCTGCCCTACTACACTATACAAGTATACTGACTCGCTGCCCGATGAGCCCTCATTTCCTCCCCATGTACGCGAATAATAATCAGGGTCTCCACTACTAGGAAAATACCAAACAAAATTGACATATGCATCTGTAGGTGCATCGTCATTATAAAGCCTGACTTCTTCCAAAGGACCATCCGGGGTGCCAGGTTGATAGGTGAAACGCAGATTTGCGTTGGTTCGGTTATTCCATATCTTGTTTAGGAAAACGTCGTTCCCGTCCTCCTCGGATAAACCAGACCACTCATACACCAGGGCATTGTTGAAACGATCCGCCTGTTTGTTAATACCCGCCACAACTATCCAATCCACCAGTCCCTCAAGGGCCGGCACAGGATAATAAACCGTTAACTGTTTTTGGAATGTCATCTTCATGCCATCCGGCGTATAGTACACATATTCCAAAGTAAACACCGGTTCATCAGGATTGGTTTCATCAACGGAGCTCGTCCGTATGATATAGTGATTCTCGTTATCTAATGGTTCGTAAATCACTTGTTCCGGGTCTACATCATTAACATGCCCGATGAACATCTGTCCTCCTAAAGGTTGGCACAGCCATAGCCTGCCGATCCCCAGGCCGTTGTCATCGCGGGCGGGCTTATAATCCTCTTCCACATCCATGATCCAGTCATACTGGCTGTCCTCTATCAGGCGGATGTTGTGGTTATGGATCCAGCCAAAGAATAGAGGATAGATGCGGGCCCGCAGGCCGTTGTTATACGTTCTCTTGAACTCAAATGGAAACGTGCCGGGCCAATTGATAGTAAAATCGGGGATCTCTTCATAGTGGTAGGTTCGAGGTTTAGCTCGGCCGATAACAGGATATCTCACATTGCACGTCTTCGACCTGCCGTTAAATGTACGTTCAATTTCTATAATCCCTTCAGAAATCAACCTTCTCAGGTCGTCATAGATTTCGATTTTTAGAAAGTAATCGCCGTTAAAATAGCCTTCCGTATTCCAGAAACCGAGAAATATCAGCTCTTTGCTAATAGACTGCCCAGAGCAAACTTGTATCCAGTTCCCAGGATCGGCTGAGTCCAAATCCGACGGGCAACATTTGACTACATATTCTCCAAGTGTATCATACCACATGGTTCCTGCTACAATACACTGTCCTTTTAATGGATTTAATATGTCAGCCTCAGGCTCGGTTAACCAAACATCTTCATCAGCCCCCACAACACCTCCCGGTAAGGCCATATCTGAAATCGACATGCTATTGAGCTTAAATCCCGTGCCGCCCGTACCGACTTTGAATTCGACCGTTGTATAACAACGATGAAAAGAATCAAAACCGGCTCCTGTGTAAATTGACTCACCATCTGGAACCTCATAATGTGCCCAGGTGACATCATAGGTATGGTTCTCGAAATCAAATTCAATCACAAATTCCATCCATGTGTTCTCATAGGAATAGTCAGTACCATCACCATAATAATAATAGGGATAGGGATTACTTAGAAAATCACGACATTGGGTTGCTATATCATCGTAATAGTGAGGATCTGTTAAAGCCTCAATATAACTTCCATCATCCCATACGTATATCTTTCCATCTTCTTCTCCACCATCTTCGCCAAATTTGATAGAGGCAATCAAGGAGGAACCATCCATAACATTAATCAATGAACCTGATGACGGAATGCAGCTGACGCGTATAAATGTTTTTTCACAGGAGTCGACTGTACCATACGAGATTGTGGAATTCCTGTTCGCATTGTAAATATCAACATACTGGTAAGGATACTCATCGATTTCTTCACCGTTCTTCTCTTTGTATTCCGCATCGTCAACATAGGCACTACCCTCTTCAACTTCCCAACCATCAGTCCCATCAATAGTGGTAGACCAATCATATCCCTGGTATTGCTCAAATGAAGTTATGTATCCTGGAGGACTGTCATATTCATACGCACCGATATCGGCATAATTGGGATTTCCCACCCCGATATTAAGTACAAAGTCCATATCGGCACGCTCATCCCCGCACATATCGGTATCTTGTGCTGCATCCCCATCTGCGGCATCTATACACCGGCTAATCAGTTTGAGCCGCATTCCATCATCTGATGTGCCGAAGAAACCATCTGTTCCGGCCGGATTGTCTGAGTTTGCAAAATGGGGATCCTCATCAAGATTACCGCCACCATCGGTTCCTAAGCTTGCGTCCCACTTACCACTGCCCCCACAACCTTCTATATTGCTACATCGGATCAAACCTGACAGCCAGCCAACTTCCTCTTCAGTAAGCGATCGGTTATAGATGCGAACATCGTCGATTACGCCCCTGAAAGGTTGATCAGAAGGGTTATTTCTACACCCTATTTTCGTCGTGGCGTCATTTGAATAAGGGTCAATTGTCATTGTCCCATCAGCCCTTTGGATTCCGTTAACATACACGTACCCTTTATCTCCGGCCCTGTCAAAAACACCGACTATATGGTACCAGGTGTTCAGGTCGAGTATTTCATCACCATATAAGATCCAGTGTCCGTAGAACATTCTATAGGTGTTGATATAGGCTTTTCCTCCTGCAACACCTAATCTATAGGTAATATAGGATGGCTGTGCTCTGGCCACGATTGTCCCAGATCCTCTTATTTTGATCCAGGCTGAAATTGTGAGATCGCTGTTATAGATGTTCAGGGGAGAATTATGCCCGTAGCTTCCATACGAATCTACGCCATCACCAGCACCATCAAAGTCAAGTGCGTGGCCTCCAACTCCAATCTTCCCCTTCACCCACTGCGGGTCCCCAATAAGAGTCCCATCATAGCCGCCGACGGAATCGGATGCGGTATCCCCTTCGCCGTCATCGAACTTCCACCAGGCAATAAGACTTGGGTCATCATCCAGATTGTAGCTGTTGATATTATAAATCGAAGCTTCGGATACAGCCGTATTGCCCCAAATAATGCAATTTATTATTTCAGGGTAAGCATTACTGTTGCATATTCCTCCGCCTTCATTGCTGTTATTGCCGCTAAAAGTACAATTAGTCAACTTGGGCCAGGATTGGTAGTTGTACATACCGCCGCCTCTCGAAATGGCGTAGTTCCCGCAGAAAACACAATTAGCTACCAACGGAGAGGATTCTAAGTTAATCAAACCGCCACCGAAAGTGGCAGCATTACCACTGACAGTGCAGTTGGTGAGCGTTGGATTACTGTATGTATTGTACAGACCACCACCCGCTAAGTTGGCAGAGTTGCCCGTCAGGGTACAATTGGTTAACGTAGGGCTGCCAGCATTGTTGTATACCCCTCCACCGAAAGAGTGACCATTGCCGCCGGTTATGGTAAAGCCATCCAGAACTGCTGTAGCGTCAGTCCCGCTGCCTGTCACAACGTGGTAGCTGTTCTCGTCCCGACTAGGTTCTGTCCGCAGTTCCTCGGGAGGGACATCTACATCATCGCCAAGCAAGTCACCGCTTAGAATGGTCTTGTTCTCCGTCCAATCACGCCAAGCCCTGCTGTGCTCTGTACCTTCAAATCCACCGTAGATGGACACCCTGTTTCGAAGGTCAAAAGTTGCTGTTCGGTCGTTCAGTGTCTTCCCGCCACCCTGGTCAGGCCGATAGCTGCCCCCAGCCACCCATATCTCATCACCCTCAGCAGCATCATTGACAAGGGCATCCTGGAGGTAGTTGCGGGCATTCGTCCAACTAGTGCCGTCATTGGTTCCTGTTGCGTCGTCTTTAACGTACCAGACCGGAACCACCTCATAGGCGCCCATGTCAACTTCTGCCGAACCACTATGGTCCCCGTCTGCAGGCCGCGCATATCCGGTTATGTCATCATCCGGCACATCGGGATAGTCCACATCCCTTTCGTGTCCAGTGTCAATACAATTGTAGGGACTGTCGGGTTGGAGATATAGTCCATCGTCCGATGTGCCAAAAACGCCATCCAGTCCCGCGGGATAGTCTGCCTCTACAAAACGAGGATCAACATTAATATTGCCTTCGCCACCGGCCAAGCCACCCTGAACGTCACAATAATTGACGGTGGCTGAACTGCCCGTCTCATTGTAGATCTCCCCTCCCACATCACCCCACAGGATGCAATTGGTCAATGTCGAGGTGCTGCTGTCTTCGTTGTATATCCCGCCACCATATTGCCCTGCTGAGTTGCCACGAAAAGTGCAGTTTGTCAGTGCCGGGCTGCTGGAGGTGTTGCCAATTCCACCACCGTATTCAGCAGTATTCCCGCTGAAAATGCAGTTAATTACCCTTGTGTCAGATAAGTAATTGCTCAATCCTCCACCATAACTACTAACAGAACTTACTGTATTGTTGATAAAGAAGCACATGGTTATCGTTGGTGAAGCATTGCTACAGTAGATTCCCCCACCACCGTCATAGGCCTTATTGTTTCTGAAGACGCAATTCACCACCGTGGGATTAGGCTCAGAGCCCTCTTCTCCAAGAACGAGAAGGCCGCCACCATAACTGACAGTACAGTAGTAGTATGCGTTTCCACCGGTAATCGTAAAGCCGTCCAGAACAGTCGAGTTGTCAATGACAGTTTCGTCTGCTGAAACAACATGATAACTGTTGTCCCAATCATCAACTTCGCTACCTATGTTACCGCTCAAAACAGTTTCATATGCGGCAATATTCCGAGTATCAGGATTCGATTCGCCGAAACCGGCATAGCCACCTTTAATAACGACCTTATTCTTGAGCTGGAACGTGGTCGACCGGTAGCCGGTCCCATCAGGATGAAGGGAATCCACGTCAGGCCTATACACACCCTCAGCAACCCGGATCTCATCGCCGGCGGCGGAAACAGCGAGGGCATCCTGCGGATAGTTATAGGCATCCCCCCAACTTTGCCCATCACATGCACCAGTGGCGTCTTTGTCAACATACCATATGTTGCCAACAATGATGTCTACGGTTTCGGAATCTGTCCACTCGCCCAAATTGTCATAGGCCCTTGCCTTCAGCGTGTAGCTGCCGGGAGAGACATCGAACCAAAGGCAGCTATACGGTTCAGATGTATCCTCGCCTAACTTCGTCAAGCCTTGGTAAAACTCCACCTTTGTCACGTAGCCACCTTGGTCAAAAGCGTAGGCCTCGATCGTGATGTCATCACCTTCTGTAAACGAATCTCCACCTGAAGGAGCGGTGATGGTCACATCAGGCGGGATATTAGGACACGGATAGCTTGTGTTCGGACTAACAACCATTAAAATCAAAATGCCGGTCAGTATTTTTCCCTTCATGGGTTTCTCTCCTATATCACTATTTGTGACTACTTAGCCAAAGCTCAGCAGCCTTAGCCGCTTTGCATGCCGGATACTTTTCAAGAAGCTGTTGAAAAACAGTTCGCGTCTTGGAATCAGCCTCCGATTTCGACATAGCTCCGGACTTCTTAAGGTCTTCATAAATATGTCCTATACTAAATAGTGCATATGAGGCATGTTCATAGTCAGGCCAGTCGTCAACGACCTTTTGGTAGTACTCGATAGCCTTTTTGTGCTGACCGAGTCGACGATAACAATCGGCCCCAAAATTGTAAGCCCACGCGGTAGCAATGGATTCGGGTAATTCTGTTATTATCTTTCCCCACACAACTATGGCTTTTGTGAAACTGTCTCTGGCTTTGGTGTCAAGGCCTTCCTTGTCATATCGAAAAGCCTTGTTATAATATTTCTCTCCAATTACAAATACCGTTTCTGGTAAACCCGGATTGTCATTAAAATCGGCAATTAAACTATCAAGAGTGGCCTCAATCGCGGTATCGTTTCCCGACTCGATAAGGGACAAGACATTTGTCTCTGCTATGCCTATTTGCGACAATATGGCATGCTCGGCCTTAGGCCAGTGATCTATGACATGCTGATAAAGCTCGTTAGCCTTTTGGTATTTGCCAGACAAGCTATAATGTTGTGCTACATCATGAACGGCTCTTGCCATAAAGGGACTGTCAGGAAAATCGGCAAGTAATTTATCAACAGCAGCTTCAGCAGCGACGTCACCCTGGTCAACATAGTACTTTGCCATATCCATTTGTGCCAGCACGGCGTAGTCGCTCTCAGGCCAGTTGTCTATAACATGTTGATCAAGCTGATTGGCCTTTTCGTTTTTCCGTGAAAGGCGATGCTGATATGCTATGTCGTGAACAGCCTGTGCTATACCTTCATGTTTGGAAAAATCAGCTAACAATTTCTGTAAAGCTGCTTCTGCCTGCGGCTGCTTGTCCCAGGCAACATACAAAATAGCCAGGTTCTTTTGTGCTTGAAAAGCATAGTCTGTTACCGAATAATCTGTTACGATTTGCTGATAAATCACCTCTGCCTGCTCGTATTGCTCCTCTTCTTGATACGTCGCTGCCTGTTCAAGTAAATCAGTAGCGTCAGCTAAAGCTTTACCCATCATCTCGAAAAACAGTATGCAAAATAAAATTGGCAACAATGTAAAAAATTTCTTGAACATTACTTTGTCCTCCGATTAGTGTGACATTGAGCGCATTATCTATTCCCGTTTAAGACTTCTTTCAACAAAGGGAATTCCTCCGAGCTTAATCTAACCCCTCCCTGGGTTTTTCCCTGTAAGCATCCACCTCGCAAAACGGCTTACATCTTCCAGTGGTAACCATCTCAATGTTGTCTCAGAAACGAGTATTGTTTATAATTTGGCATAGTGTCAAGGGAAAAAATGAAAAATATTTTAAAATTTTAAAGTTTGTCGATTTCTTATTCTATGACTATGTTGACTTTCGCACTTTTTGAAAGGCGTTAAGATAGGCAAAATAGCTTTCTGCGTGCTCTTAATGTTTTTTGCTACTTACGGTGGTTTTCCCGTAAATGCATAAAAAACAAAACAACGCTTAAACTCTTGTTTTACATAGCATTAGTGCCCTAAAAAGTGCGAAACTTAACACTATCAAACATAGCGATATTAACTGCCCAATTATTGATTAAAAAATGCTGTTTTGGGTAAATTTTCACCCTTTTGTGTCACCCATTTTAGCCATTTCCCCCATCTTTACATTGGGTATGTCCCCATATGGTGCTCATATCAATTTTTTTAATAGTAAGCTCGGCACATGCTGTTTAGGCCTGGGTGAGCTTGGACAATTTCGGATGAACCAGAGGGCAGGTCTTATGGCAGGATTTTGCTTTTCTTATTGTAGTGCGCAAATCAAAATGTCCTTTTGCGAAACCAAAATGTCCCAAAGGCTCTGCGCACAAC
>Ga0315549_1004931_pt1 | contig 11082 bp, 3 predicted proteins | sample SalMarSW160200MG_FD_203101 | JGI IMG/M metagenome (GOLD analysis project Ga0315549, IMG submission 203101) | Salt marsh sediment microbial communities from the Plum Island Ecosystem LTER, Massachusetts, United States - Salt Marsh Sediment SW1601-200 ... | reverse complement strand
ATATGCACCCAATACATTTATTTCGTTTCAGAAAACCACATCCTCTGGACGTGGACAGAGACGATGGCTTTGCAGGTCATTGTTCTTTCCTTCGCACGGAGTGATGGCCCGCCCTGGTGCGACTTGTTGAAAATACACAAATGCAAAGCTTATATTCTATGGCAGCAACCTTTACTAGAATGGTCCCTTTATATAGGTCTGGGCCAGGGAGTATTGGATGAGTGGAGTATTGAAAACCATCGTAGCGAATACACTCCACGAACGGTCCATAGGAAACCGTGTTAGTGCGGCCTTTTCCTGCCTTTGAAAACCTTCCTTTAATTTGAGCCCATTACTCCACTCCTCCATCACTCCATTCCTCCAACAACCCAGTGATCCGAGGGTACCCGTTTGGCCTCTTCCAGGGGGCCCCAAAGAAAGCCACGTCCTCTCGGCGCTAATTATTTCTTATATCGTATTCTCGAAAAAAATGAAATAGGGTTTCTCAGAAAGATCGATTCTCAGGCTCAACAAATTCACATTTTTAGTGAAGAAACAAGATGATAGAAAGATCGCTTCAGAGGAACCAACTGCTGTCAATGCGTGAATAATTGACCGATTTCCTCATTAATGATATTAAATGAGCATGGACTAAGTCAATCCAGGGTTTCCGTTTGTATGAGGTTATTCGGAGGATTTCTTTATGGCTAATACTGCGTCATGTAAGGAATTAGAGAAGAGGGTCAGGGACCTAGAGAAGGCGGCTTTCAAATCCAAGAAGGCCGAGGATGCGCTGAGGGAGAGCGAAAAGATACTCTCGCAGATCGTCCAGGGAAGCCCGATTCCTACTATCGTTATCGATAACACCCATAGGATCACCCATTGCAACAGGGCCTACGAGGAGCTCACTGGGATAGCTGCATGTGAGATGCTCGGAACGGATAAGCAATGGCAGACGCTTCACTCCAGCAATAGGCCAATCATGGCCGATCTCATCGTGGAAAACGCACCAGAAAAAGAAATAGCAAAATACTATGATGGCAAGTATAGAAGATCCACGATCATCGAGGGAGCATACGAAGCAGAGGATTTCTTTCCTGATCTTGGAGATGACGGCAAATATCTCTTTTTTACTGCAGCACCCTTACGAGATGCAGAGGGAAAGATCATCGGGGCCGTAGAAACCCTCCAGGATACCACCGAACGGAAGCGTGCCGAGGAGGAACTCCGTAAATCGGAAAGAAGGCTCAGATCGCTCTTCCAATTCGTACCGTATCCTACCGTCGTGCTTAGCCTTGATAGCCTTGTTTCTTACGTGAATATATCATTCACGGAGACATTCGGCTGGAGCATTGAGGAACTGGAGGGCAAGAGGATCCCCTATGTGCCGCCCGGGCTTGAGCAGGAGGCCGATGAAAAGATGAGACAGCTCATCAAGGAAAAGAGATTGCCCAATTACGAAACGAGAAGGCTAACCAAGGATGGAAGCATCATAGATGTGGTGATCAGGGGCACTGTCGCTTCTGAAATCAAGGGGAAGCCATCCGGAGTGCTCATGATCATCAGGGATGTGAGGCAGGAAAAGAGGACGCAACGCATCAATGAAACGCTCCTCCGCATCAGCATGGCTCTTCCCGCGTATCCTAACCTGGAGGATCTCCTGGATTATATCAGCGATGAGATCAAACAGTTGCTGAATGTTCAGGGAGCAATCGTCATACTGTTGGATGAGGAGAGGAATGAACTCTTCTTTTTGGGTGCAGCCTATGACGATGAGGCTACCGAAAAAAGGGCAAAAGAGATAAGGTATCCAGCCGAAAAGGGCGTTTCCGGCAGGGTTATCAAGACGGGCAAGCCGGTCATTGTTCCTGACACCTCGAAAGACCGCTACTATTACCCCATCATCGATCAGCAGATAGGATACCACTCCCGCAACATGCTTGATGTCCCTCTCAGAAGCGGTGATCGAATCATAGGGGTCCTCCTCGCCACCAATAAAAAGGAAGGCAGCTTCGATCAAACCGATATCGAACTCCTGAATATGATCGGGGGAACGGTGGCCTTGTCCATTGAAAATGCAAGGGTTTCCCGGGAGCTCAAGAGGGCTTATGAAGAGGTGACGAGCCTGAACCGCGCAAAGGACAAGGTTATCAATCACCTCTCCCATGAGCTGAAGACACCCGTTGCAATACTCTCCGGTTCTCTGAACCTCTTGGTGAGAAGGCTGTCCGAGCTTCCGGAAAAGACATGGAAGCCGACCGTCGAGATGGCACAGAGGAATCTGGATCGCATCGTTGATATTCAGTATGAGATCGAGGATATCATGGAGGATAAGAAGTACAAGACCTATGGCCTTCTCTCATTCCTTTTTGATCAATGCAGCGATGAACTCGCCACCCTTATTGCCCAGGAGGTTGATGAGGCCTCCGTCATAGAACGAGTCAAGAGACGCATCGATGATCTATTCGGCCCCAAGGAGGTCGTACCCAGGGAAATTGATCTTTCCGGGTTCCTCGAGCAACGGCTCGAGGCCCTGAGGCCGTTGCTCTCAGAAAGACAGGTGGAAGTAGTAACTGACATCGAGCCTGTGCCATTCATCTATATGCCCGCGGACCCATTAAAAAAGGTCATTGATGGTTTGGTGAGGAATGCTATAGAAAACACCCCCGATGAGGGAAGGATGGAGATCTCTGTTCGAAAAAAGGGGAAGGGGACCGAATTCACCGTGCATGACTACGGTGTTGGCATTCGAGAGGAGGATCAGAAGAGGATATTCGAGGGTTTCTTCACCACCCATGAAACGATGGCCTACTCCTCGAAAAAACCCTTCGATTTCAATGCCGGGGGAAAAGGGGCGGATCTTCTGCGAATGAAGATCTTCTCGGAGCGGTATAATTTTACGATAGGGATGAAATCGACACGGTGCAGGTTTATCCCGAAGGAAGGCGACATCTGTCCCGGAAGGATCAGCGAATGCAGGTTTTGTACAAAAAGGGAGGATTGCCTTCATTCAGGGGAGACCACCTTTACCCTCTATTTCCCACCCGTCCCGGAGAAAGATACGGGCGTCGTCGAAGAAAAGAAGGTCCCATTCACTGAGGCATAAGGTCCTTCGTCGAGCGGGGGCATTTTTGGATGCTAATGGTCGGGCGAACGGTGGCCTGCTTTGAAAAGATGCACAAAAATCTGTGTAATTATGCCGGAATTTTGTGCATCTTTTTATCGTGTTCCATATAAATTCCTCAATCTCTCATCGTCTTTCTCACCGATACTTTCTTCAATTATCTAGCACGATCCTATTGAGAGCCCCTACCAACAAGGGTCTCCGGCCCCCGGGATAAACGGTATCCATCCATGCAGTATTCGTTTTTATGAAATTCATATATGGCACATATTTTGCCAAAATGACCTACTAATTCGAAGAATAAAATATAGTGTTCTCACTATTAAAATAATCCTAATCCATTAAAACCTTTAGTTTCTAAAAGAAGATGTATACCATCAACAAACCAGGTGCTGTACTTCTGATCTGCCTTTTTATCGGGCTCCATGGCCTTACTCTATCAGCATCGCAGCACTCTGAAGATCTCACCATTCCCCCAGAATTCGCTTCCCCCCCGTTAAAGAAACGTAATCCCGCCCTGGCGATCTCGGTGGAATCGGTCGTGCAAAGATCAAGGGAAAAGCAGGAGATCATCCTTGTTGACGTCAGGAAGGGAAGCGAGTTCGAGAAATTCAGGATTCCGGGCTCCATCCATATCCCCCTGTTTGCCGTAAAGACAAAACCCTTCCTCAAGCGCAAGCCCTTGGTTCTTATCAATGAGGGATATAGTAACAACCAGCTAGAGCAAGAGTGCATACGCTTGAGGGAATCAGGCTTTAAGGCCTGGATCCTGGATGGAGGATTGTACTATTGGAGACAAAAAGGGATGCCCCTTACAGGGGATGCCTTTGCCATGCAAGGATTGAACAGGATGCCTTCTCGAGAGCTCTTCAAGGAAAAGGACTACGAAAACTGGCTCATGATCGATGTATCCCCATCGACACGCCCACGATCCCGCTCCCTGATTCCTCGATTGATCTCCGTACCATTTAGGAGAAATGAGAAAGAATTCATCGCCGCTCTCAATAAATTGATAGGGCAACACAAGGCCCATTATCGGCTTATCTCGGTATTGATATGCAGCGAAAAAGGCGAGCAATATCACAAGGTAGAGAAGATCCTTCAAAAAACCGCCTTCGGGAACGCCTTTTTTCTGAGGGGCGGCATCGAGGCATACGAAAAATTATTGGTACAGCAGGCCATGATCAAACAGGCGCCACATAGTTCGAAGAAGGCCCTTAAAAAATGTACCAGCTGCCCATACCAGTGCCCATAGCATAAAATTTTGCGATTTCTCCGGTTTGGTGGACCAAGAAGTCTGGCCCGTCGATCCAGCGCCTCGCCTCGTGTTTATCTGACAGAGTGGGGCCGGGAAAAGGGGATCAATGAAGAGGAACTATCTGATAATCACTGCCGGGTGCGTCCTCCTTGTGGGTGTTTTCATCGTTGTCAAGGTGTATGATCGGCATTTCGGAGCAAAATCCACCTATGTCATTCCTCGTCACATTCAATACAGCTTCACCCTCCAGAACCGAACAAGCCGTATCATAAAAGGGGTAGAGTTCTGGACCTATGCCCCGGTGAAACACACCCCTACACAGCAATGCATGAGCGTGAACGCATCCCAGCCCTTTCAGGTTATCCTGGATGATCAAGGCAACCAGATCCTTTATCTTACCTTCCATGCACTTCCTCCCTTCACGACTAGGATCATTACCATCGAGGCAGAACTCCTGCTCTCCGATACCCCAAACCGCATATCGGAAAAGGACCTCCGCGCCTCTCTTCAAGAGGAACGATATTGCGAGTCCGGCAATCCTGAGATTGCGGGGCTCGCAAAAAGCCTCCAAGGACCGGATCCTCTCAAGACCGCTGAAAACATCTTCCGCTGGGTTGCGAGCAGTGTCAGGTACTCAGGGTACATAAGGAATCCACGTGGCGCTCTCTATGCCCTGAGAAACAAAAAGGGTGACTGTACTGAGTTCATGTACCTCTTCGCCGCCCTGTGCCGCGCCAACAACATACCTGCCAGGGGCATAGGAGGATATCTCGTCCGTGAAAACGCCGTGCTCAAACCCAACGCATACCACAACTGGGCGGAGTTTTACCACGATGGTGTCTGGAGGATTGCAGATCCACAAAGGAAAATATTCATGCAGCACCAATCTCACTATATTGCGATGCAAGTGCTTGCCCAGTCGCCTGAAAATCCCATGGGCAATTTCCATCGGTTTCGATATGCCGGTGAAGGTCTCAAGGTCAAGATGAACGGATGATCGGGGTGATTACATGAAAAAGAAACAGTTTTCAAACCAGGGTTTTTCCCTTGTCTTTCTCTTCTTTCCTGCACTCATCTGCCTTTTTGCAGGGCCCTTATCTTCCCCAGCCCTTGCGGTGGATGACTCCGTGTGTGCCCGGGTGAAACTCGAGATCAGACAGGACCTGACCTTGGAGCGCCAGGCATTTGATGCGCACATGCGCATCAGCAATGGCTTCAGCCACATCACCCTGGAAAACATGAACGTGGAGGTTCGTTTTTCCGATGAGGAGGGAAACGGCGTGCTCGCGAGCTCCGATCCGGATAATACCGCTGCCCTCTTTTTCATCCGGCTGGATTCCCTGGAACATATCGATAATGTAAGCGGCACCGGTGTCGTCGAGCCCTTGGCCACTGCGGACATACACTGGCTGATCATTCCTGCCCCCGGGGCATCCAAGGGCATACCCCAGGGCACTCTCTACTATGTGGGGGCATCGCTCGCCTATACCATTGGCGGGGAGGAACATTTCACCAGTGTGTCCCCGGACTATATCTTTGTGAAACCCATGCCCGAACTCACCCTGGACTACTTCCTTCCCTCAGACGTCTATGGCGACGATGCCTTTACCCTTGAGATCGAACCCCCTGTCCCTTTTTCACTGGGCGTCAGGGCCTTCAACAATGGCTCGGGTACGGCAAAGGACATGAAGATCGACTCGGCCCAGCCCACGATCGTGGATAACGAGCAGGGGCTCCTGATCGGCTTTGTGATCGAGGGCTGCGAGGTGCATGGGCGGGCTGCCGTTCCAAGTCTCTTGGCGGATCTCGGCGACATCGGGCCGAATGAATCGAGGGTGGCGCGGTGGGTAATGACCTGTTCCCTCTCGGGACAGTTCGTGGATTTCACCGCGAACTACTCCCATTCCGACGAGCTGGGCGGAGAACTGACCTCGCTCTTGGAGGCAGTACAGACGCATTTCCTGGTCCGGGATGTGCTCGTGGATGTTGGCGGAAGGGATGCGATCCGGGACTTTCTTGCCAAGGATGGAGATGTCTACCGGGTATATGAATCAGAGAATATTGTTACCGGGGTCACCGATCAATCCGCTGCCGCAAGTCTTACCGGCCCGGGGGAGAGCCACATACTGTCAACACCTGTGACATCGGGCTTCATGTACGTGATCCTGCCTGATCCCCACACGGGACAGAAGGTGATCAAAGAGGTGATACGCTCCGATGGCAAGCGCATCAAGCCGGAGAATGCCTGGCTCTCAAAGTCCCGCAATGAGGATCATACCTGGCAGCATTTCTTCAACCTTTTCGATGCGAACAGCACCGGCTCCTATACCGTAAGATTTGGGGATGTGCCTTCCGAGGGAAATCCCCCTGTGCTCCAGTATATCCCTGATAGGACGATGGTAGAGGAGGAACAGCTCTCCTTCATTGTTGAGGCTACCGACGCAGACGGCACCACCCCGTCCCTTGAGGCCAAGCCGCTCCCGGCACAGGCGAGCTTCACGGATCAGGGGGACGGCACCGGGATATTCGAATGGACCCCGGCCCTGGGCCAGGCAGGAAGATATGAGATTACCTTTACGGCATCGGATGGCGGGCTCAAGGATTCCCAGCGTATGGTGCTCACCGTCAAAACCATTGACGATACGGACGACGACGGCATGCTCGATGCCTGGGAGCTGGAGCACTTTGGGACCCTGGATCGGGACGGCACCGGTGATTTTGACGGCGACGGCATTACAGACCTGGATGAGTTCCTCAACGGGACGGATCCCACCGCAGCCAATCAGGCCCCCACCATACCCGTGATCCGTACTCCAGGAGATGGGGCTGAGCTCGCATCCCTCCAGCCGCAACTGGTGATCGAGAACAGCACCGATCTTGACGGCGATTCCATCACCTACGTGTTTGAGCTCTTCTCTGATGAGGAGATGAACGACATGGCAGCATGCGATCCAGGTGTGCCCGAGGGCATGGAAAGGACCTCGTGGATCGTGCCGGGAGAGCTCAACGACAACACCCGGTATTTCTGGCGCGTCCGGGCGACCGACGGGGCAATCTTCAGCCTGTGGGCTTACGGCAGCTTTTTTGTGAACACGGAGAATGATCCGCCAGGCGATTTCCGGATCAGCAGACCCGGTGACTTAGTCGAGGTGGACTCACTTACCCCTGCCCTTGAGGTCACCAACAGCCGTGACCCTGATGAGGATGTGCTCGCTTACACCTTTGAGGTCTATTCGGACAGCACCATGGACACCCTGGTCGCCTCTTGCTCGGATATCCAGTCAGGCGAAGGGGGGAGTACCTCCTGGGTGGTGGATACCTCACTGAATGATCATACACCGTACTACTGGCGGGCTATTGTCACTGATGAGCAGGGGGCCACCGCGGAGACCCCCCTTGTCTCGTTCCTGGTAAACACCCAAAATGCCGCGCCGGGGGCGCCTTTCATCTCATCTCCTGCCCCCGGGAGCGAGGTTGCGTTCATGGAAGTGGAGCTTGTGGCGGGAAATGCATCAGATCCTGAAGGAGACCCCTGTATCTACTTCTTTGAGCTGGACAAGGTGAACACCTTTGATAGCGTGGCCTGGCAAGCCTCCGGCGAGATTTCTGAGGGGCTGGATAATACCACCGCATGGCGGGTCACCGGCCTTGAGGATAACACCGATTATTTCTGGCGGGTCAAGGCCAGCGACGGCATTGTGGAGAGCTCCTGGAGCCAGGGTGGCTTCTTTGTGAATACGGCCAATGATCCTCCCTCAACCCCCACCCGGAGAAACCCGGGGTGGGGAGCCTCGACTGCCGACCCGACCCCGTGGCTGGCACTCAATCCTCTCAAGGATCCGGATATCGACGGCCTCGTCTATCGCTTTGAGGTGTATGGAGATGCCTCTCTCACCAATCTGATTGTCGAGGAGGAGACGAATGCCCTCCAGTGGGTCCTTCCTTCCGCCCTCAACGACAGCACCTGGTACTACTGGAGGGCTCGGGCCGTAGACGAGCACGGCACAGGGAGCGACTGGACCAATCCCGCCGCCTTCTTCGTCAAGGATTACGGGGTGGAAGAACCGCCTCAGATCAAGAACCTTGTCGTGGAAGAGATCACGGAAACGACTGCTCGCATCGCCTGGGAGACCAACCAGGCTTGCGACAGCGTGCTGGAATTCGGGACAAGTCCAGGGAACTATGTATACAGCAAGGAAAAACCGGATTATGTCAAATCCCACCGCATCTCCCTGGCAGATCTCACCCCCGGTACCACCTACTACTTTATCGCAAGAAGCACCAACGAATATGGCATCTCCGGCCAGAATGAGGAGCAGGGCTTCTTTACGGAGGGAGCCGACATTTCGGTGAATAAAACCGTAGACAAGTCGACTCAGAGCATAGGTGCTACTCTTTTCTTTACCATTACGGCCGCAAACACTGGTCCAAGCGATGCCGCAGGTGTTCAGGTAATAGACCGGGTCCCATTGGGATTGCGATATCAATCAAATGACACTTCTCAGGGTACCTACGATCCGGAAACAGGTCTATGGACTATAGGCGAGCTTGCCAATGGGACCTCTGCTTCCCTTCAAATCGCGGCGGCGGTTGAGCAGTCGGGGGTGATTACCAACAGGGCGGTGAGGGCGGCCTCCAGTCCAACGGATGTGAATGCGGATAATGATTCGGATGAAGCGAGCGTAACAGGGAATGCCCCGCCCGTGGCAGGCGATATCCGTGACCAGACCATTGAAGAGGGCTTGAGCTTCGCCGCCATCGACCTTGATGACTATGTCACGGACGTGGATAACACAGACGCCGAGCTTACCTGGACCTACATCGGTAATAACGAGCTTTCGGTCAGTATCGACGTCACTACCCGTGTGGCCACGGTCACTACCCCTGACCCCGACTGGTACGGCTCTGAAACCATCACCTTCACGGCCACGGATCCCGGACTGCTCTCAGACGCTGACGTGGCTGTATTCACCGCAATAAATGTCAACGATCCGCCGGTACCGGCAGATGATGACTATGGCACTGATGAGGATATGGCTCTCACCATTCCTGCCCCCGGCATACTCGGGAATGATTCGGATATCGACAGCAGTACCCTGACCGCAGTCCTGGTGACCGATGTGAGCAACGGTACCTTAATCCTGAACGCCGACGGCTCTTTCAGCTATGGACCCAACTCCAATTTCAATGGTACCGACACCTTCACCTACAAGGCTAATGACGGTACCGACCTCTCCAGCGAGGCCGCGGTGAAAATCACCGTCAACCCTGTGAACGACGCGCCGGTCGCCAACGCTGGCGGCCCGTATATCTCTGATGAAGGCACATCCATAACGCTTGATGCCTCCGGATCCAGCGACCCCGATAATGACGAACTGCAATACAGATGGGATCTTGACAACAATGGAACGTGGGATACCGAGTGGAACGTTGTTCCTTATGCGGAATACACGTGGGGCGACGATCATTCTGGGCCGGCCGTGGTGGAGGTATCCGATGGTACATTGACTATCACGGACACAACAGATGTGACGGTCAACAATGTTGCACCTATCGTTGATGCCGGCAATGACCAAACAGCTTATGAGGGAACCGCGATAAGCTTCGATGGCAGCTTCACCGACCCGGGTGCGGATACCCACTCGATTGAGTGGGATTTCGGGGATGGGAACGACGCATCGGCGACCCTGACACCAACACACGGGTATGGAGACAATGAGGCATACACAGTCACCCTCACGGTCACAGACAATGATAGGGGAGCAGGATCAGGCTCCCTCACTGTTTTCGTGGAAAACGTGGCGCCTACCATCACGAACCTGATGAGCGACAGCCCATCAAACGAAGAGATATGCCTGAGCGCTACCTTTGCGGACAAAGGGTGGTTGGATAGCCATAGCGGCACATTCGAATTCGGCGATGGCGCCCAGGATCAAGGCGAAGTAGTACAAGAGCATGAGGAACCGGATACTATGGGAACTATCACGGTAACACACCATTATTCAGAAGAAGGCACCTACACCGTACGCTTGGTGATAGAGGATGATGATGGAGCAGAAAGCGAGCCGAAGACTGCGGAAATTCTCATCGATAAGACGTCTCCAGTCATCACTATCTCCGAGCCCAAAAACAAGTATTACTATAACACCCAAGACATAACCATCGATTTTGAGGTTGAAGACCCCATTCGCAATGGTGTCTCAAGCGGACTCTTTGAGGAGAGCGTTGCCGCCACCTTAGATGGTGAGGGTGTAGAGGACGGACAGATTATAGACCTCTCTAAGCTGGGAGATGGGACCCATACCTTCAAGGCCGAGGGCTCCGATTTAGCCGGCAACGAGGTCGAGCAGGTAGTTATCTTTGAAGTGGGGCCGGTACCGGCCATGGTGCATATCGCACCACACACATGGAGCCTGAGCCGGCTAAACCCCTTTGATCATTCCGGATCGAGGGAATCAGGAGGCCGGTCCCGAGACAAGGAAGGTGTAACGGCATATATCGACTTTGAGAACATCGAGGTTGAGACGATTCTCCCAACCTTTGCGGTTCCCATGCTCGAGGTTGGCGAGGGATATGGCGACTTTGTCGTTGAAAAGGTGGTTGCCGCGGAAGATGCCGGGCATGGACCCAAAGAGATTAGGTCTGTCACATTGAGGTATGCAGGAACCGATGAGGTCAATATCCTTGCCTCATCAGGCAACAAGACCCGGGACTTCTACGA
>Ga0315549_1004926_pt1 | contig 11084 bp, 10 predicted proteins | sample SalMarSW160200MG_FD_203101 | JGI IMG/M metagenome (GOLD analysis project Ga0315549, IMG submission 203101) | Salt marsh sediment microbial communities from the Plum Island Ecosystem LTER, Massachusetts, United States - Salt Marsh Sediment SW1601-200 ... | reverse complement strand
TCAAGAAATCTCATTCCGCATCCTCAACAATCCTTCGGGCAACCTTTTTCCTGGTGTTGTCTCTGAGCTTTTTAAAATCAATCGGTTTCTCTTTTGTATTCACGCTTCCCCTGAGATCAAGGATATTCCCCTTAAGAGGTTTTAAGACAACCCTTTCGCCCTCAATAAGATAAAAGATCCTATCGTTCGGTTTAAGCCCTAAAAGATTCCGCACGTCTTTTGGAATGGTGGTTTGCCACTTTTTCGTTAAAACTGACACAGGCATTTTTAATTCCCCTTTCAATATTATTTTGACTTACATATTATTATTTTCCTTTACTATTAGCAAGTGAATTTTATCATCAAAAAATAGGGATCGTTTCGATTTCCCTTAATCCTCTGGAGATCTAAACTTTGCTCCTTAGGCCGAGTTTGTTTGAACAGGGCGGCCTGCGCACGCCATCTTGTTCTTCCCCCGAGGGGATGGAGGCCCGGGAGCCGTCTTTATAACTAAAGGACAGGTGGGAGGAACTGGAGCGGGAATTCCTCATCCAGGCCCTGAAGGACAACAACTGGAACCGCCGGGCAGCCGCACAGGAGCAGGGCATCGGAAGGCAGACCCTGTGGCGAAAGATCAAACGGCTCAACATCCAGCCCCCCAAAGAAGACGGCAGATCCTCCCGATCAAAGACCGACCGGCACGGCGAGCCCTGCTAGCCCGCCCCGAGCCAAATCGCCTTTCGGATCATCCCTTCTCTGAATCGAAAGTTTGTCGTTTTCCGAACCGTGATATCAGGAGAGTTTAGTAAAAATAGTCGGTCCTGACATCTATAGCAGTGATCTGAAATTAGGGCCAAGCGTGGATCTGTCAGACAAATCACAGGATTTAGATGTTGATGATATCTTCAGGTTTCGTGTGGATGCCAGAAACTTAAACCCGCCACAGAAACGGCTGGTAAACCCTGAACCCATCTATGCTTTGAGCCATGAGCTTCTTGCAACCCTACCCCCCGAACGATGAACCACGTGATAGTAGAGAGAACTGCGCTTAGTCAACTACGTCACCTATTATTGACGACGCTTGCGGATACCTTAAAAAAATGCTAGAAATTCTAGTAAACCTGCTTAATGAAACAATAAACATCTGGATATTCCGGAAAGGGGTGATCATTCATGAAAACACTATCCATTACCATACCTGACAATCTGGCGGCCCAGATCAATGATTATGTCAAGGCAGGGTTTTTCTCTTCCGAACCTGACGTGATTCTGGCAGCCATGTCCGAATTTCTGCGGCGGAATCGGGTTGATATGATGGAACGCTTTGCCCGCGAAGATATAGAATGGGCAAAAGAAGAGGCGTTGGGTCCCAAATGAGAGTCATCGTATGCGATGCCGGACCGATTATTCATCTCTATGAAGCCCATTGCCTTCCCCTGCTCAGCCGCACAGGTAACCTTTTCCTGCCCCATCGAGTACATTTGGAAGTTCAAGCCTCCATCCACATGGGTAAACAATGGCCTGGATGGCTTCAGGTCATTAGACTTGCCGGTAATGAGCAAAGTGAAGCAAGGGGTTTGGCAGGCGGCTGGGGGGCTTCATGCCGGCGAAGCAGAGGCCCTTGTATTAGCCAGACAGAAGAAGGCTGACTGGTTTCTGACAGATGATGCAGCTACCCGTCTTTTTGTTTCTCTGTTAGGCATCGAAGTGCATGGGTCATTGGGCATTGTTCTCTGGAGCGCAGCCAAAAGGCATATAACTCGAAAAGAGACAGAAGAGGCATTAAACAGGCTCGAACAATCATCACTCTGGCTCTCTAAAAAAATTTATGAAGAAGCCCGAGAGGCGCTTGATGATATGTATGGGGGAAACAAATAAGAAAGAGCATTGAGATTATTAAATATTCACCCAAAAAGAGCTTCAGAGAATGACCATCAATGAAGGCCGCGCCACAAGGGAGGCGAAGAAGGCCGCAGCAGTTTTCACTTACTAAGGAGAGCATAGTATAGTTTCCATTTCACCGCCCGTTCGCTCCATCAGTAAACTTCAGGAGTTCACTCGAAACACAGAGGACATAGAGAAAACCCGCAGTGAAAGAGGATTGATTGCCATAGAGCAAGACGGCCTTTGAGGAAAAAATGTACAAGTTCATTTTTTCTTTAAGGCCTTCTCCCACGTGCAATCATGCCTCTCAGGATTGCACTCCCGCGAAGCGGGTATGGTAACCAATCCTCATTCCGTGTGTGTCTGTGTGAGTCTGTGGCTAAAACTTCTCAGTGCGCGTAGTGCTTACATGGTGAGATATTATAGAATGCAAACAATTTTGTGCCCCGCGTAGTAAATTGGCAGGTTGCTCGCCCCATTGAGTTACTCTTCGATTAGCTCCTTGGGCCTGAGGGAATGCTTGCAGAAATAGGTTGAAGGTGTTCAATGACTCAAAGTTATCCCCAGGCCGATTTTCCCATCAGCAGTGAGCTCGGAGCTTCTTCCAACCCTGTTCTCTGAACCCATCTACGCTATCAGCTATGAGCTTTCAGCTCACTATGGCTCTTAGCCTTTCCCACTCTGCCTTGTGCCATGCACCCTGTGCCTTACACCCTTTAGAACTACCCATATCTATTCCGTATATCCCATTTAAATATTCAATTTGCTTTTTTATCTCTCTTCTGATACAAAAATAACAATTTCCTTTTCTCTATCGTACCAACGCAATAACCAGGCTATGAGATGTCTGCCGTTAGCTGGAGACAACGAGCACTTCACTACGAACTCAGCGTTCTGGTTCTCTTCCATTTGCATTATAGAATTTCTTACTTTCAGCTAATAGCTTTCAATAACCCTGACCATTATGATCAGAGCAGGCGCAACGGGTGAAGGCGCTGTTGAAATTGGAAGGAAATTAGTCATCGAATTCAACAACGTCCCGCAGACTTACACTTATGCGATTGAATCGGTGACATCTATGGTCAGGTCTGCCCCTGAAGAAATGCCATTTTCTGAGGACACTGGCAAGGGCACGAGCTGGGGTCGTATCATCCATCGAATGTTGGAAGCCCTTGCCAAAGATGAGAATATAGATCTTGAGCAGATGGCTAAAAACTTACTGAAAGAAGAAGAACGATTGCTTTCGGAGAATGAATCAATAGTTGCTACTGTTGGTGGGGTTATGACCTCTGAACTGTGGGGCAGGATGAAAAAGGCTGAAAAGGCGCTGGTTGAGGTCCCGTTTTCTCTTAAAATTGAAGAGGGTGAGTCCCCAATAATAGTGTCCGGGACCATTGATTTAGCCTTCAAGGAAACGGGCGGATGGGTGCTCGCAGACTATAAGACCGACAAGGTGGACGGAAACCTGGATAAGCTTGTCGCTTATTACCGGCCTCAAGTAGAGCTCTATCGCAAGTTCTGGAAGGACACGTCCGGAGAGGATGTGAAGGAGGCAGGATTATATTTTATCGATGCAAAGAACTGGGTTGCCGTTTAAGTCCAATATGAGTTGGGTAGTTAAATATCTGCTCGCTGATTTTCATCGAAAATATGCTTCGGACATTTTTAAGCTGAAATATCAAAAGTGTGAAGGGTGATCTACACATTTCACAAATTGATAGGCATGGAATTATTACGGTAAAGTGATGCATCAACAGGGTACCAAACATTTTGTCAAGAGTGTAGACGCGATCCCAGTTTCCATACTGATGAAGATACCTGTGCGATCCCGTGGCTCGTAGTCCAGGCTACATGCAATGATCTGGCTAGGGTGCTTCAAGAAAAGGCTGATGGCAGATGATTGATGGCGACATCAGGAAATGTGACATTTGCGGTTCCGTTATCCCGAAAGGCACCACTTACAGAGTCGCAAGAATCGCGCCTGATAAGGTTGCGCTTCTACTGAATATCCCGGACCCTGAAATGTCGCCGACTTGGACCCAGGAACCTGGCGGCAGAGTCAGAATTGATATTTGCTTAGAATGCCATATTTCCATGGGCGGGATATCTTCAGATGAAGCTGTCCATTAGCTCTAATAAGGCTTAATTCCCATATAGCAAGACAAATAGGGGCCAATCATGAAACTCAAGAAGATTGAAATCAATAATTACAGGAACCTGGATGGTATCGAACTCATTTTTGACCCAGATGTAAATTTTCTTGTCGGGGAAACCAATCTGGGAAAATCCAACTTTTTGTCGGTGCTGAATACCATTTTTAACAGGGCAAGCTTCATCGAGACTGATTTCAACAAGCCTAAGGAGCCAATCGAGGTACTGCTTAAGCTGACACTGGATAACATTGAGATAGGACTGTTTGAAGACTTGTTTGATCCTCAGGAAAGCGACACCATAAATATAACAGCCAGGCAGGAAACGATAGACGATAATATCCAGTTTTTCCATGAAGAGAGCGGAGCAAATATTCCGCCCAGTTCGGTTAAGTGCCTTAATTACATCTATTATGACTCATTGCGGAACCCGACGACAGAGCTCACTTTTGACAAGAGAAAAGGCGTAGGGAGGTTCTTGAACCATATTTTTAACAAATATTTGGAGGCAGAAGGGATTGAAGACATAGATTTTATCGATCGGGGAGAATTGAATAAGCTCCTGGAGTTTATAAACGAGAATCTTAGCAAAATAAAATCGTTTCAGGAGTTTTCGATATTGGCCAACCTGGAAGAGGATACTCACAACCTTCTGGCACGGATAGTCACCCTGAAAGATGATAAGAATCTCAATCTCCAGAGCTCAGGCTATGGGGTCCAGTTCCTATCACTGATATGTTTGACCATATTTGAAAAGCTCCTGACCACAAGCAGATACAAAAGAGAGAAGGGCATTTTCGAAGACGATGACGGAAACAAACATGTTCCACTTGTACTGGGTCTTGATGAGCCCGAAATTCACCTGCATCCGTACATGCAAAGATCTTTGATTAGATACCTGATGAACATAATTGCAAACAAGGACTCCGGTTTCATGGAGGTTATATCCAACATATTTTCGATAGACCGCTTCCTGGGACAGATAATTATCAGCACGCATTCTCCGAACATCCTACTGTCAGACTACAAGCAGATAATCCGTTTCTACAAGGATAATGAGGATGAGATTGTCGTGAAGAGCGGCCAGGAAATCTCTCTCGAAGATAATGTTGAAAAGCACCTGCTCAAAAACATGCCTTATGTGAAGGAAGCGTTCTTCTCCAAATGTGTAATCCTTGTGGAAGGGGATACTGAGCTGGGTGCATTTCCAGTGTTTGCCGAAAAGATCAAGATTGATTTGGATGATTATGGGATTTCTGTGATCCAGGCCGGTAGTGCGAATTCAATACCACCATTGATGGAGATGCTGGACCAGTTCGGAGTCAACACAGTAGCGCTCATGGATGCGGATAAATATGATAAGAAATGCGAAGACATGGAAAACCTTTACTCCACTGACAAACAAGATTTTGAAGACGAGATCGTATCAATCTGCCTCGAAAAGGAGAAACAAGATGTCCTAAAAGATATTGTAAAAAATAGCGAGGTTAGGGGTCTCCAGCACAGAATCGAAAAAAACAAACTTAACAGCATTATATCAAAATATGACATCGAGATGGAAGATGTTGACGAGGATTATGATTTCAGGACCGATGACATAGACCTCCTGTATCCCTTGTTTTTGGCCTGGCTGAACAAAAAATCCATTGTCCTTGGCAGAACTCTTGCCGAAAACCTGCCAAACAGTTTGATTCCCGCAAAATTCAAGGAAGTCATTGAAGCTGCTGTAGCGGTGTCGCAAAATGTCTGAGCACATCTTAAGACACATACGGGATTCCATAACCGAAGCCCATACCGACGATGAAGAGCAATTGAAAGCGATCTTTTCCGATGACAACAGGCTAATAGTGGAGGCTCCTGCAGGGTATGGCAAAACGAAAACCATGATAAGCAAAATAGCTTATATTATTGCATCAGGGGGGCTTCCCAATCCGAAGAAAATCTTAGCTCTTACATTCAGCGTAAACGCAGCTTACAAAATCAAAAAGGACGTTTCAGAACAACTTCCAAAGCTCCTTGAGTCAGGGTATTCTAACCCAGCTAAAATAAATGAAAGGGTCTTTATCTCAAACTATCATGGCTTTTGCAGACATGTTCTCAAATTCTACGGGTATTTAATACACGAAAACCTGAAGAACATCGAAACGATAAGGTCGATTGATGATTCAAATATAGAGAGAATGACCAACCTTGACGTCGGTTTGGGTTATGATGATGCAAAAGAATTGTCTGATTTATGTGATGCAATAAAAGATGCAAGAGGTAAATATATAAACGACAACGTAGGGTCGTATTTAGTGAAGATAAGGTCCCACCTACTTCCGAATAACTATATTACTTACAACTCAATAATCCTATTTACACTTCAGCTTTTTGATGATTATCCGGAACTGCTTAAATTCTATCACAATTATTTTCCAATAGTCATAGTTGATGAGTTTCAGGATACCAATATCATTAGTTACGCTATCCTGAGACAGCTGATTAGCGAGCAGACCAAGGCCATTTTTATCGGTGACGCGCTACAAAGGATTTACGGTTTTATAGGTGCTATCCCCAATCTTATGAAAAGAGCAAAAGAACAGTTTGGGATGCTGGAAATAAAGCTTAAAGAAAATCACAGGTTTAGAGATAATCCAAAAATGATGTTGCTAGATAAAAATATCAGATTGAATGCAGAAAATCCTTCAGTCCCAGACATTGATGATAACGCAGTCGTTGATTTGGAGATTTTTGAGGATCAACAAGAAGAGGCCCAATGGGTTCAGGAAAAAATTCAGGACATAATGGAGGATGACAGCTCTGTAAAGGTTGCGGTCTTGGTTAGAGGTCGGGGTTTAAATGTTCAGGAAATAATTGACCGTCTTGAAGGTGAAGGGATTGATTATTTCTACGCATTGTACACAGACGAAGATATTCCTTATATAAACTTCCATAGGGAGTGCCTTAGTGTCTTTATTTCGCATATTAAGGACAATGATAGGATTACAAAACTTAATCTGAAAAGGTTCTATAGCAAGGTCCAACAGGCCTATAAAAACCAAGACCTGCCGGTCATCCAGTCTTTGCTCGGTCTACTGAAGATATTCTTGGATAGGCTCACGGATGAGTATTATTTCTTAACAAACGAAGAGAAGATAATTTTTGTCTTGGACACCCTTGAGAATAAGGCATTGAAACAGCAAATGGAATATGTTGACAAAAATCTCATAGTGTCAACTGTCCACGGAGCAAAGGGGCTTGAATGGGATTATGTAATATTGCCAGACATGGAACAATACGTGTTCCCGAATTACTTCAGCCTGTGTGGTTCATGCAATTTTAAGTACAATAGCATTCATAACGGGTTCTGTCAGCTTGTTTACAACGAAAGAATTGAAAGGCAATTCCTGGAAGAGTTAAGCGTATATTATGTTTCAGTGACACGCGCTAAAAAAGATGTTTATTTCAGCTCAAGCAAGAGAAGAATCCACTATTCTGGAGAAAAACGTAATACATACGTGAGTTGTCTTTTATCATTGCCTGGTATACAAACCTATGGGGAACATTGAAAGATCAGCCTTTCGTTACCTGAGAAAACACCAAATGAAAGAACGGAAATTGTCACATTAGGAACCTGGATATGAAGATTTTTTGACTTCAGATGTACACTTGGGCATGAAGTTTGCCGGGCACCCTTGTGAAGTGGGACGCTGGTAAAAAAGTAAGTTATGTAGGGAAAGTGAAAGGGGACTTTTGTGAAAAAAAAGGGGTCAAATCTACGTTTGACCGTTGGTTGGAATGTTCTGAAATTGAAAGGTGTTTTTAGTGCGGATGTCAGGTCAATTCCCTTTGCGGTATTCTTTATGAAGACTTAACAACAGTCAAACGTAGATTTGACCCCTTGTCTTGTTCTTCAAGCTGGTGCACCTTTCGCCGAAAGGCATTGTAGCTATCAGTCAGTATCGTAAAGCTGGTGTGAATTTTAGTCCAGCGGGTGGCCCCATAAGGGCTCACTTTTCGGAGGCTTGAGCCGTATGATGGGAAACTATCACGTGCGGTTCTTAGGGGGGAAAGGGGCGGTAACGCCCCCGACCTACCCGGTAATGTCCAGGATAGATTGCGCTTGTTTTTGGTGCTGAATTTCGTTACGCTAATCAGTGCCATATAGAAGGGAACGCTACAATGAGTTTTACGGTCAAGTATTTCCGGGAACCAAGACTCGGTCCAGAAGCCGTGATGGAAACACATCTCGTGTCTCGACTTCCAGAGGCTTTTCCGGAAACCCAATATCCCAGGTGGGCGGCTGGGTCCCTTCCCGTGGGAGCCGGAATGCCTGATCTTCTTATCATTTCCTGTGATCCACAAGTGTTTGCCCTAACTGACCTTGAAATGCCTCACAGTGATATTCTTGCCTATCTGAAGGCCGTCGGATGCGCTCGCTTTGAGACTATCGTGGAAAGGGTGAAACTGCCACGGAAACGAGCAGTGCGCTGCCTCGACATTCTTGCAGAAGCCGGCGCAGTTAGTGAAGGCCGAGGCGTATTTTCCATGGTGCCCCTGTGGCGGAATATTCTTCCCGAGATCATTGCTGTAGAAGTCAAGGTGCAGGATTGGCGTAAGGCTCTTGATCAGGCAATGCGCAACAGTCTCTTCGCTCACCGAACTTATGCAGCCATGCCTGCGGCAGTTGCCAATCGGATCAAATCTGAACCTGTACTGCGGAAATTTGGGGTTGGATTGTTGGCCGTGGAGGCTGATGGTGAGATAACAGTTGTTCGCCGTGCTCCTTACCGGCAGCCGCGTGTTTGGACATACTACTATCAACTCGCTTGTAGAACCGCCCAGTATTGCGAGGCATAAAAGAAAATGCCGTTTATCGTTAAACTTCAGGATGCCCAAGCAGAGTTTCCTGATTACAACTTCATAGCTCCTTTGACGCCAAGTGAGCAAAAAGCTGCTTTCCACGTGCAAGATGCTAACGGAAACGATCTATGCCTAAAGATCATTGCGCCGAATTATCATATTGACCGGCTTCAGCGCGAAATCCAGGCTCTTCAGTCAATTGACCATGACAATGTTGTGAAGTTGGTAGAATATACATTCTCCTCCCGACCTGGACAGCAACGTCATTATATTATCGAGGAGTTTATCGAAGGAAACGACCTCACAAATAGGCTGTCACAAGGGCATGGTTGGAATCGGGTAGAGGTTGCTGATGTGTTTGCCATGATCTTGGACGGTTTGGGTGCGTTAGATGCACGCAACATCGTTCACCGTGATCTCAAGCCCAGTAATATCCGTGTTCGGCCTGATGGGCATCCAGTTATCATTGATTTCGGCCTTGCCAGACATATAGATCTTCCCGATATCACACGAACGAAAGACGGTGCCGCAATCGGAACACCTATTTATTTCGCCCCGGAGCAGTTCAACGGAACCAAACACGACATTGATCCAAGGACGGACATTTTTGCCGCCGGTGTTCTCATGTACGAAGCGCTTGTGGGCCAACATCCTTTCTGGCAGCATGGCATGAATATGCAGCAACTGTCTGATGCTGTTTGCAATTCCGATGGATATCGGCACATACCCACTTTCGCCGCGTTACCTGATCGATGGCGATTGATCTTAGCACGTATGCTTGAAAAGAACAGGGCGGGCAGACCACGTAATGCTGCTCAAGTAGCAACTATCCTGAGGAAAATTCGAGAAGACTAATGCAACGCGGATTCTGGCATCAATTTGGCGATCGCAGTCAGCGCCTTGCAGAAGAGCAGTTGGCTCATGGCAATGGTGTCGGAGTCATTATCAGTCCTCGAGATTTGACTTATGAAAGGGCTGTCGAATACGCTGAATCCTACAGGGGCGCGGGAGCTGAAATTCTGATTGATCAACAGTTTTACGTACTGCGCTTCACAAATTCACGGCTCGCCTCATATCCCATCAGCGACTACCGAATTTCCGTATCCGATCTTAACCGCCTAAGCGATCATGACGCTTCTCGGTTGGCTGCATCATTGGAGCTAATCAACCAGCGCATTAGGGCTAATGCAGTCCTTGCGCCAGCCCTCACCTATGAAGCCGGTCGACCAGATATCGACCGTCTTAATGCCCGCCTATTCCAGATATCACAAGAGGTTGGCAACGTTCTAGGAATACCAACCTATGCCACGGTAGTTCTGGGGCAATCCACCACGTCATCCCAGGCGAATCTGGATTCGGCTCTATCACGAGCAACATCCCTCAACGCGGATGGTTGGTACTATGCTTTTGAGTTTCCTCCCGAACGCGTGCCGTCCGATGCTGATGCCGTTTACAGGTGTTGTAAGGCTGGATTGACTTTGGCGTGCACTGGAAAGCCGGTATTGCATGGGTATGCCGGTCCGATGGCACTTTTCTCTATGGGTTTTGGCGCGACGGGTTCAGCTGTCGGACACAGCCAGAACCTGTGGCGGTTTGCAAGGGAACGGTGGGCTCCCAGCAACGACCAAGGCGGTGGAGGGAACGCACCGCCGAGATTCTTCTCAACCACCCTTTGGGGCACAATAATCTATCCCGATGAAACAGCTTTGCTTTCTCCCGCATTACAGTCGGAAGTCCTTACTCATTCACCCTTTTCAGACTCCGTAAATTCTAACCTGAACTGGCCACGCTGGGAGGCAAACAAGCATCTCATTTATGCTATCGGCCGGGCCATAACTGACATTTCTGGAAATCCTGACCCAAGGACGTGTGCTCAGCAAGCTATTGACAGATTGTCATCCGCTACAAATTTGCATGGCCGTGTTGCCGCGACAGGATTAAATCTGGGTGATGGAACTAACGTCTATCAGGATGCCTGGGTACGCGCGTTGAGCCGCTTGATGACTGATGCTTCAAACGACTACGATTACTTGTATTTACTTGCCTAAGAAACTGGCCTACCTGCGGAATTAGGACGTCACAGGGGTAAAATCTGAACCAGAAAGATGAAACTTTTCCGAATGATACGGGACGCTCGGAAAGCGCCGGGATAAACCGGCATAGAGTAGGGGACGAAAGAGCCCTACATGAAAGGAGTAGCTGCTCCATTATGGCCCCGAGTCATGC
>Ga0315549_1004924_pt1 | contig 11086 bp, 6 predicted proteins | sample SalMarSW160200MG_FD_203101 | JGI IMG/M metagenome (GOLD analysis project Ga0315549, IMG submission 203101) | Salt marsh sediment microbial communities from the Plum Island Ecosystem LTER, Massachusetts, United States - Salt Marsh Sediment SW1601-200 ... | reverse complement strand
AAAGTGCGGGATTAGCGTGGAACTGAAGGTACAGTTAATGATAAAATTAGTGGTTTTGTTCCGTCCGAAGACGAAAAGGAGCCAACATGCGAAGCGTCGCTTTCAAGTCATTCTGGGTGTCCTGCCTAGCCCTGGTTGCACTGGCCCTGACGGGCTGCGGCGCGGGTAATATCGGCGGCACGATCTGCACAGGCCCGGAGGATTGCGACGATTTCAACCTGTGCACCACGGATACCTGCAGTAATGCGACCTGCGTACACGAGAACAACGCGGCCGCCTGCGACGACGGCAATTTGTGTACCGATGACTCGTGCGATTCTCTCACGGGTTGCGCCTTTGTTAACAACACGGCCGCCTGCGACGACGGCGACGCCTGTTCGGGCGGTTCTTGCCGGGCCGGCCCGACCACGGACTGCGACGACGGCAACATCTGCAGCGACGACTCCTGCGATTCGGTTACCGGCTGCGCGCATGCCGACAACACGCTCGCCTGCGATGACGGCGACGCCTGCACCGAAAATGATGCCTGTGCGGCAGGCGCCTGCTCCGGCACGGCCATCTCTTGTAACGACGACAAAGTCTGCACCGACGACTCCTGCGACTCTGTCGCGGGCTGCGTCTTTTCGGACAACACTGCTGCCTGCGACGACGGCGACGCCTGTACCGAAAACGACGCCTGCTCGGACGGCGCCTGTTCCGGGGCTGCGGTCTCCTGCGACGACGGTAATACGTGCACCGATGACTCCTGCGACTCGGCCACGGGCTGCGCACATGCCGACAATACATTCGCCTGCGACGACAGCGACGCCTGCACCGAAAACGATATCTGCGCGGACGGCGCCTGCGGCGGCACGGCTGTCTCGTGCGACGACGGCAGGGTTTGCACCGACGACTCCTGCGACTCGCTTACGGGCTGCGTATTTTCGGACAACACCACCGCCTGCGACGATGGCGACGCCTGCACCGAAAACGACGCCTGCGCGGACGGCGCCTGCTCGGGCACTGCCGTATCGTGCGACGACGGCAGCGACTGCACGGCGGACAGCTGTGATTCGCAGACCGGCTGTCTGAACGCCAACCTGTGCGCCGCAGATGCAAGTTGCGTAAACGATGCCTGCCAGTGCAACACGGGTTACACGGGCGACGGCCAGACTTGCACGGACATTGACGAATGCTCCCAGGGCACAGACCTGTGCGATCCAAACGCCTATTGCACAAACACACCAGGCGGATACGACTGCGCCTGCAACGCAGACTGGATCGGCGACGGGTTCAGCTGCGTCCCCGAGCAGGTCTGTGACAACGGAACTTGCGAACAGGACGAAGATTATCAGTCCTGCCCGCAGGACTGCGATTTCGACATCGTCGTCGTCATCCAGGACACGCTCTCGGCCAATCTTTCCACCAGCCTGGGCGTCTACCAGGACGACTTGGCCGCCATGGGCCAAAAGGCCCGAATCGAATATTGGACCGGCGGCACGGTCGGCGACCTTAAGGCCCGGCTCTATGACCAGGTAGACTCCTACGCTGTCGAAGGCGCCCTGCTGGTCGGCGACCTTCCCGCCGCCTGGTACGAGCAGACGGCCTTCAGCACCTTCGAGCAGTTCCCCTGCGACCTGTACCTCGAAGACCGTAACGCCAGCTGGAGCGACGCGAATTCCAACGGGCGCTTCGACGCTCACACGAATCTGAATCTCGCAATCTACGTCTCACGCCTGACCGGCAGCTCGACCCAGTTGGTAAACTATTTCGCAAAGAACCACGCCTACCGCACTACGGGCTCGCTGGTGGATGTCGCGGCCTTCAACTTCATCGACGACGACTGGCAACCATATGCCGGAACCTACGGGCTCGAGGCCATCTACAGCGTGGTCGATGTGCTCTCCGACCTGGCGCTGACCACCCGCGCCGCCTACATCGCCAAGATGACATCCACCGGCGCCGAGTTCGTCTACCAGTGGATCCACTCGAGCCCCAACGCGCTCCACGTAGCCGGCACCGGCGGCGGCAACATCAGCACGGCTCAAATTGCCAGCAACAACTTCATCGGCTCGTTTTACAACATGTTCGATTGCTCGGCCTGTCGCTTCACCCAGGAGAACCTGGGCATGACCTACCTGACGCGCACCGACACAGGCCTCGCCACAATAGGCTCGACCAAGACCGGCGGCATCCACAGCCCCTGGACCTTCCACGGCCGCCTGGCAGCCGGCGACTGCTGGGGCGAATCGTTCCGCCGGTGGTATAACGGCACCGGCAAGTGGGACGACGAGTGGTACCTGGGAATAGTAATCCTGGGAGATCCCCTGCTGACCATCCGCGGAGACAGGCGCGGCCTGCTGATCGAGCAAACCCCTCCACCGCCGACCAAGGCCGAGCTCGAAGCCCTGCGGCAAAGCATGATGTGGGATGCGATTCACACGCGGGACGAACTGGGTACCTTCGAGGCCTACCGCGCTTCCAATCCGCAGTTCTTCGCCGAATAGCGCCGCATGATCATCGAGGTGCCTTACGGCCAACACGGAAAGATCAGCGTCGACCTCCCCGAAGACCGTCTGGCCGGAGTGCTGAAGCCCGGGCGGGTTGACATCGGCAACGAGTACGAAACTATCAGGCGAGCCGTCGATTACCCGACAGGCTCGCCGAGCTTCGCGGATTTCCTCTCGGACGCGCGCAACGTGCTGATCCTGGTCAACGACGCAACGCGCCCGACACCTACCAGCCGGGTGCTGGACGTCCTGGCAGGCGATCTCGACGGCCGCGAGGTCAGCTTCCTGGTGGCCACCGGCAACCATCGCGCCCCCAGCCGTGAGGAGTATCGCCGTATCTTCGGCGGCCACCTCGAGCGCTTTCGCGATCGCATTTTCGCACACGACGCCAAGAAGAAAGACGATATGGTGCTACTCGGCAAGTCGGCCAACGGCACCGAGATACGCGTCAACCGGCTCGCCGTCGAGGCGCACAAGATCTTAATTATCAGTTCGGTCGAGCCGCACTACTTCGCCGGTTACACCGGCGGGCGCAAGTCTTTCCTGCCGGGCATCGCCGGCCACGATACGATTACCCAGAACCACAAGCTGGCCATGAGACCGGAGGCGCGGGCGCTCAAACTCGAGGGCAACCCGGTGCACCAGGACATGATCGACGCGCTTTCGACCATCAAGACGGAGATCTTCGCCATCAACACCGTGCTCGACAGCCGGCGTCGTATCTACGCCGCCCTGGCCGGCGACATCCAGGCATCGTTCGAAAAGGCCGCAAGCAAGGCCGACGAGGTTTTCACCGTCCCGATCGAGGCCAAGGCGGATATCGTCGTCTCCGTGATCGAGTCCCCGGGCGACATCAACTTCTACCAGTCTCACAAGGGAATCCAAAACGCCAAGCACGCGCTCAAACAAGGCGGCATTCTGATCCTGGTATCGAGCTGCCGCGAGGGCATCGGCGAGACCAACTTCTTCGAATTGTTTGGATCGGTCGGCTCACCCGACGAAGTATTTGCCAAGATTGAAAAGGGCTACCTGCTCAGCTACCACATTGCGGCCAAGCTAGCCGAGATCGAGCGCTGGGCAAAAATATGGGCGGTGACCGATCTGGAACCCGGCTTGCTGGAGAAGATATTCATCCGCTCCTGCGGCTCGCTGCAGCAGGCAGTAGACGACGCGTTTCGTGAAAAGGGAGAATCAGCCCGGGTGTTGTTCCTGCTGGACGGCGGGCTGATCGTGCCCCGCCTTAGGGCATCCGCATAGCGCTGGAGGCGATCGGGGGAAAACTGGACGGGTATCACCTTCGAACTTGCCGGGGGTGGCGGCGGGCAGGGGCGGGTTTCTTCCGGGAATTGCCGGCCGCTTGTCCGGATTTACGACCTGATTTCAGCGCCGGTATTGGCTTCGGGCGGGGCCTGGTTCTCGATCGGGGTCTGCCCGGCTTGGCGCCGCGCCGGGATCCGGGTCTGGGGCCGGCCGGCGCCTTTATGGGGGATGCGCTCATGGCCGCGGGGCTGTGCCAGGGATGGTTCGTATCCACCGGGATTTTGTAGCCGATCAGCCTTTCGATGCTTTTCAGATCAGCGACTTCGGTAGCATCGCAAAAAGAGACGGCCACACCGCTGAGTCCCGCGCGGCCGGTGCGGCCGATGCGGTGTATGTAGACTTCCGGTTCGTGGGGCAGGTCGAAGTTGAATACGTGGCTGATGTTCTCGACGTCTATACCCCGCGAAGCCAGGTCGGTGGCCACCAGGATGCCGATTTCTCCCGAGTGAAATCCGGCCAGCGCCTTGCGCCGGTTGTTCTGTGACTTGTTGCCGTGAATCGCCGAGGCCTGGATCCCGGCCTTGGCGAGTTGCTTGACCAGACGATTGGCGCCGTGCTTGGTGCGGGTAAAAACCAGCACCCGGGACATGTTGGGGAGGGAGACTTGATCGATCAGGAGATTGGGCTTGTCCAGGCGGTCTGCGAACATCACCCGTTGTTCGATCTGCTCGACGGTCGACGAGGGCGGGCTGACTTCCACCCGGGCTGGATTTCTGAGAAACGATCCGGCCAGCCGGGTGATGTCCGGGGGCAGCGTCGCCGAAAACAGCAGGTTTTGTCTCTTGTCGGGCAAGACTTTCAAGATCTTGCGGATATCGTTGATGAAGCCCATGTCCAGCATGCGATCGGCCTCGTCCAACACAAAGAATTGCACACGATCCAGGTGAATGTAGCCCTGACCCACGAGGTCCAGAAGCCGGCCGGGGGTGGCCACCAGGATGTGAACGCCCTTGCGCAAGGCGCTGACCTGGGCATTCTGCTTAACCCCGCCGAAGACCACCAGGTGGCGCAGTTTCAGAAAGTGCGCATAGGCCTGGAAGCTCTCATCGATCTGGGCCGCCAGCTCCCTGGTGGGAGAAAGAACCAGGACGCGGATGATCGGTTTGCCCTGGGCGGCATTGCTTTGGGTAAGCATTTGCAGCAAGGGCAGCGCAAAGGCCGCGGTTTTCCCGGTGCCGGTTTGGGCACAACCCAGGATGTCCCTGCCGGCCAGCAGCAAGGGAATGGATTGAACCTGGATCGGAGTGGGTTGCAGGTAGTTTTCCCGCGCCACCGCGCGCAGTAAGGGATCGATCAACTCGAGTTGCTTGAAACTGGTCATATAGGATCTTTCTGTGGGTCTGGTTGTCAGGCCGTGTGATGTTGCTTCCACCGAATTTCCCGGCATGACTAGCATGCCCCGTCCTGGAAGTAAACGAACAAGGGCGCTGCGGCTTCCTGCAGGATCTTCAGAAAAATTTGATCCCTAGTTCCTTGGCGTAGCGCTCCACCAGGTAGCGTTTCGACGCGGATACCAGCACCACCGAGTGGCCGCGCCTGCCGGCCCGGCCGGTGCGCCCGGCCCGGTGCAGGTAGGCCTCGGCAGACGGGGGCAACTCGTAGTGCAGCACCCACTCCAACTCTGGAAGGTCCAGCCCCCTGGCTGCGCTGTCGGTGGCAAGCAGCACGCTGGTCTTGTCCTTGCGGAAGCCGGCGATGGCCTGCCGGCGTTGCTGTTTGGAGCGCTCGGGACTCAGGCTGACGGGGTTCAGATCGCACTTTAGCAGATGGCGGTAGAGGTGCCGGATCAGGTTAGGCCGGTTCACGAACACCAACGCCCGCCGGCATTTGTGCCTTTTCAGGTACCGGGCCAGGCAGATGTCGGAGGCGGCCCCAGTGCTGACAATCTCCACAGAATGGATGATGTGGGTGAGCAGGGGAGCGTCGTTGGTCCGCGTGCGTATCGGATCTACGCCCATCAACCTGCGGCTCAGTGCTTCGGCCTGGGGCCCCATGGTGGCGCCGGCCAGAATGGAGGGTATGGCCGCGCGTTGCACTTCGGTGGGGCAGATGATGCCATCCGCGGCAAACCCTCGGGTTAGGGCATCGCTGATCCTGAGCCCCTCAATACTCTCGAATCCCAGTTCCGTCATGTTTCCATCCCGGGGCGACTCTTTCACCAAATGCCGCATCATACAAGGTCATTGCTTATGGCGGGGCCCCGAGGTATGTTCATTCAACACAAAAGGAAGAGATCATGAGTCAACTTTCAGAAAGCAAACGGCTGGCGATTTTCTGTGATTTCGAGAATGTCGCCCTGGGTGTGCGGGATGCACACTATGAAAAATTCGATGCCTCCAAGGTGCTGGAGCGCCTGCTGCTGAAAGGCAGCATCGTGGTCAAGAAAGCCTACTGCGATTGGGGGCGTTACAAGGAGTTCCGCGCGGCCATGCACGAGGCGGCCTTTGAGCTTATCGAAATCCCACACGTGCGCCAAGCCGGCAAGAACTCGGCCGATATCCGCATGGTGGTGGACGCTTTGGACCTGTGTTACACCAAGTCCCACGTGGATACCTTCGTGATCATCAGCGGAGACTCGGATTTTTCGCCTTTAGTCAGCAAGTTACGCGAGAATAACAAGTTCGTGATCGGGGTGGGAGTCAAGAACTCGAGCAGCGACCTGCTGGTGGCCAATTGCGACGAATTCATCTACTACGACGACCTGGTCCGCAAGAAGAAACCCCGCCAGTGCCAAGAAGACGACCGCCCGGCCCAGCGCCCCCGCGCCGTCAAAAACGGCCAAGTCTTCCCCCAAAGGTACGGCCGCCAAGAAAGCCGACAAGGAAGACGCGGAGCAGGAGAAACGTCTACAGGAAGCCCTGGATTTGCTGATGGGCACCTTGGCTGCCCTGGCCGAGGAGCGCGGCGCCGAAGAGAAGATCTGGGGCTCGATGGTCAAGCAGACTTTAAAGCGCCGGCGTCCCGGCTTCAACGAATCCTACTACGGCTTCCGCAGCTTCAACCGCCTCCTGGAAGAAGCCGCCTCCCACGGCCTGCTGGAACTGGAACTGGACGAGAAATCCGGCGGGTACATCATCCGCGGATTTCACCCGGATGATTAGTGGAGTTCCCCGCCCCCACGAGGGCCCTTAGCTGCAATCATCGGGGCAGTTGTCCGTGGTCTCGCCCAGGCCGCAGTCGCCGTCGCCGCAATCGACGCACATGTACTGGTGGCAGCCGTCGCACTCCGGAAACTCGACCGGGGTGAGGCCGATGCAGCAGTCGTAGAGTCCTTGTTCATCCATGGCCAGGCCGTGTTCCTGGACGCAGGTCTGATCGCCGCAGTCTTCGGGGCAGGAGCAGTAATTCTCACCGATGCCGCAGCTGCCGTCGCCGCAGTTGGCGCAGACGGGATACCAGCACCAGGCTCCCGAGCAGCTCCCGGCGCCGGGGGCGAAGTTGGAGTTGAGGATACTCAAACCATCGCAGCACTTCTCTTCGACTCCCGGTACGAAGCCCTCCTGCACGCAGTCCAGCGAGCAGTCCGCGGGGCAGGTCTCGGCGCGCTCGCCGTAGTCACAGCTCCCGTTTCCGCACTCCGTACAGACATACAGGCTGCAGCCCTGTCCGTCCAGCGGCAGCGCCGTGACCAGCGGGTTGCCGTCACAGCAACCCTGATCGGCCACCATCACGCCGCCCGCCTGCACGCAGTCGCCCTGGCAATCCTCGGGGCAAGAACAGAAACTCTCGCCGATGCCGCATTCGCCGTCTCCGCATTTGGTGCACACGCCGTAGACGCCGCAGTCCAGCGGAGCGCACTGCCCATTGGAGATCCCTTCGGATACCTGAAGCAGGGTCAGTCCGGGACAGCATTCCCCCTGTTGGCCGGCATCAAACCAGTCGCCCTCCTCGGCGCAGGACCCGCAATCGGCCAGGCAGTTTTGGCTGGTCTCGCCCAGGCCGCAGATCCCGTCACCGCAATCTACGCACATATACTGGCTGCAGCCGGAGACGCCGGGCAGCGAGACGGGGATCAGGCCATCGCAGCAGTCGTAGATTCCCAAATCCTCCATGGCCACGCCGTGTTCCTGGACGCAGGTCAGCCCGCCGCAGTCTTCGGGGCACGAGCAGTAGTTCTCGCCCGCGCCGCAGGTGCCGTCGCCGCAAGCGGCACACATCGGTTCCCAGCAATAAGAGCCGTTGCAGGTGCCGTTATCGGGGATGAAACTGGAGTTGAGCATGCTCGAATCCCCGCAGCACACGCCGTCTTCAGGCAGCGGCATGCCGTCGGGGGTACAGGTGGTGCACTGCTCGGAGCCGGCCTCCAGTAGCACCAGTTCCTCGTCGCAACCGCAGCCATCCATGCAGGCCAGGGCACAGTTGTAGAGGTCGGGCCCCACGCAGAAGGAGGCGGGATCTCCCGGGATCCAGCCCGCCCGGCTGCAGGCATCGCTCATATCCGGGCAGCAATAGGCGCTCGGAGACAGCATGCCGGAGGGTTCCCCGCAGCCGTGCAGGCAGTTTTCCTCCGTGACCACCGAGCACGACCATTCCTTACACTCCTCGATCCAGTTGGCGATGCAGCGCACCACGTCGCCGTCCTTGCAAAACAGGTGGTCGTCGGAGGTCAACGCCCCTTCCGGGCAGGAGCAGGAGATGTTGTCGCAACCGCAGTCCCCGGGGCACGTCTGCTGGTCTTCGTCGGCATCGCAGTACCCATTGCCACAGAAGGGCTCCCCGCAGTCCTGGGGGCAGGAGTCCGGTGTCTCGCCCTGCTCGCAGCTTCCGTTCCAGCAGCAATCCAGCAACCACTCCGGCCGGCAGACACGCAAGGCCCGATCGCAGACCGACAGGCAGCAAGGCCCGCAGTCATAGGGGGGACAGTCCTCGTCCAGGCAGCACTCGACTTGCTGGTGACAATCCTCGGGGCAGGTGCAGGCATCCTCGTTGGAATCGCATGTGCCGTTTCCGCAATCGGGTCGACACTCTCCGCCGTCAATCACACCGTCGCAGTCGTTGTCCAGCCCATCGCCGCATACCTCGTCCACCGGCCCGAGGCCGCCGATGCAATCGCTCATGGAGCCGCCCAGGCAAATTGAAATTCCCAGCTTGCACTCACCCTGGCTCTGTCCGCAGGCAACCACGACGCCCTCGTCCACCAGGCCGTCCCCGTCGTTGTCGGCCCCGTCGCAGGTTTCCCGGCCGTAGCCCTCGTCGAAAACACACTCACCGTCCTTGCAGGCCTGGTGTTCTTCACAATCCCCGTCGACGGTACATTCCGTGCCGCGAGGCACCAGGCTGATCTCCTTGATGGAGGTTAAAACCGCCTCCTGAACGCAGACACGGTCCACTTCCTTGGGGAAGAAGTCGGCATGCTCGGCCCTGAGACGGTAGCAACCGGGCACCACGTGGGTGAATTCGAAGCTCCCGTCGTGGTCGGTGAAGCCGCCGAACGAGGTGCCGGGAAGATATATCAGAGTGCCCACGTGATCCGTCTCGCCCGCCAGGGTCACCTTGCCGCCGATGCGGCCGGTCGGCGCGAGCCGCAGTTCGACCACCGTCGTTTCGTCGCCGTAGACGATGGCCTCGGCCGACGCTCCCGTGCCGGCCTCGCTGTAAGCGAGCACCTCGTGAATGCCGGCGGGAACCTCTTCCAGCAGGAATTTCCCCGCGGCGTCGGTCTGCACGTAGGCCGACAGGTCGGAGCGAAGCAGTACCCGGGCGTCCTCGACCTCCTGATTTTCGGAGTCGAGCACCGTGCCCCGGATAGCGCCCATGCCCTCGTTCAACTTGCCTTCGTCCAGGTCGCCGCACGCGGCGACGCTCGCCAGGCATGTCCATAGTACCAGCAGCTTGCATCGATTCATCTCATCCTCCCATATGTTTTTCGATCCCTCAGAAACGAAGCTGCAATCCAGCCCTGATTCCGAAATCGAACGTGTTTTGCAAGGAACCCTGTTTCTCGTAGGTCAGCAGAGCCGCCTGCAGCGCGGGAACCACCAGGCCGATATCCCTCGATACCCACCACAGCGCCTGCACGCCGAGCCCGCAGTGCAGTACGTAACCGCTGATACGTCGGTGATTGCCGGGCAAGTCGCGTTCGGCCACTACGTAGCCGCCGCCCATGCGCAGTTCGCCGCCCGCCTCGAAAAACTCGTTTACGCGCCAGCCGATGCCCAGGATGCCGTCGACAGTGGTAAGCAGCGACGAGCGGCTCACGTCGGTGCCGAACACCTTCTGGCTACTTGAACCGCCGACTAAGCCCAGCGACACGCCCGCGTACAGCGGGGGAAGGAAGATGTTGTCGACCAGGAAAGACAGGCTGCCCCCCCAGCCAGTGTTACGGATGACGGTGTCGTCGGGCGACAGCAGCACATCGCCGGTCATGCGTATCGTCCAGTGGTGCAGGATTCGCTCCCCCTTGAGGGGATCCCGCGCGGGCGTGATGACTTCGAATTTCTCCCAGCTCGGCGGCTCTTCCCGCGTACCCACCCGGCAGCGGCTCATCAGCAGTTTCCCCCCCGGCTCGCGCAGCCTGACCAGGTAATTGCCCGGGGGCAGGACTATACCGCCCTTGTCGCCCTCGATGCTGAAGTCGCCCCAGATGATGCCCCTGTCCACGTCCATGAAGGTCATGATCCCGCGCCTGCCCGGAGGGGCGGCGACCGCCTGCTTGCCCCGCAGCTCGGTCAGTACGGTGTCCTGCCGGCCCTCGACCTCGTAACGGTAGGTAGGCATCTGGAACCCTCGCGCGGAACCGAAAGTTTCCCGGACCGTCTTCTTGGAAGCAAAGTTGTAGGCTTCGCTAAGGGTTACCAGGCCGTCCCGGTTGGCATCCGCGGCCCCCACCAATCCGTTGACAAGGTAATAGGTAAAAACAGATCCCTTGAACTCGTCGCGCTCCTGGGAGTACTCGGAATCGGCGCTGGAGGTCATGAACACCTCGCCCTTGCGCGAGTCGTAGATCTTGACCCTGAATTCATCCTCGTGAAACTTGACGCCCTTGACTCCCAGGGCGTTGCCCGAGTTGCAGGCGTCGAGCACCACGATCAGCAGGTCGCAGGAAAGCGCTTCCAGGTCTGCGTGCAGGTCGCGGTAGGCGTAGGTCCTGCCCTCGATGTGCAGCCCTTCTGTTCCACCGTGGCCCGAGTAGTAGAAGATGCACTCTACGTGATCGTCGCCGTGGTTTTGAAGCAACTGGATGCGCTGTCCGAGCTCGCCGAGCCGGGACTCGAGCTCGTCGCGGTCGGCACCCTGGACCAGCAACGATAGGTTGCGGTCGAGCCCGCCGTAGCTCT
>Ga0315549_1004919_pt1 | contig 11089 bp, 13 predicted proteins | sample SalMarSW160200MG_FD_203101 | JGI IMG/M metagenome (GOLD analysis project Ga0315549, IMG submission 203101) | Salt marsh sediment microbial communities from the Plum Island Ecosystem LTER, Massachusetts, United States - Salt Marsh Sediment SW1601-200 ... | reverse complement strand
GCAGTCGTGGGGCAAGCGTTCAGGTCGGGCTTTCTGATATTCAATTGTTAAGGTGCGCTGATACTCTACATTCAGTATTGAACAAAAGGAAGGAAAGTGATATTTCAAAATGAACCTATATTTTCATCGTTTTCGGACGAGGGCGTTTTCACAGGGCAAAGATTTTATGCCAGTCGGGCGATGGGGTTCGGACATGCCGGCGAAGATGGCGGAGAATTTGCAGATTGATTTGTTGGCAACCTTTGAAACCTATGTTATTCCCGTCAGCGAAGGGGGCATCGCCGGCGAGATCCTGAAGAACATTGTGGGGATTATCGTGGGGGATGCTGTTAGCGTGATGTTATTGGCTACAGAGCCTTTGCTGTTGGCAGAAGCCGTTGAGGGCTATTTTAGCCTTAAAGTGGCTGAATATATTGGTGAAAACTTGTCAAAATGAGGTAGTAATAAAGGTGCTAATTGCGGTAGTCAAGAGGTAGTAAATGAGGTAGTATTAAATCGAGATAAAACTGGTTGGGATGTAATAGATGAGATATCCGAATTGTGAGAAAGCAAAGGCGTTCAACCTCTTTGATCAAGGTAAGAGACCGTCTGAAATCTTCAAACTGGTGAAAGTAAAAAAACATACGCTGTTTAATTACTATCAGCTGTGGAAAAGGGAACGGGAAGAAGAGAGTAAAAGAAAAAGACTGGCCGCGGAGCATCAACAAAGACTGGAAAAAGAGCGTGAAGAAAGGGAACGTAAGGAAGAAGAAGAACACATGCAAGGGATTATTCGTAGACAACAACAAATACAACTGGAGAATAAGTACGAAAATCAAAGGAAAATAGTTTTAGAATTGGAAGCACAAATGTCTAGAGCCGCAAATATACCAGATAATGCTGATGCGATCCAGAGGATTGGCGATATCTACAGCCAAGAATGTAATAAGTTCAGAAAGCTTACAAGAAAGTTATATCCGCACCACGCGGATGAAGAATCGATTTGGGCGGCTCTCCGGCATAAAAAAGATTGAATGCTGCGACTCAAAATATGGGGGTTCTTAATAGACAGGATATTTGTCTTTGCAGTTACCGTAGGTTAGATGTATATAGAGCCCGGAGGGGGTTTGCCCAGGCATCGTCGTTGGCGTCTCGCCCTGCTTTTGTGAGGCGGAAATATTTGCGTGGTTGACCCGGCGGATAATGGTCCTGAAAGCTCGATGGCTCTTGCTGACCGGTGTACTCTCCCCTTAGAAACTAAAGAAATTCAGGAATTTCTCCTCAGTATCAACGATTTCCTCAAGTCAGCGGATCTCGTGTCTCTTAAAACATCTCAGTCTGGTGATTGCCTTGGAGCGCCGCAAGCGAAGATTACTTCAGATAGGCATTCCCCAGAGGGAGGTGGTATATGAGCTAGAAGATGTCAGACCAAGGTCACATTCTATTCACAAAGAGGAGGTACATATGAACGAAGAAAAAGATAACGATGCAATTGAGGCGCCAGAAACCGAAGCGGTGCGGCAACAGGAAACACTGGTACCAGCCGATGAGGCAATGGACGAAAAAGGGGAGATAAACCGGCTTCTAGATGAAGGCTACAGTGTAAAACAGATAATCGACCTTGGTTTCAAACGGAGAACTGCCTATCACTACGCGAAACTGAGGGTAAAACCGGAAAACGAGCTAACATCTAGCAATGATACATCCGCTCCCAGCTCAAATGGTAGGGTAAAGCACGAGATGATCAAGCTTGGCTCTAAGGACGTGATTCCTCCTGAGGCCGTGCTTGACGTTCTGCACCTTCCACAGAATGGAGATGCGGTAGAGGTATGGCGGCGAGGTGTCCTGGACGGCGTGGGCTTCCTCCTGCTGGGAGCCAGATATGCCCAGCTTACGGCTTCGGGCCAGGCGGAGATAGTGAAGAACCAGCTGGATATAATGCGTGAAGCCAAAAGCGATAGCAAAGAGGTCGCCCGTGCCGCCGCTGAGGAAGCCGCTTGGAGAGTGGGCCAGCAAGTACAAGAAGTGGCACGACAAGCGGCTAAACCAGAGAGTCCCAATCCTATGGCTTCTATGTTAACCAATGCCATACAGCCCTACTTTTCCCAAGCTATAGGGCAAATGTTTGGCATGTTCGGTGGCTTCGGGGTGCCAGGTGGAATGGCGCAACCTTCAGCCGGTCAACAGGCCCAAGCACCCCCAAGTGCAGGACAACCATCAGTTACACCACCAGGCAGTAGACAAATAAGTGATGAAGATATGGAGGCAATTTTCAATGATGAATAATCAGCCTTTCGACAACCAACTACAAATGTTCGGGCAAATGGCGCAGCAGAATGGCGTTAGCGGGGCAGCTTACATTGACGTTGACCCGGCCAGCGGGACACTGAGGATAAAACTCAAGGTGACGCCGGCAGAAGAACAGGCCAGGCTAATCTCCGCCTTTGCCTATGTTCTGGCACAGGTAAGCCAGGGTTTTGGCCTTCAGGTCAATACCCGTGGAAAGAAGAACGAGGAGGTAAACAATGGATAATCCAGCCTATATATTCGGTTACATCATGGAAAGGGCTACGACCATGCTGGGGTATTGCATGTTAGCAGCCATTTTCGAGAAAACGTTAGAGGCGGAAAGAAAAAAGGTCAGAACGGCGGTGGGGCATGAGCCGACCCAGGAGAACTGGCAGTACTATTGCGAACTGCGACAGGAAGAAAAGAACAGGCAAAATGTTCGTCAGCAAGAAGCAGACCGTGAGAACCTTCGCCGCCTGGTGTTTGGCGAAGACGATAATAATCCCAAAATAAGCTAGGGAAGGACGCTATGGTGGACAGTATTACTGCTTAGTCTTCAATACTGTCCACCGTTCTCAAAGCTAAAGCGGACACTAAGGACGGAGCGGACGGTTTTTCACGGGAAAGAGAAATAATTACGTTTTTCGACTTCTTCAGATGTCCCAAGATACTTTTTTGTTGCCTACGCTTTCACAGGACTCTTATTGCCCGAGTATACAGTTTTTCGTATTTCACCTCTTAGCGTTTTGCAAGTTAACAATCCGAGTAAGGGTTAATTGGTATACGTGTACGGCGTACTGCCACAAACACCCCTATTGACAAGCTTACTAAGGTATGATAATCTTTGATAATGTTGTGGGGTGAGGTGGATATGCCGAACATGAATGATTTTCTGTCAGTAAGCAAAGCCGCATCTTTTCTTGGAGTGTCTGCTTCAACGATAAGGAATTGGGATCGCACGGGTAAGTTGAAGGCAGTTCGTCACCCAATGAATAACTACAGGCTATATGACCGTCGGCAACTACAGGATTTACTCGATCGTGTTGGTTACGATGAATCATCATCGGAGACGAGGAATCATGAGTGATATTCTAAACCAAATGGAAGAAGCCAATAAGCAGCCCTATACTCAATATAGAGATAGACTTCAGAACAATCGTGCCCTTTTCTTCCAAGCTAACAAAGATGATATGAAAATAGTGCGTACGAACCCGGCTACTGACCGGCATACTGAGATGTGACCATGTATCCCAGCGAAACACTGAAGTTGAAGGACGAACTCCAGAGCTACGGTGTGAATAGCAGCAATATTCGGCTATTCAGCGATCCGGTATCTCCGGAACTTCTGGATTATATGGATTTGATCGAACCGCGAGGGACGGATGAACAGAAGAGGTTGCTTCCAGACGGTGTAGCGGAGAGCCAGGGGCGTCCGTTGCTTTTCTTCGTGAACGAAAGCCGGCTCTCGCTATCTCCCGAAGAAAAGGAAACTAAATTTAGCCATCTACGCCGTATCCTCGCTTGCCGTGGGGACCGTGCTTATCTTGCCCGGGTACGTCCTGGCGAACTATCGGTCATACCTGTTAGTCTCTTTGACAGAACCCCGGAGTGGAAACTCTACCGCGCACGATCTGGCGATGCGATGACGTTCTTCTCTCGATTGGCTCAGGGCCACTTCGATGGTGAAGGCGAGCCAATCGAGGCGGATTTCGTGTTCAAGGAGATGCTAAGTCTCCTGAATCAAGGTGCTGATCGGCTTGCCCAATTGCTGGGACCGGCAAATGTCCTATCGCTTCTTGGTCGTGCGCTTTTCTTCCGTTTCCTCTGTGATCGAAACATAGTCACGGAGCGGGATACGGAACGTATTGCCCCGAAAGCGGGCGGCTTGCTGGCCTGCTTTGATAACGCAGAAAACGCGCATGCGACCAGCCAGTGGCTCGATCGAACGTTCAACGGCGACTTCCTGCCACTAGACGATGGAGGCAGCCGTGCTTTCTTCGACATGATGGCTAAACGCTCCGATTCGGTCTTTTTCCATTTAAGAGCAATCATCCAGCGCTTTAAACCGGTCGGGCCGGAAGCTTATCAAACGAGGCTGCAATGGAGCGACTTTGATTTCGCGCATGTGCCCGTCGGCTTGCTGAGTCAGGTTTACGAGGCGTTTTGCTGGAAGTGGGAACATCGCAGCGCGAAGGAAACCAGTGTCTACTACACGCCGCGGAGAATCGCCGCGATCTTGGTGGACGAAGCTTTCGATGGCCTCCCCAAGGCACACGAGGCGCGCGTGCTCGACCCTGCCTGTGGTGCAGGGGTGTTCCTGGTGTTGGCCTTCCGCCGCCTTTATCGCGAGCGGTGGAAAGCCATCGAGCGACCCGACACCGAGGCTATCCGGGAGATTTTAGAAAAGCAGATCATTGGCTTCGACATCAGTGGTTCCGCTCTGAAGCTCACGGCACTCGGTCTCTACCTCACGGCCATCGAACTTGACCCAAAACCGATTCCGCCGGAAAAGTTGCGGTTCAAGGAACTGAATAATCTTGTCCTGTTCAACCATCGCCGCCAAGATGTTGACCAGGTCGACGGCCCGGTCATTGGCAGTCTTGGTGAACATGTTGGCAGCCGATTTGACGGGCAGTTCGACCTTGTGCTCAGCAATCCGCCGTGGACAAGCCTGTCGAAGGACTACAAGTCACTCGCAGCCGAACTCACCGCTATGAGCAAGGCCATCATCGAGCGTAAGGATGAGGCTGTGATGGCGCGTGACTACCAAAATACCGACTTTGCGCCTGACATGCCGATCCTTTGGAAATCCACCGAGTGGTGCAAGCCTGGCGGACGCATCGCAATAGCGCTACCCGCCCGAATTCTCCTCAAGCAGGAAGATATCCCGAGCCGCGCCCGGGAGACGATGTTTCGGCTCATCGAAGTTACGGGCATCATAAACGGTTCGAACCTGTCCGACACGGAAGTCTGGCCGAAGATGAGTCAACCGTTCCTGCTCTTCTTTGCGCGAAACAATCGCCCCAAGGATGGGCATGTCATTCACCTCATCACGCCACAGTATGACAAGGTGCTGAACTGCAAGGGTGAAGTTCGGATCGATTCTAAATCGGCTCAGTCAGTCGAAGTCGCGGCTACCTTCGATGAGCCGTGGCTTTGGAAGGCGCTCACCATTGGAACACCACTTGATGCGGAGGTAGTTCGACGCGTAAAGTCTGTGAAAGGGAGGCGGGTTAGCGATTATTGGGAAACCGACTTAGGGCTCACAAGCTGCACTGGCTACATGATAAAACCGAAGCAGGCGCAACGTGATGCAAGCTTTCTCCGCGACTTACCTAACTTCACTGCTAGTTACGCAGGACGATTTTTAGTGGACAGTGGTAAACTTGAACCATTTACGCTTGCAACAGTGTGCTGGCCGCGGAAACGTGAATATTATCGGGCACCGCTGGTCTTGGTGAAACAGTCACCTGGCTTCCATCGTGAGAATTGCTGGGCGTTTCTGAGTTTCGATGATGTGGCTTTCTCGCAGGACTTCTACGGCTATTCATCCGCCGACCATCCAGATAGAGAACTCTTAGCTCAATATCTAATCCTGTTCTGTCATTCACTGATATGGATTTACTACATCCTGATGACCGCACCTGTGTTTGGGGCAGAGCGGCGAGTGATCTATAAAACCGACTTGGACGATTGTCCGCTTGTTCCACTTGAAAGTCTTAATAGAGAGCAGCGGCATGTAGTGACCGCGTTGTCGCAGCGACTTCTGCGCTGCGACATGAGCGTAATGCCAGAAATCGACGCCTTCTTCGGTAGCCTTTACGGCTTGGATGACTTCGACCTCGAAGTCATCCGCGATACGCTTGACGTTTGCCTGCCGTATGGCGAATCGCGAGCGCGTGCGTGTGGTGCACCAACAGGTGCGGAAATTGAGACATTCCGGCAGCGGTTGGAGTTGGTGCTTCGACCGTTCTTCAAGGTGCTTGGCAAGGATCCGCAGGTCATCGTGTGGAAACCGGATGATACGTTTCTACAAAAAGAGGCACCATTCGGCATCGTGCTTATCGGCGAGTGGGGCCGTGCCACCGCAGAGCCAGACGCGCTTTTCCGTGACGTTATTCTACGGTTGGCAGACGACACCGGCACGACACGCATCATCCAGCATCTAGAAGGCGGTTTACTTGTCGGCATTCTAAGGCAGTATCGCTACTGGACACCGAGCCGCGCTCGGCTTCTCGGCGCTGAAGTCGTCCGTCAGCACATGGGTGTCTTTGAGGAGTAAGGTATAAGGTATGGGGTTAGCGTTTTATGAAGTGGGGGTGGCAGGTGTCGAATTGCCGCATCCTCCGATTTCATTGCCGATATTCCTCGTGGTGGAAGAAGCCTTGTGCGTTGCTTGGGACTGCTTGCGGACGCATCCACGGTCGGGATTCAACCTGCTTAGCGCAACTGAGGATGTTGTTACTCAAGAGCTCTACGAACGGCTCTATGATGAGGTATTCAACAAGGGTGTCGTCGATGGCTTTGACCGTCAATTGTTCACGGTCATCACGCGCGAGTCGAAAGTGAGGAACTATGACGGGGCCAAGCTCGACAAAATGCCCGACCTGCTCATCGGTCTCTCTGACCGGCTAAACGTGTTCAAGCTTTCGCAAGATTGGCTTTTCATCGAATGCAAGCCGGTGGACCTCGACCACCCCGCCGGCGTCCACTACTGCGACAAGGGCATCATCCGATTCGTGCGCGGCGAATACGCCTGGGCGATGACGAGCGCGCTCATGATCGGCTACGCCCGTAACGGCTACAGCATCTCATCCAAGTTGGCTAATGCCCTTGAAGCGCGTGAGAAAGAAGTCCCCACCATTGCGCTCCCCTGTCCGTGCCAACGATCCAAGCCCGGCAGAAATAATGAAGTCGTCCATGTCAGTCAGCACTCGCGAACCTTCAACTATGTTGAAACCGGGCAGCAGGCACCGGCTATCATGCTTAGGCATCTTTGGCTCAGTCGAGACTAAGAAGATAGGTCATAAGCACCGGTTCATCTCTACCTTCTTACTTACTTTCTCAGGCTCAACAAAATGAGTGATTGTGACCCTCTGCTGCACTTTCTACTTAAATGTTATTGAATGGCGAAGCAAATAATTTAACAGTTATAATGAATCTCCCCCCAGCAAGCTGCGGGGGTATTCTCGCTAAACTTTGATAAAACGGTATTGACAAACGCTCCCTAATTATTATATAATTTTAACATGTTGGATAATGATGCTATAAAAGACTCTATTCCCAGGATACGGATAGATCAGCTTTTTGATTCTCTCCACTTAATTGCCTTATCTAAATCCACTTGTACATTTAATGAAGTTCGTCGTTCTCTTCACAGATCATCAAAGCGACAAGCTCCACCATCTCGTGAAGTAATGTGGACAGTAGCACGAGATGTCCTCACAGATCTCAATAGGCTTAGGCTCATAACAGTAGGACCTTTACCTCGTAAGCGATCTGAGGTTGAAAGGTTGCAGGAAACGCCTTGTAAAGCCACCGAGAAAGGGACTGAATTAGCTCGCTTATATAAGGAGAGTCGTGCAAGAGCGTTCGATGCTATGTTGCTTTCGTGGATGGATAATCATCCATACTTTCGAGCGTTCACTATCCGTTTACTTAGCTCTCCAATGTATATTCCTGATATTACAAGTATTAAACAGCTTGGGCAAAACCTGAAATTTCCTCTCGATCCCGATATGTTGGCGAAAAGAATTATAGAAAGCTGTACGACAAGGCTTCAGGCCATTAACTTCCCAGCAGATAAATTTGTCATATTCAGTGAAATAGTGAATGGACAAATCGAGTATCTGAATCGTGTTTCATCGATGCGAGATATTGATGTAAAGAGGATAGTAGATACGGTAGAGGATAACATCGTAGTGCCTGCCATCCTGAAATCCGAGGGCTTATTTTTAGACTCAGTTACTTTTCAGCATTTGATGAGTTGCTCACAAGATTTTTTCAGCGCAGCTATAACATCCTCACATCCTGATTTTCCAGGACGAGTACTGTTTTCTACATGCGATTTCATGCCCGACCCGTTAATAAACCCTGACACTTCTATCTCCGATGTTACTCATCATGGCCAGTCTTACGTTTCAGATCAGTTTGCGATGTCTTTAATTTCAGCATATAAAAAGCTTTCCGGCTCATTACAGACATATATAGATATATATCCACTCCGGGCACTCGTTTGCACAGATTTAAAAATACAACCTTTAGTATTCTCACTGTGCTTAGAGAAAATAATTGAAGTTGGCCAAGAATCGGGGATGTCTATTTATACTGAGTTACCGTTTACTCCCCCACCACAAGGCGAGAGTTATGTTCAAGTTAGAGGCCATCGAATTGGACTATTAAAACTATCACTATCCAATGGAGGTTGAAAATGGCAATTAAATCTTATTACGAGAGACAATACGGTTTAAGGAAAAATCCCTTCCCTAGCCAAGCTACTTATGGAGAGGACACGGGAATAATTTATGTGCCCGAAATGTTTGGGCCTCAGCGAGAGGAATTTCTTCGTAAGTTCATATTGGCACCACTTGAGAATGGGCAACCTCTTATCGGTGCTGTTTGGTCCGTGTCTAGCGGAGATCCGTCAGCTCGTGGGTTTGGAAAATCCACACTTATGGCCGAAGAAGCGAAACAAATCAATCGTGACTTTGGTAAATCGACTTTAATGTCATTGGGTGTTCCAGATGAAGAAGCTGGTGCTAATCCGGTTCTGGCAGGGTATGTATCATTTGTTGCAAAAGCTTATGGTGGTATTTTGAGTATAGATTCTGCTGCTTTTAACTTAGCAAGATTTCTACTCCGGACACGTGACGGCAATGGTATAAGTACTCATACAAAACTAAGAGAACGAGCTGCGGCGAAGCTTGTAAGTGACGGGAAAGCAGTCGCTGGGAATGAAAGCACAGCCATCGTCGACTCAATTAGAGAAAGGTTCAGGAAATTAGCAGTAACAATCGATATTAGAAATTTGCTTGAAGATTTCATGTATCATCTTGCTTTACCAGATACAGAGGCTTTAGAAAGATTCCTTGCTTCTGATGTCGGCAATTGGCACCATGATCGTAACGGACTGAAATACCTGCAAATTCTAGTTGTATTTTCCGAATTAGCAGGAATGGAACACTTCACCTTTTTTATAGATCAGGTCGAAGATTTTACATCGATGTCCGGAACCTCAAAAATTGAGAAAAATGTGAAATTCATTAGAGATGCACTAATCGAAGCCGAGCCGTTTTCATCTCGGGCATCCTTTGTGTTCCAGTTGCATCCTAATGCATACTACCGTCTGAAAAATGCCTGGCATCACGAAGACCTTCCTTCTCTAGACTATGATAATCCACTTAATGAGCCTATAGTAGTTGTGCTTAAAGGTTTGGAGGAGTTTAGTTCGGCACGCCTTCTCGCAGAACGTATGCTCAATGACTCAACTGTAGTACTACCCAACCGTGCAGATAGCATTTCGCCATTTACGGAAGCTTCTTTAAAAGCTGCGTGGGAAGCTGCAAAGCCTAATCCAAGGGAGTTTCTACGCATATTGAACAGACTACTAGAGCTTGGCAACACGAATAAAGTGCCAGAATTAGATGAAACGTTCGTGTTACCGAAGCTTGAGCGGTTGCTTCCAACAGCTTCCGAAGACGAAGAAACCGAAGAAACTGCTATTGATGAGCGTACTGCTTAAAGGGTTTATAGATGTGGTGGAAGAAGCCAATCGCTAAGAATTATCCCAGTCTATTTCCAGAGAACATCCTTGATCTACTAGTCCGGGCTTATGCTATCGTAGAGGTTAGGGGATTATCTGGCTATGGATCTGAAAGAGGTCGTAATTTTGAGAACCTCTTTTACAGCCTTTGTGAGCGACGAGGGATTCATCTTAGCGAGAGAGCAGGCTCTACTTCTCTTGCAGAGCAGCATAGTGCTTCTGGACTTAGACATGAAGTAGATGGTGGCACAAGAGATGTCACTTGTGTGACCCACTGGGAACTCAAACACCTCACCACCAAATTAGAAAAAAACGAGCTTTTAATTTTCAATAGCAAGAGTCTAGATTTTCTCCAGGGTAGTAGTCAATTCTACGCACAGATTCCTATGAATAGATTCCTTTTATCTGGTTATAACATACGCGATGATTGCCGTCATTATGCGGCACTCTGGGGAATCGCTGTGATTGAACCTCAGAGGCTCCCATTGCCATTAATATATGAAGCCACAGTTAGAGGTGCTGCCAAATGCCTGAGCGAAATTGACTGTCGCGCAGTGCAAAATCTAGCAGTATGGTCATGCAGATCTCTCCAGACAGTCCTGAATGAAATTGAAGATTGGTGCAAAGCTGCAGACAAAAAGCCATTGTATTGTGGACCGGATGCTTTGAGAGCTGCAAAATCGGCAACTGATCTTCAGGAGCAGATTGGCGCTAATATATTGGACTATTTAGACGAACTGTTCCCAGATTGGATTGATGAAGCAGCTGAGGGAATATGGAAAGAAGTCGGAGGATGGTAAGACACTTACTTTGTCAAGGATAAACCGGCCTATTCATATCTTATGCCTTCTAGAGGGATTGTATAAAGGATGATGGATTGATGACAGAGGAAAATATATATACTGAAGAAGAAAAAAACCTAGAACGGTGTATATGATAGACGTCAACTATTTTTGCCGGTAAACGACAATTATTTTTGCCGGTTCACCTCCTTTTCGTTTTGCTCTGCCGCGCCGGTGCGGTAACTGGGCACGTTAAACTCCAGGATAACCGAGTGAT
>Ga0315549_1004915_pt1 | contig 11096 bp, 10 predicted proteins | sample SalMarSW160200MG_FD_203101 | JGI IMG/M metagenome (GOLD analysis project Ga0315549, IMG submission 203101) | Salt marsh sediment microbial communities from the Plum Island Ecosystem LTER, Massachusetts, United States - Salt Marsh Sediment SW1601-200 ... | reverse complement strand
TTACTGTTACGGACGATACTCAGCGGCGGCTGCTTGGGTTCACCGCCGAGTGAGATGCGGCATGCCCGAAGGGCTTGCCGAGGAACGAAGGCGGAATGGGGTTATAGGGGATTTGCCCCTATTTCACCTTTTTTCAAAATAGGAAAATAAATTACTTGTTTCATCTTTCTACAATAAATTCATTGTAATTCTTATGTACACCTTTTTTCTTAGATTGCACTAATGATTCTGTATATCAATAATCTTAGGAGTATCCATCAGATTACCGGAGAGCACTATAATGACCCTGGAAAATATCGGGACATGCGGCGAGCTTGTCCAGTCGGAACGGGTAGAATTAAACAGACAGAACTTTTTTCACTTCTGGAATTTTATTTTTCAACTTGCTTTCTATACCCATCTGAAGGGTTATCTGTGCCATAGGGCATCCGTGGCATGCTCCCTTGAGACGGACTTTCACGATGCCGCTCTCTTCATCCACGTCCACCAGCTCTACGTCCCCGCCGTCTGCCTGCAGGGCCGGACGGATGGTATCAATCACTTCCTTTACTTTCTCTTTCATCGTTCACCTTCTGAAGTACGCTTGTATTTTGGGGCACTATTTATCATTATCGGCAATATGCTTTGTTGAACAATTAGATTTGTGTGAAGGAAGGGCTTATCGCAGAATGGCACTGGCTAATATACCTAAAATAAAAATAAGATGGGATATTCTGGTTATCTGTGTGATGACAGCAGGCGTGATACTAATCACTCCTTTTTTATTGCAGCCGGAGATGACATCGGCAAGGACGTTATGAGGGCGGCGAAAATGGTGCTCGATTCCCGACAAATTATAAAAGCACTAGCAGGATATATGTTTGTAATTTGTGTTAACATGACGATGAGCGATAAAACAAAAAAATTAGCGATTTTTTCAGTACTTATAGTTGCAATACTGGTTATTTCCAGTTTGCCGTTCCTTTTCCCGTCCAATACGGTGAAGGCGGGAGGCAAGCAGGGAATGGATGACAGAATAAGCCCTCTTGAAAATCAGGGGTTGATACTTGAAGTTAAAAGGATAAGAGACAGAGGTCTTCTGAACCGGCTGATGGAGTACGGAATGGCATGGAAATACCAACCCCAATTTTATTTCATTGCCGGTATGGATGAGCTTGAGTATGTAAGCAAAAATGTTTCGGCACTCGGATTATCGAGCGAGATGATGTTCACGAGGTGGGATACGATATTCCAAGAGAACAAAGTCATGAAGGATATTGATGAGGAACAGGAGACTTCCAAGGTAACGCTCGTCATTGTCGAAAGGGTGCCAAAGGGGTTGTTAGGCAATAAATTTGAAGATGTTGAGAGAGAAATGATTTTTCTTACCTATGATTACCGCACAGGAAGATGGACAGGTGATGATTTCCTAAAAGACAAGGACGGATATGGTCATTATGTCGGTGAATATTTCGAGGTATGGTTCGACCTTTACCAGACAGATTATGACGGGGACGGCATCCCTTACTGGACTGAAGTTAACATTCTTCATACGGACTCTATGGTTGACGATTCTTATCTTGATCCTGATAACGATGGCATCACTACGGCATGGGAATGGAAATGGGGATACGACCCGCACACTTGGGATGATCACGTGTATCTCGACCCGGATGTCGACGGCATAGAAAATATCGAGGAATACAAAATGGCAAAATGGTTTGCCGATCCTTTCTCCCAAGATATATACATAGAAGTGGACGGTATGGAGCGCGGCGGACTTTTCGACCTGCCTCATACATTCTTCGATGAATCACAGCAGGCATTAATCGAGCGATTCTGCCAACACGGAATAAACGTGTATATTGATGACGGCTGGCCTGGAGACCCGACAAACGGGGGCGGCGAGCTCCTGCCACATTATGATGCACTCTCCCAAGACTCGGGTATGATGCTTCAATTCTACAGTAATCATTTTCCCGACGATAGAAAGGGAATATTCCGGTATCTGGTGATAGGGCATGGCGGCTCATTCGTACACCCCTCAAAATTTGATAGGTACGATGCCATTCACGTTGGCAACGGTTTTGATTTTGTTATAAAATTTTTTGTGAAGCAGGATTTTACACCCCGTACGCAGCGACTTACACTGGCCGCTGCAGTGATGCATGAGATCGGGCATTCTCTGGGCATAACTCCATGGACAATTGAGGGGTGTGATAATATCTCGTATGGGGATAGTTTGGCAGCAAGAGAGAAATACATTGACGAATGGGGTGGTTATTACAGTATTATGAATTATTTCTATATATATGACAAAAAACTTCTGGATTACTCGGATGGAAGCCACGGCGATGGCGACCAGAACGACTGGGAGAAAATATATCTTCCAACTTTTGAAACCGAGTCATCGGTTATAGAAGACCTGTATTTTTATCCGCCCGGTGTGGATAAGGTGGTTGACGAACATGTGAAAATAAAGTTGGAGGGCTGGAATTATAGCAAAGAACTGACAGACAAATATGTTAAGGATACACGGTCACCTGTGGAGCCGATAAAATGCAACTGGAGCGTTTATGAAAGAGTCGGCGATGATCATGAGTATCCAAGTGATAGAAATGTTCGCATATATGTACAGCCCATGGTTCCGTTTGCTGGATGGGTGCTTATGGGAGAGGGCTATTTGAATGCCGACGGAGATATAGAGGTGTGCTGAGGTAGAAAAATTAACTCAAATTATTAACAAGAATGGCGGAAGGAGTTAAGGTCTGCATATACTGGGGAGATGAGTATTGACATTATTTTGAGAGATGGCCAACCTCTACTCTTGGCAAAACAACCAAGGTGGTAACGATGACAGCAGTGTAAATCCTCTTTCTCCCTTATTTATTCAAATAACAGATAGAGAAGTTTGCTAAAACATAGCAGTAGATGACCTGATTTATCTGAACCACTCATAATTTTTACTCAAAATGCCCAACACGATGTAGTCTATTTAGTCAAGACGGAGTAAGAACCCTCTGGGCTTTAGCCCGGAGTATTTACAGTACTTCCGGATGTAAGATTTTATTCGCCATTAGTGTAAGGATGCACCAGTCGCCATAAGGCGAAATGGGTTTATCGAATGTGCTTAAAACGCACATTTTCCACTCTTTTTTTACTTTCCGAAGTACTGTAGTTAACAATAAACTTGTTAAAGCCCATATCATCACCTCTATTGATAAAGAATAGAAAACCGCCAATATATGCTATGGGGTTATTCAAAACTCTCTATTAATAATTTTTTCTAGAACACTTTTAAGAATATTTACCGACTTTTTATACTCATTCAGATCCAAATATTCATTAGGCGTATGATCTAGAGATGAATCACCTGGACCATAAGTCACAATAGGTACCTCAAATTTTTGCAAAATGTTCATATCTGCTGTACCAGTTTTGCATTTAAACCTTGGTTCTCCTTCTGCTTCACGGATAGATCTAATAAAGGCAGAGATCAATTCATTGTTTTTACTAACCTTAACGGCCTCTTCAAAACCAGAAAATACCACCTTTGCACTACTTTTGGTTTCTTCAACAAAATTCTTTATATCCCTAATTTCAAACCCAACAGGTATTCTAAAGTTAATATGCATCTTTATTCTTTCAATAAAATCATCACTATTTGTATGAATAGATGTCAATTTAACCCCCAACTGATCAAACAATTTTTTACCAGAGTTAAAATTGTCACAGTAATTTCTAAGATTACTATAAAACTCGATAGCTTGTTCATAGCAGTTTAAATTTGAGGTAGAAGAATGCTCTTTACCATTCTCATTTGCATAATAGAGACTTAACCGACCCTTATAACCAATATTTAAATTACTCCAACCACTTGGCTCACCGACTATAACATAATCTGGGCTGAATTTATTCAAAATATTCCTTGCACCTTTTGATTCTCCTTCTTCATCTACTACACCAACAACTACAATCCTACCTACAGATACAGATCTTGCAGATTCTAAAAAACATGCAAGTGGACCTTTTGCATCTACAGCACCTCTCCCATATAATATATTATCTTCCATCCTAACAGGGATAATCCCAGGTACTGTATCCACATGACCAACCAGTAAGATCCCTCCTGCACCCTTGCCTCTCTCTGCAATGAAATTACCTACCTCATCCTGGTATGCATTAAAGCCTTTTTCATTAGCCCATTTTATAAGAAACCTTACTAGTCTCTCCTCATAACCTGTAGGAGAATACAAATCCAACATTTTTTTAATTAACATAAAACATCCTTGATTTTTTCAATAACAGTATCAATCTCATACTTAGTTATAATCAGCGGAGGCAAAAGACGGATAACTTTTTTCCCTGCAAGTAATACAATCACACCTTTTTCCATCAAAGCATTAACATATGGAGCAGCTTTTTCATTAAGTTCTATCCCAATCATCAAACCCATACCACGTACCTCCTTTATACGAGGGCTTTTAATCTTTTTTAAACCATGCATAAAATATTTACCAAGTCGAAATGCTCTACCAGGTAGATCCTCTTCTTCTATATACTCAATTGTAGCAAGAGAAGCAGCACATGCCAATGGATTACCACCAAAAGTAGATGTATGGCTTCTTTTAGGAACATTAACTTTATCATTACATATAACAGCACCCATCGGCACACCCCCTGCCATAGGTTTAGCAAGACATAAAATATCAGGGGTTACATCATACTGTTCACATGCAAACATACTCCCTGTCCTACCGAAACCTGTTTGAACCTCATCGATTATCAACAAAACACCTTTTTCATCACATAGTCTCCTAACATTAATAAAAAAATTTTTATCACCAACTCTTATACCACCTTCACCTTGAACTACCTCCATTAATACTGCAGATGTATCATCGTCAACCTCAGATTCTAGCTTTTCAAAATTGTTAAAAGGAATATGAACAAAACCTTGTATCATAGGCATAAAAGGTTTATGATAATCTGGTCCCCATGTCGCAGCAAGAGAACCCATTGTTTTACCATGAAAACCACGTATAGCACAAATATTTTTACTTTTACCTGTAGTAGCACGAGCAAATTTAATCGCAGCTTCAACAGCTTCAGTTCCAGAGTTACAAAAAAACACTTTTTTTAGATCACCAGGGGTTATTTCAACAAGCTTTTCAACCAATTTAGCTCTAACATCATTATAGAACATACTATAACAGTTAGCCAGTTTCAAATACTGATCATATAATGCCTGTGCAACCCTTTCATTACCATGACCAATAAGTGAAACACCGATATTAGAAGCACAATCAATATACTCCCTTCCATTCTCATCATAAACCTTACTTCCCTTACCTCTAACTATCACAATATCCCTCCGAGGATACACATCAACCTCAAATGTATCCTCAATTTCCCTAATATTCAATGAATCACCGTTCCCTCTCCATGTAACGCCCGAGTAACAGGATCTTCAACTCTTGCATCACCAAAAACCACCTGGGAAACACCATTTTCCAATGCTTCAAAAGCACCCATCACCTTTTTCTTCATCATACCATGAGCAAAACCCATAGCATCATCATAGCCATCCATAGTGATCTCCCTTATAACACTACCTTCATTTTTTACCTCACGTAGAAGACCAGATGTATTAGATAAGATTATCAAAACATCAGCATTCAACGCACCAGCAATAACAGCAGATGCCCTATCACCATCAACATTAACAGCCTCCTTATCATAACTTAAAGCAGGTGGAGAAATCACAGGGAGATAACCATTTTTCAAAAGCAGATTCAAAAGATTAACATTAACTTCCTCTACTTTGCCAGTATAATCATCACGAATAACTCTTTTTTTACCATCTTCCACTATCACAATATGTTTACGTCTACCTTTCAACAACTGCCCATCTATACCACTAAGGCCAATAGCATTAACACCTAATTTCTGAAGTTTCTCAACAATCATTTTATTCATCTTCCCACAGTAAACCATGTTGAATATCTCCAAAGTCTCCCGATCAGTTCTTCTTGATACAAACCCAGATACAGATGTTACCATCTTAGGTGGTTTACCAAGTTTCTTAGATATTTCATTAAGTTCACTTGAACCACCATGAACTAAAACAACATCTTTGTATCTGACTAAATCCTGAAGGACTAAATCATAGTTGACGCCAACAGCACCTCCAACTTTTACAACTATCATATAGGATGCAACCCCTGAAACTCCAAACCAGTTCTCTCATTAAAACCATACATTACATTCATAGCCTGAACAGCCTGCCCAGCACCCCCTTTCATAAGGTTATCAATAGCACCAATCACAACCAACCTATCTTTATCTAATTCAAAACCAATATCACAGTAATTTGAGCCAATAAGTATTTTCGGCTCAGGGAAACGATAGATACCAGTTTTTGCCTTAACTATACGAATGAAAGGCTCATTTCCATATTCATTTCTAAAAATTTCCCAAATGTCTCTCTCAGACAGATCTTCCTTTAGAAAAACATGTGAAGTCATTAATATACCCCTCACCATATCAATAGATGTAGCTGAGAAACTGATCTGTATACCCAATTCCTGTTTCATCTCAGCTATATGCCTATGCCTAGTTGGTTTATATGAGCGGACACATCCACTTCTTTCAGGATGATGTGATGCTTCAGAGATCTTGTTACCCCCCTCTGATGAACCACATTTCCCCTCAGCAACAATAGGCAGATCTAAATCCACAACCTTATCTTTAAAAAGTGGATACAAAGATAAAATCACAGCAGTAGCATTGCACCCAGCGCTACTGATATATCTTGCATTCTTCATCTCATCCCGATGAAGTTCTACTATGCCATAAACAAACTGCTCCAGTAAGTCAGGTTTGCAATGTTCTACACCATACCATTTTTGATAATCCGCAGGGTTTTTCAATCTGAAATCAGCAGATAGATCAATGATTCTCTCTGCTAAACCATTGAATCTATCAAAATTTTTCATAAGTTCTAAATGAGGCAGAGCTGTAAATAAGAGATCAACATTCTCAAAATCATCTACACTGCTGAATCTAATATCTGTCTGATTTCTTAAGTTTGGATGAACTAAAGATACAGGTTTTCCTGAGAATCTTTCAGAACTTACTTGAGATAACTCCACCTCTGGATGTTGTAACAATAGCCTAAGAAGATCACCGCCAATATAACCACTAGCTCCAACAATGCTTGCTTTCATTTCTTCGCAACCTCCATAACATAATCCACGATTTTTTTAGGGATGTTTACCCCTGTTGTATCAATACTGTTTTTAAATTCCATTGTGTGGTTAACTTCATTCACATAAAAACCATCTTTTGTTTCAAACAGGTCAATTGCTACAGCACCACCTCCAACAGCCTCTGCTGCTCTTAAAGATATATCACTTAATTCTTCAGTAACTGGGCAGTTAGATGCAATACCACCCCTAGCTGTATTAGTAATCCAATGTTTTGATGTGCGATATATTGCAGATATACATTCATCTCCAACAACAAAACTCCTGATATCCCTACCATTTTTTTCGACATATCTCTGAATGTAATAAATAGAGTGATGATAGCCTCCTAATATTCTTTTATGTTCCAGAATAGACTCTGCAGCATCTCTATCATTAACTTTTGATATTAACCGACCCCATGAACCAACTAATGGTTTCAAAACAACTGGGTATCCCATGTCTTCAATTAATTGTAACGCTGATTTTTCAGTAAATGCAACTCTGACCTCTGGTTGAGGTACATTATGATTCATTAATGCTACAGAAGTTAGTATTTTATCCCCACATATGTTCACAACCTTATAGGAATTTACACATTTCATATCAGCACTTTCAAAAAGTTTCAAAGAATAAATCGCTCGGGAGTGGTTAATACATCTTTCCATTACTATATCAAAAGGAAAAATGTTTTCTCCAAGAGTAAATTTTAGTTTTCTATCATCTATCATTATAACTTCCAAGTTCGTTCGATTTCTCATCTCATCAAGTAATAACCTTTCATCTTTTCTGATAATTGAATGTAAAAAACCAATTCTCATCGTATCATTCCCCTGCCATAATCTGTTGCTTACACAGATTGACGATATATTTTAATTCATCATAATCAACTGTTCTTCCTTTTCTTCCTACCAGTTTTACTTCATTTAGTACCTTAATGGCCAGTTCCTTATCGGCGTTTATACCAATCTGTTCCATGGCATATATTACTGATGATAACCCTGCCATGTGATCGAGACAGATTTCTGTTCTACGACCCACAATACTAGGATCCAGGCTTTGATAATGCATCGGGTTAATGGTAGCTGCATGAGTATGAATACCAGCGCAATGTGTGAATGCATTTTTTCCAACCACGGGAAAATTTACGGGTATTGGCACCCCTGTAAATCTGCTTACAAGAGAATAAAGTTCAGGAATGAATTCCAAATTCCAATTATTGTTCTCATTGAAATCTACATTTAATGTTACAAGCAATTGAGAAAGATCGACGATACCTGCTCTCTCCCCTAAACCCAGTATGGAGACGTCTATTATATCAGCGCCTGCCCTATAACTGTCGATTGCATTTGCCAAGGCAAATCCCCTATCGTTATGGCAATGAACTGCAATTTTTGGTTTTAAACCAATGTCATCAAATTCTGTTTTAAGTTTGGAAACATAATCGTACATATTCCGATCTGTCCCGGGGACCATATGCCCTGTGGTATCTGCAATGCTAATAATGTCAACCCCAGCTTCTACAGCTGCAGATGCTGCTCTTAGGACGTTTTCAAAATCAGAACGAACTGTATCCTCGGGAGTATATCTAATTATTAGAGTTGGATTCTGTTCCTTTGCGTATCTTACTATATTGGTTATGTCTTCTATAGCAGAGGATAATGACCTTTTGAAAACGTCATTGAGTCTACCATTTGAAACACAATAAAATATTCCAATGAAATCCACACCACATTCCAACGCTAGATCTACATCCTTCTTTAAGGAACGGGAATGTGATCCTATTTTTGCTTTAACTTCCATTTGCGCTAATTGCTTTACGGCGTATTTTATCTCATCACTTACTGCGGGATGGCCTCCTTCAATGAAATCTACTCCAATTCTATCCAATAGACCAGCAATCGCCATTTTGATGTGAGTATCAAAATAGACCCCCGGTGTCTGCTCGCCTTCTCTTAGGGTGGTATCAAGTATTTGAATCACTATTCACCCCAGTCTTCTTCTTCCTGTGGTGCCTCTTTTACTTGGAGAGGACTTAAACTTATCACTTCTAACTCACTTCCACATTCCTCACATATAATTATCTCGTTTAATCGAGTTCCTTCTTTAATGTCTAGATTTGTTCCACATACGATGCATTCTACCATATTATCACCGCTCAGCATAACAATAAGTTATATAAATACTTAATGTGACTATACTCACAAAACATTGCAGTGTTTGCAATGATAGCTATAAGTTATCTTTTCCCAGAAAAATCTCCTTTCAGGCATAGGTCCTGAGTGGATAGTAAAAGTAAAGAGTGAAATAGTGGCTGCGCCCCTATAAGGCAAGCCCTTGCCCACAATGGGCTCGGTCATGCCGCATCTCACTCGGCGGTAAATCAAGATAACCGTTGCTGGGAGTCATCAATGACAACTACCCCAAGCTGAGTATCTCTTTGGGACATTCACCTGGAAGTGAACATGATTTCCAGCAAAACCAAAATGTTCCAGCTCCCTGAAAGCATCCTTACTCTGGAAACAGTTGATGGGTTAAAAGAAACGGTCTCTCATCTGCAGGTCTTACACTATGCTACAGACCATGCAGTATTCTTGGCCTGAATGGATAAGAATATCAATCCATGGCTTCTATTTTTGTCCCACAGCCAATTTTATAGCTGTCTATAAATGCAACTGATAAAGATATGATTTATTCATAGATAAATATAAATTAAGATGGGGATCATGTCACACAGTATGAAAATGTGCTGTGCTGAATAATTCCCTTTTCGACGAATATTGTAGGAATATATAGCGTATATTCCTATTGGCAGTATTTAATAACGGCTAGAAAAAATCTTTTATTCAACAAAGCATGAAAATAGGTAATTATTTAAAAGAGGGAATAATTACAGGAAAAGACAATGGTAACCATAAGTCATGTTGTTCAAAAACTGATAAATGACCGTGTTTTTATCCAGGAGCCAATGAGCAAAGGAATTGTTTCTTATGGTTCGCTAGCAAAACAACTAAAACCTGAAATAGAAGAAGAACTAGGAAAAGAGGTTAAAACTCATGCTATTGTCATGGCACTCCGAAGATATGCCGGTCAATTAAAACAAAAACACAAAACCATATCATTTGATTATTCATCAGAAATAATTATGAAAACAGATATCTGCGACATCGCTGTACTTAGATCACCAACTTTGTTAAACAAGCTTAAACAATTATATGGTATTGTAGACTTTGAAAAAGGAGATATCCTTAATATTATACATGGAAGATATGAAGTAAGCATAGTAACCAATGAAAGATATAGAGAAAGATCACTTGATTTTTTAAAAAGGGAGAAGATTTTGAATGTGGAGAAAGATCTTGTATCCTTAACTCTTACCTTCTCTGAAGATTTTCTTTATACATCAGGGGTTATATTCAACATTGTCAGAAATATTGCTTGGGAAAACATCAATATTTTTGAAATAGTATCAACTAGTACAGAATTAACATTCATTCTAAACAAAAAGGATGCAGTAAAGGCATACAAGACTTTAGAAAAACTGGTTAAGGGAAATATATAAGCGTATCTTTTTCATAAATTTTCTAGATTATTTTTTTGACTCTTCATCTCTCTAACAGCCTTCTCTGGACTAACCAGTTTATAAAGCCTCTTTCTTGAATCTTCTGGATAGAGTTTTATTTTTAAAAATCGATTGAAATAAATTGTGGAAAACCATCTCCACACACTCTAACATCTGCATTTTATGAAATTAGGCCGGGAATACTGCGTGGTCTGTAGCGAAGCGTAAGACCCGCAGATGAGAGGCCGTTTCTTAACCCATCAACTATTGTATTTCTGTCGTGCGCGGCAGACCATAAGGTCTGCCCC
>Ga0315549_1004914_pt1 | contig 11097 bp, 2 predicted proteins | sample SalMarSW160200MG_FD_203101 | JGI IMG/M metagenome (GOLD analysis project Ga0315549, IMG submission 203101) | Salt marsh sediment microbial communities from the Plum Island Ecosystem LTER, Massachusetts, United States - Salt Marsh Sediment SW1601-200 ... | reverse complement strand
ATCTTTGACTTCTTGCAAAACACCACCGTCAACGGTAACATTGCCCTTGAGGTAGACCTCGTTGGGGGCATAGTTTCTCAGGTGCAAATTCCAGGTATAAGCAGTACCGGTCTTTACAACCTCAAAGTCTCCAGTTACCTTATGACCCGCGAACGCGCCACTCTCCTCCACACTCACCATGAACCCCTTCCCCGCGGCGTTCGTCATAGTGTCATCGCAGTCAAGGTCAGCAACGAACACAAAGGTGAGGTTCTCGCCTATGTGCCCTCTCCCCATCATGAAACCAAAATCAGTGGCACCAGGATAATACAGGTCGCCGGGGTATGCTTGATTAAATCTAAAAGTATTCCAGGCCAGCGACAGGCTTCCGCTCAGGTCTCCGGATATAGTTCCCGAGCCAGTGGTATAGTTGCGGAATCCGCAGCCAGGCACTTCCACCCCTGCTATCACGTAGTTTCTGGTGAATTGCTCCAGACAAGGGCCCGGGGGTTGAATAGTCGATCCACCGGCGATGAAAGGATACCAATCACCAAGCTCGGTTTCAGTGAACGTGAAAGTTGCTTCGACCTCCTGCACTACATCTTCACCCGCGGCAGCGACAGTTCCCACAGGGGCTGATATCACCGCTGGAGCAAGAAGAATTAGAAGCGTCAGGACAACAAGAACAGAAAAGGCTTTACCTAGTTTGACCACAGGTCACCTCCCATATTTATTATTTTAGTACCTGATATGTTAGTACTAGCCTATTAGTACTGGTACTTTAGTTACATACTACCACCACGCCGTAACCTTGTCAACTTTCATTTAGTTACCGTTAGTTACATTTAGTTACAAAAATTGAAATTTTTTCTTGATTTTTGGGTGAATAAAAAACCCCCCTTTTGTTAGTCCCCCTCTATTGTCATTGCGAGCCCTTTTTTTATTGTCATTGCAAGCCCTTCTTTACCTGTCATTGCGAGCGGAGCGTGGCAATCTCGCCCCTCCTCTATTGTCATTGCGAGCCGAAGGCGTGGCAATCTCGGTGGGGCATGGGATTGCTTCGGCACCAGAGTGCCTCGCAATGACAGAGGGGTGCGTCATTGCGAGCGAAGCGCGGCAATCTCGGCCCTCCTCTATTGTCATTGCGAGCCCCCTTTTTTGTCATTGCGAGCGAAGCGCGGCAATCTCGGTGGCGGTGTGGGATTGCTTCGTCGCTACTGCTCCTCGCAATGACAAAAGGGAGTGTCATTGCAGTGAGCCGAAGCCCTGAATGTAGTGAAGGGGAAGCGCGGCAATCTCGGAAAAACCAAATTCTAAACACTAAATCCGAAATACTAAACAATGTAAAAGAGCAGTCAGCGGTCAGTAATCAGCGGTCAGTAGTCAGCGGTTAGCTAATGGCTGAAAGCTGATAGCTACTAACCTCTTCAACCATGTTGAGCGACATCAAACTTAGTCTCCATGCTGAGCCCAGTAAGTATACATTATCGTCCTGTCCGCCAGGGTAAGCCATCCATCACGATTGAAATCACAATGAGCATTCCACCCGGCATCTCCTTGTTGTGTCCCCCAGCCCGTGTACAGTATCGTCCTGTCCGCAAGAACAATCCAATCATCGTTATTGGAATCCCCTTCTCGTGTCATGCCAAAATGTACCACTGTGGTGCTACCAGCAGTCAACGTTACGCTGGTGTTCACCTCGCTCAGGCATGTCCAGTTCTTAATGGAAACATTATAGCTGTCGGGGGCAATGCCGGTGATGGTAAACACCCCGGTACTGTTGGTGGTGGCATTCATCGGCGACCATGCCGTCTCATTTCCAGTTGTCGAGTTAAAGAACCTTACATCAAGTCCCCGCACCCACCTGGGACCCTGAGAAGCTCCTGGAAAGCTAACATGCCCTTCCAGGGTTGCACCGGTCAGAATTAACGGCAGACGGTCTTTGTTCGAACCCCCTATGATATCGTGAGGAGTGTCTCCAAAGCCATCCCCGTTGGCGTCACTGCCGTTGTAATCCGACCAGTAATTTCCGCCAATATATGGCCCCCCGACTATATTCGGTCCGGTACTATTCGTGGTATTCCAGGTATTCGCTCCGTTATCCCAGGCATTAGTCGGCGTGTTGTTGAAGTAGTTGTTGTAGATGGTGTTGTTGCTGCTCGAAGAAACCAGGCGGATGCCGTTAAAGTCGTTGTCGCAGACCGTGTTGCTGGTGATGGTGTTGTTGCTGCTCGAAGAACCGAGGTAGATGCCATAGTGGTTTGAGTTTGCGGTGTTATTCTCAAGCGTGTTGTTGCTCGAAAGAGACAGAAAGATGCCACTACCGCTGCCGGCGCCAGTGTTATTGTATGCTGTGTTGTTGGTGAGCGTGTTGTTGCTGCTCGAAGTACATAGCCAGATGCCATAGTCGTTTGAGTTTGCGGTGTTGTTGTCAATCGTGTTGTTGCTGCTCGAAGTACATAGCCAGATGCCATAGTCGTTTGAGTTTGCGGTGTTGTTCTCAAGCGTGTTGTTGCTCGAACCAGATAAGCGGATGCCAATGTCATTGTCCTCACCATCGTTGTTTTGGAGCGTGTTATTATTAGAGGAAGCCAGATAGATGCCATAGGTGCCAGTATTGTGTGAGGCGGTGTTGTTGATGAGGGTATTGTTGCTCGAGTAACACAGGTAGATGCTGTAGAAGCTATTCGAGTTGGCGGTGTTGTTTGTAAGCATGTTGTTGCTCGAATAATACAGGGAAATCCCATAGTAGTTATTTGTGGCCTTATTGCTGGAAATGTTGCAGTGAGCTGTGCCGCTCCCAAGATATATTCCAGCCCTGCTGCCTCCAGTGGCGTTTTCCACCGTGAACCCGGTGATGCTCACATAGCTTGCGGTTACATAGAACACATGGTCATTTGAGTCCGTTGCGTTCACAACACAGTTCGCGGCGCCGTTCTCAGATTGGATGGTCAAATTAGCGGTATTCACGTCCACGTTTTCGTGGTAATTGCCATCCTTAACGCAAATCGTCTCTCCGCCGCTGGCATTATTGACCGCATCCTGAATAGGAGTACTGCTGGCGTTGAAAGCACTCCCATTACGCCACCAGCCAGTCTCATTGACGCAGATATCGCCACAGGTGCAAGGTGGGCCGCTTGCCTCCGTTGTTCCTTGCGGCATTGCCACAATCCCCAGAGACAGCACCAACGCCAGTACCACCAGAATTGAAACCAATTTCCACGCTTTGACCATTCTGGCCGCCAAATAGAACATTGCGTCAAATATAATCTGGCATGTCTGCCTTGTCAATAGGTTTTCACTCGCTCATGCCTTTGGAGATTGCGGAGCCTGTTCCGAGTGAAACGAGGAAGCTCGCTCTGGGATTGCTTCGTCGTCCGTCAAGTGACGGACTTCCTCGCAATGACAGGGGGCGTTGTCATTGCGGTGAGCCGAAGCCCCGAGCGCAGCGAAGGGGGAAGCGCGGCAATCTCGGTGGCGGTGTGGGATTGCTTCTTCGCCTCCGAGATTTCGTAGTTGCCTGATTCATCAGGCACAATTGCCCAATAAATTGGGCAACTACATTTCTAAACTACGCCTTGCAATGGCAGTCAGTAATCAGCAGTCAGCGGTTAGCGGTTAGCGGTTAGCAGTCAGTAGTCAGGAACGAGCAATTAGCAGTCAGCCATCGGCAATCAGGGGGGAGGAGGTGGGGTTCTGAGTGCTGTTAGCTGTAGGCTGAAAGCTATTCGCTGATAGTTGAAAGCTACTGAACTTTGACCTGTACTTTTGATTTTTCATCTTTGATTTTTGAACTTGTTTATCAACATCACACCAGGTCTCCGTGCTGAGCCCAGTAAGTATACATTATCGTCCTGTCCGCCAGGGTAAGCCATCCATCACGATTGAAATCACAATGAGCATTCCACCCGGCACCTCCTTGTTGCGTCCCCCACCCTGTGTACAGTATCGTCCTGTCCGCCAGAACAATCCAATCATCGTTATTGGAATCCCCCTCTCGTGTCATCCCAAAATCTACCACCGTGGTGTTGCCAGCACCCAGCGTTACGCTGGAGTTCACCTCACTCAGGCATGTCCAGTTCTTAATGGAAATATTATACGTCCCAGGGTCAATGCCGGTGATGTTGAACACCCCGGTACTGTTGGTGGTGGCATTCATCGGCGACCATGCCGTCTCATTTCCAGTTGTCGAGTTGAAGAACCTTACCTCAAGTCCCCTCACCCACCTGGGACCCTGAAGAGCTCCCGGGAAGGTAACATGCCCCTCCAGGGGTGCACCGGTCGGAATCAAGGGCAGATAGTCCTTGTTTGAATCCCCGGTGATATTGTAAGGGGTATCCCCAAAGCCATCCCCATCGGTATCATTCCCGGTGTAATCCGACCAGTAATTGCCGCCAATGTACGGTCCGCCGACGATGTTCGGCCCGGTACTATTGGTGGTGTTCCAGGTGTTCGTTCCGTTGTCCCAGGCATTGTTGGTGTTGTTGAAGTAGTTGTTGTAGATGGTATTGTTGCTCGAAGAAACCAGGCGGATGCCATACTCGGTATTGTTTGACGCGGTGTTGCTCGTTATCGAGTTGTTGTTACTCGAATACCCCAAGTAGATGCCGTACTCGTTTGAGTTGGCGGTGTTATTCTCAAGTGTGTTGTTGCTCGGATAAGCTAGCCAGATGCCATAGTCGTTCGAGTTGGCAACGTTCTTGGTGAGCATATTGTTGTTGCTCCCAAAAAGCAGGTAGATGCCGTACTCGTTCGAGTTGGCGGTGTTGTTCTCAAGTGTGTTGTTGCTCGAAGAATACAGGTAGATGCCAACTTCATCATTCGAGTTGGCGGTGTTGTTCTCAAGCGTGTTGTTGCTTGAGAATAGCCAGATGCCGCAGTCGTTCAAGTTTGCGGTGTTGTTGATGAGGTTGTTGTTGTTGCTCGTATGCTCCAGGATGATGCCGTAAATAGTGTTTGAGTTCGCAATGTTGGTGGTGAGGTTATTGTTGTTCGAAGAACCCAGGTAGATGCCATGGTAGTTATTTATTATATTATTACCGGAAATGTTACAATGGCTCGTTGAGTTGAGAAGTATTCCAGCTCTACCAGTTCCGGTGGCATTTTCCACCGTGAACCCGGTGATGTTCACATAATCTGCGGTAACATTGAACACATGGGCATTTGGATTTGTCGCGCTCACAATGGTATCGGCGGGATTTCCAGAGGTTGAGCGAATCGTTAATTCCTTATCAACATCCACATTTTCATTATATGTTCCAGCATCCACGGTAATTGTGTGCCCATTTGTAGTGTTAGAGTCATCTATTGCATCCTGAATGGCATAGAAACCTTCCCCGGTGTCTATGTTATGGACTGAAGTTGGAATTAACGGCAGATAATCTTTGTTTGAACCGCCTCCTGTGATGTTGTAAGGGGTATCCCCAAAGCCATCCCCATTGATATCATTGCCGGAATAATCTGACCAGTAATTCCCGCCGAGATATGGTCCACCGACGATGTTCGGCCCGGTGGTATTTGTGGTATTCCAGGTATTAACTCCGTTATCATAGGCATTTTGCGTGTTGTTGAAGTAGTTGTTGTAGATGGCGTTGTTGCTTGAAGAAGAATACAGATGGATGCCCCGAAGGGTGTTTGAGTTTACAGTGTTGTTGGTGATGGTGTTGTTGTTCGAAGAATACAGATAGATGCCAAATTGACCATTTGAGGCGGTGTTGTTGGTGAGGTTGTTATAGTTGCTCGAAGACCCTATGTAGATGCCGTAGCCGCTATTATTCCATGCCTTGTTGCTGGTGAGGTTGTTGTTGCTTGAAGACACCAGGGAGATGCCGTTGTTGTTTAAGTTCGCGGTGTTGTTCATGAGCGTGTTGTTGCTCGAAGATTCCAGGGAGATGCCGTTCACGGTGTTGTTCCAGGCGGTATTGTCCCTGAGAGTGTTGTTGTCGCTTGAAGAATCCAGGGAGATGCCGCGGTTCGTGTTGCTCCAGGCGGTATTGTCCCTGAGAGTGTTGTTGTCGCTCGAAGAAGATAGGGTGATGCCGTACCAATTCGAGTTTGCAGTGTTGTTGATGATGGTAGTGATGCTCGAAGAATGCAGATAGATGCCGTAGGTGTTTGAGTTTGCCGTGTTGTTCATAAGGTTGTTGTTGCTGGAACTCCACAGGTAGATGCCGTGGACGCTATTATTTGAGGCGGTGTTGTTCGTAAGGTTGTTGTTGCTTGAGGACCCTATGAAGATGCCGTCGTTGTTGTCCGAGGCGGTGTTGTTGGTGAGAGCATTGTTGTTGCTCGAAGACACCAGGTAGATGCCGGCGTCGTTGTTCGAGTTGGCGATGTTGTTTGTCAACGTGTTGTTGCTGCTCGAAGAATACAGGCGGATGCCATAGTAGTTATCTGTTACATTGCTGTTAGAAATGTTACAGTGGTCCGCGCTAGAAAGGTATATCCCAGCTTTGCCGGTTCCAGTGGCATTCTCCACCGTGAACCCGGTTATGTTCACGTAATTTGCGTTTACATAGAACACATGGTCATTTGAGTCCGTTGCATTCACGACGCAGTTCGCATAGCCATTTTCAGATTGAATGGTCAAATTAGCCGTATTCACGTCCACGTTCTCGTGGTATGTGCCATCCTTAACGCAAATCGTCTCTCCGCCGGTGGCGTTACTGACCGCACTCTGAATAGGTGTGCTGCTGGCATTGAAATCACCTCCACCTCTCCACCAGCCGGTGGTACCGACGCAGATGTCGCCGCAGGTGCAAGGCAGCAAGGGTACTGTGGAGGTGCGTAGTCGAATAGCGACATCCCAATCTGCCTCTGCCCCCAAGTCAATCCAGCCGGTGTCATTGGCACCAAAGGGGAAGCTCACATATGTCCGCCCCGTTTCAATCGGCCCGTTCGAGTCGGCCGGTATAGGGTACGGGAAAGCGCTGTTAGTGAATTTTATCACCACGATAACATCGTCACCGCTGGTCAGCGGCAGGGGCGAGTTTAATGGCACCGAATGGTAGCCCGCTTCATTGAAGCTGTAGTTGCACTGGCTGACCAGCGGATTGCTCAGATGTGTCCCATTGAAGTCATCGTAGATGTATATATCAATGTCGGTGGGGGCATCCGTGGTCCAGAACTCCACGCGGGTAGCATAGGTATTATTTGTCGGGGTGAAATTGCACAGTCCCCAGGCAGTAGTACTTGGGAACAATCCAAAGCCCACGCTCCAGCTCCAGCCATCATCGTCGTAATACATGATTCCGCCATTGTTATCGTAATCCTGCCAAGAGTGCACAAATGAGGACCAGGAGCCGATGCGGGCTGAGCCGTAGGCGATGGTAAAGTAGCCACCACTACCCCAGCCATTGCCCCAGGAATCCTTCACAATCCAGCCGCCGGTGCCTCCGGCATGCGGCAGGGTGTCGTCCCAGCCAACAATGACTACAGTGTGGCTGGGCTGATATGGTCCTGTATAGTACAAGGTATAACTGCCATTATAGTTGGCGAATTCATCCTGCCATGCCGGGTCATTGCTGTCGCCAATATACAGGTTGGTACACACCGGACCGTATGTATAAATGTAGCTCTTCAGCATGTTGGTACTGGGTGTCCAGTTACCCGATATAATTCTCCAGTCCAGCAGCGTCTTGTTATACGGACAGCTGGAGTTGCAAGCGACATCAGTGGCGTTATATGGGTCATCTATCTCCAGGACTATGCCTTCCTGGGAGAACAGGCTGGCAAGCATGTAGCAGTTTCCACCATCGCAGCTGCCCCATGGGATGCCAGGAGGATACATGAAGTTGTTTAGCTCACGCCAGTTGCATTCCTTGGCATTATTCTCAGAGTAGTCGGGACCGGGGGGAGTGGTGTTGGTGTCGATCAATATCTTGGATTCAATGTTGGCAATTAAGGCAAAGGCGTAACAGGAACCGCAACCATCCTGGTCCTTCACCGAGGTGACCTTATTCTGGTTACGCCAATCAAATGAAGCTGGCGGTGGTGGTTGCCCCACCGGCAACTCTCCCACCAGAGAGCCGTCAGGCATTCTCTGTCCGGTGATATGGGACAGGTCCACGGCTGGCGGTATGAAACCTGTTCCATGCCCGTCTATCACCGGGGGGGGTTGTTGTGGCGGCGGCCGCCTCGGTGCCTCCTGTAGTACAGGTGGCTCAGCCGCCTGAGCCGGTAAACTGTCATTGACAGGCACGCTGAGGGGCATTACCGCCATCAGAAGCACGATAATACCGATAATAAATCCCAGCTTTCTCATAAATCCCAGTTTCCTCATTTCAGCCTCCTTCAATCACCCACGGCAAATCCTGGGGGTTTAGATGCATCTTATATTGTGTAGATTATGGGGGAGGCTCACCTTTGTCAATGCCCCACCGGGATTGCTTCGGCACCAGAGTGCCTCGCAATGACAAAGGGGGGTGTCATTGCGAGCCGAAGGCGCGGCAATCTCGGTGGGGCATGGGATTGCTTCGGCACCAGAGTGCCTCGCAATGACAAAGGGGGGTGTCATTGCGGTGAGCTGAAGCCCCGAGCGTAGCGAAGGGGCCAGGCGCGGCAATCCTTGTTGCGAACGAAGTGAAGCAATCTCACCAGATTGCTTCGGCACCAGAGTGCCTCGCAATGACAGAGGGGGGTGTCATTGCGAGCCCTTTTTTACTGTCATTGCGAGCGAAGCGCGGCAATCTCGGTGGCGGTGTGGGATTGCTTCTTCGCCTCCGAGATTTCGTAGTTGCCTGATTCATCAGGCACAATTGCCCAATAAATTGGGCAACTACATTTCTAAACTACGCCTCGCAATGGCAGTCAGTAATCAGCAGTCAGCGGTTAGCTAATGGCTGAAGGCTAATAGCTACCACCTCTTCAACCATGTTCAGCAACCTCAACTCAGGTCCCCATGCTGAGCCCAGTAAGTATACATTATCGTCCTGTCCGCCAGGGTAAGCCATCCATCACGATTGAAATCACAATGAGCATTCCACCCGGCACCTCCTTGCTGCGTCCCCCAACCAGTGTACAGTATCGTCCTGTCCGCCAGAACAATCCAATCATCATTATTGGAATCTCCCTCTCGTGTCATCCCAAAATCTACCACCGTGGTGTTACCGGCAGTCAACGCTACGCTGGTGTTCACCTCACTCAGGCATGTCCAGTTCTTAATTCCGATATCATAGGTGCCCGGCTCAAGACCGGTGATGTTGAACACCCCGGTACTGTTGGTGGTGCTATTCATCGGCGACCATGCCGTCTCATTTTGAGTTGTCGAGTTGAAGAACTTTACCTCAAGCCCCCGCACCCACCTGGGACCCTGAGAAGCTCCTGGGAAGCCAACATGCCCTTCCAGGGTTGCACCGGTCGGCACCACTAACGGCAGATAATCCCCACCATTCTGGATACTTCCAGTACAATTATAAGGAAGTCCCTCATCTCCAAAGCCATCCCCACTGGTATCATTGCCGGTATAATCCGACCAGTAGTTGCCGCCGACATACGGCCCACCAACGATGTTCGGCCCGGTAGTATTTGTGGTGTTCCAGACGTTGTTTCCATTATCTTGGGCATTGATGGTGTTGTTGAAGTAGTTGTTGTAGATGGTGTTGCTGTTGCTGAAACCAAGCAGCGTGATGCCGTGCGTGTTATTCGTTGCAGTGTTGTTCATAAATATGTTGCTGATTGAAGAAACCAGGAAGATGCCTATCTGGTTATTATTCGAAGCTGTATTGTCAGTGAGCGTGTTGTTGCTCGAAGAACCCAGGGTGATGCCATGGTAGTTATTTATGGCATGATTGCTGGAAATGTGGCAATGCTGCACGCTGTCTAAATGAATTCCAGCCATATAGTCTGCAGTGGCATTTTGAACCGTGAACCCGGTTATATTCACCCAATCTGCGGTAACATTAAACACATGGTCACTTGAATTTGTTGCAGCCACAATGGTATCGGCAGGATTTCCAGAAGTCGAGCGAATCGTTAGCCGCTTGGTGACATTCACATTTTCATTGTAAGTCCCCGGGGCAACGGTAATTGTGTGCCCATTTGCAGTATTAGAATCGTCTATCGCAGCCTGAATCGTTAGGAAATCTTCTCCAGTGTTCACGTTGTGGACCGGGAGAACCAGGGGCAGATAATCCTTATTCGAACCCCCGCTGATATTGTAAGGAATGTCCCCAAAGCCATCTCCGTTGGTATCATTCCCGCTGTAATTCGACCAGTAGTTTCCACCAAGGTATGGTCCACCGATGATATTCGGCCCAGTAGTATTTGTGGTATTCCAGATGTTGGTCCCGTTGTCCCAGGCATTATTGGTGTTGTTGAAGTAGTTATTGTAGATGTTGTTGTTGCTTGAAGAATCCAGCCAGATGCCGTAGTGGCCGTTGTTTGAGACAGTGTTGTTTGTGAGGTTGTTACAGTTGCTCGAAGAAAGCAGGAAGATGCCTTTGCAGTCGTTCGAGCCTACGGTGTTGTTGATGAGGGTGTTGTTGCTCGAAGAACCCAGGGAGATGCCGTCGTCGTGGTTTGAGGTGACATTGTTGCTGGTGAGGGTATTGTTGCTCGAAGAATACAGGACGATGCCGAGGCCGGTATTATTCCAGGCGGTATTGTTGGTGAGGTTGTTGTTGTTCGAGGAAGACAGATGGATGCCGTAGTTGTTGTTCAAGGTCACAGTATTATTGGTTAGCGTGTTAATACTCGCTGAATCCAGCATTATCCCAAAATCATTTGAGCTTACAGTGTTATTGAGCAGTCTATTGTCGGTTGCGTTCATTGCATAAATTCCAAATCCAGCCGTGTACCCTCCGCCGGATGCCGTCGCATTGTATAGTTCGTTGTTGGTTATTGTGTTGTTGTTGGCAGGTCCGCCCATTATACAAATACCCATAGCACTCGCATTCGTTCCGTACGCTGTTGTGTTGTATATTTCATTGTTGGTTATCGTGTTGTTGTTGGCCGGTCCATTGAAAGACGCTATAAAAATGCCCATAGCGCCGGCATTTGTCCCGGATGCCGTTGTATTGGAGATATAATTGTTATCTACCGTGTTATCGCCAGAACCCATTATTTCAATAGCAAAGCTATAGTTGCCAGAAGGACTGGCAACAAAATTGGTGGTATTAA
>Ga0315549_1004913_pt1 | contig 11100 bp, 10 predicted proteins | sample SalMarSW160200MG_FD_203101 | JGI IMG/M metagenome (GOLD analysis project Ga0315549, IMG submission 203101) | Salt marsh sediment microbial communities from the Plum Island Ecosystem LTER, Massachusetts, United States - Salt Marsh Sediment SW1601-200 ... | reverse complement strand
AACTTTTACTATAAGCAATTCTTTGATCTAATGGAATTTCATCCCATATTAGGTCTTCATATTCATATTGACTAACTAAATATAAGATTTCAGTATCATTATCCCAAAATCCCTTTGTATGATCGGTCCATACAGCATGAATATTACTTTCATTATCTACTGTTATATCTGGAGAAAAACTTTTTCCGGTATTCCAATAATAATTATTGTATCCATCTAAAATAACTATAGGATTTAACCAATCTATCCCATTTATAGATGAAATATACATTATTTCACTGTCAGTCCCCAAAACGTCCATTAGTACTATCCTCTAAAACTAAATGTATTTTACCTGTTTCATCAATAATTATATTGTTTCCTCACTTATTCCATCATTCCAATAGTTTCCACTGTACCCATCAGATAATACAGTTGTATTGGTAAGAATTATTGAATTTATATGAGGATTTATTAAAGCAATAGATTCATTATTAAAATATGTAAATTTATTAAAATTGAGAAAAATAAGAGTATTAACTAATAATAGAAATATAAATAACTTAAATATATTATTTTTAATTTTATTTTTTCTCATAAAAAATTTTATCCTTATTTATGGATTGATGAAATTTTATTATCGCGATCTATAAAAAAATAATATTTTATCATATATTAAAATTTTATTAATATTTTTCAGATATTTTCTTAATCCTTTTTTTTTTAATCAGGTTTTTATCATCAAAAATAATTGGTGTATTAAAAGATCTCTTCTTCTTAAAACACTTAGAAACTGATTGTTTCCATAACACCTTTTTTATTATAAATTCTTAAGATTTCTTTATTTTTCGTTATATTTCCAATTATATGTGCCTTCATTCCATGGTCTTTAAAAACTTCAATAATTGTTTTGCATTTTTCTTCAGGAGCTGTCAAAATAAATGAAGTAGTTAAATACATTTTTGAAAACATATTTAAATCGTAATTTAATTCAATTAATATGGGTGGTATTTCTATATTATCAATATAAATTTCAGCTCCAAGCCCAGAAAATTTAATTAATTGTATTAATGTTCCAAATATTCCCCCATTTGAAATATCTTTTGATGCATTAACAATCTTTTTTTTTGCTATAATATTCATACTTTCTCTTTTATAGAGAATTCTCTCAGAACTCTTAAAGGTTGTAGTATCATAAATATATTTATTTGTTTTTCCAATTTTTCCATTAAAATCAACAGCTAAAATGATTTTATCGTTAACCTTTGCTCCACACGCAGAAATATAATTGTCTTTTTTTATTTCTCCTATAATTGTTGAACTTAATTCATTTTCACCACCAAGATTCGTATGACCTCTAATAACTGGGACCTTAAACTTCTTAGATCCCTCACAAATACCCTCCATAATTTGTTTTCCAATAATATCATCTTTATAAGAGAGAATTATACTTGCTGCGATTGGAAATCCTCCACAAGCATAAATATCATCAACACTTACCAAAATAGAACTAAATCCTGCCCCAAAAGGATTATTATTAATAAAAGAAGTTTTAATTCTATCAGTGGTCATTAATATGTATTTATCCCCATTTTTGATTGCTGCACTATCTTCTCCTATACTTGAAAAAATTCTACTATTTTTATAGGAGTTTGCATCAATAAAATTAACTATTGGATAAATTTCTTTTTTAACTATTAATTTTTTATTTTCTCTAATAGTCTCTGCTATTTTTTTTAACATCTTTATTATTTTAAACTCTAATTAACCTTTTTTTTTCCTTCAAAAATACAATTATAAATATTCTAATTAATTTTTAATTACATTTTAAAAAATCTGTAAATTTTTTTAATTGCCAAATAAACTTATTAATTTAAACTTATACCTAATAAAATAAATAAAAAACATTTTAGATTTATATAAAAATACAAAGTAATAAAAATGGAAAAAGAACTCTCATCATCAATAATAAAAGGTTTTGTTTTTTGTATCCACGATGAATTAGGACCTCAACCAAAATATGTTTATCCTCAAATGGTTCCTGATATACATATAGAACCCAAGTCAAAGAAAAGAAAAAACTTATTATCATTAACCTTTCGAGATTATATGCAAATTGCTATTAAAAATCTAAGTCTTTTATTAACAGATGAAATTATCCCAGATAGAAATAATATAAAGGAATTCAAATATTTTGCAATAATTCCATATCCAGATTTCAACCTTACATCATTAACTTATTTCCATTACTTGCAAATAAATACTAAAATTAAGCCAATTGAAACGGCATTTTCAATTTTAATTGATGAGAATAAACGTAATTTTTTATATAATAATTATAAGCGAATTCAAAATATTGTAGAGAGCTTTTTTGATGATTTTGACAAAATACTAATTGATGGATTTTTGGATGAAGAAGAAGTTAGACCTTTTTTTAAAAAATTCATTAAAGATTTAATTCAAATAGAAAAACAACCAATAACCCCAGCTTCAACTCAAAGAAAAATGAAAATAATTCTAGCTGGTCTTGATGACTCTGGGAAAACTTCTTTTCTATTGACAGTTGATAGGAAATTCTCAAAATTAATGAGATTAAAACCAACACGAGGAGCAAGTGTTCAATCCATCCAAGCCTTAGGAGCATCATTAATTTTATGGGATTTAGGTGGTCAATCTAGCTCAAGGGATAAATATCTAGTTAAATCAGATATATATCTCTATGAAACAGATTTAATTTTTTATTTTATTGATATTAAAAATAAAGAGAGATTCAAAGAGAGTTTAGATTATTTAAAAAACATCAACAATGTATTAGAAAAAGAATTAGATCAAAATACACCAATGGTGTTTATTTTCTCTAAAGGTGATATGGATATATTAGAATCAAAAGAAATTAAACAAAATATAAAGAATTTAAAATCTCAAATTGCTAATTTATCAACAGACAAAAAATTCGATTTTTATATTACTAGTATTTTTGAAATTACAACTATTCTAAGAGCTTTTTCCTCTGGAATATCAAAATTAAGTCCAAATAGAGATTTAATAATTCATAATCTCAAAAAATTTTCCAAAAAAACTGATGTGTATATAACACTATTATTAAGTGACGATGGATTAGTTATAGCTGATTTTTATTCATATAAGGCAGGTAATTTAATGGAAAATGAAGAAAAAAAAGAAATTCTGCAAGATATTTTTGAAATAACTGCCCCCCAGTTTACTATGTTATATAAGATATTCCATAAGTTTAAAGCACTTAAAAAGGATAAAGCTATATTTAAATTAGCAAATTCATTTGTCCTTATTAAAAAATTAGATATTTTTGAAACAAATTTACATATTTTATTTTTAGTCGATACTGTTGATAAAAAAGAAAAAATAGATAGATTATTAATAGATTTTACAAATCGAATTAAAGATTTACTCTTAACTTATATATCTTAAAAAATATGTTTTATAAATTCTCTGTTGGAAATTTCTTTTCTTAGAATTCTCTTTCTATAATAGGAATTAATTCCAGATACTAATGCAATAGATGGTACTATACATTTAGCAAATTTAATGGGACCAAATAGAACAAAATCACTCCCCGCATTAACACAATTAACCATAATAGATGCAATTGCTCCACATTTGGCCTCATCTCCATATTTTCTTATAAATTCCCATCCAAAAATAGCATTTGAAGGAGCATAGCCTGCTGGTAAACCAAATCTTTCTTTTACCAATTTAACGGTTTCAAAATTTATACCCATTGATGGTAAATCTAAAACAGCTGTATCTATTATAATATTTTTAATATTTACTTTTTCTGCCTTAGGAATCAAAACATTTTCTAATAATTCAATTTTTTGTTGGGGAAAAACATGTCTTGTACTAAAAGTTAATAGCACCGCATTTTTAACTCCGATTTCACGAATTTTATTTAGAGTCTCATCTGATGTATTTTCATCAATACTATTGAGTATAGCTCTATCTAATAATCCAATTTCTTTCAAGTCTTTCATGGCTGGGATTCTAATTTCATCATTTAGACCATCAACTAAAAAAGGAAAATCAATATTATCAGCAATATAGACGCATTCCTTAAGAAGAGCTTTTGGAGTAGCCCCAACAACATCAATTATTGCTTGAATCCCTGTTGCATCTATTATATCTAAGAATTCATTTAATTCTTTTTCAATTAATTTCTTATTTATTTTACCAGTTTTTTCATCGAGAAGAGCTTTATGTTTAGAATAAAAGACACTAGCTATAGCAGCAATAGGATTCTCCCCGACATTTCCTCCAAGATTGACATTATAAATCTTTTGGGTTTTTTGGTCTTTTTCAAAATTTAGCATAATATATTTTAATTATTATTTGAACATAAGATGTTTAATGCTAATTGATAAAGTTTAATTAGTTTTTGGTTTTTTTTTAATAAATTAAAAAAATAATAATTAATTCTTGCGTTTTTTTAGACTACGTATCTCTGCCCCACATTTTTCACAAACTAGTTGTTCTTTATTAGGAGATATAGTTCCACATTCAGAGCATTTAATACCAGTTGATTTAACTAACATTAATCCACAATTCTGACAAGTTTTTTGTTTTAAATTTATAGCAACTGCACTACAATTTGAGCATACTAAGACTTTTACTTTTTTATTTTTAGGTTTAGAACCTCCCTTTATAAGACTGAAGACGTAAATAAAACTAAGTATAAATTCTGGAACCCATTTATGCATCAATAAAACAATTACTGCTGCGATAAATGAGCTTGCCACGCTTATTGAATAATGTATATCATTCCATGGATATCCAAGGTAATAGAGATATAGTTGAATAATCATTCGAAGTATATTAACAACATAAAATATTATCGATGAGATAATAATTCCTTTTACTTTTCTCCAGATTGTGCTTTGTCTAGTTTTTGTATCTTTTGAATGTGGAGTTAAAAGAAAGATCCCTACAAAAATACATATTGCTTGAATTCCGGTGCAAAATGTTTCTAAGCTGATTATATTTGGTGTACCGGGTATATTAAACTTCCAAGGATTATATTCTCCTGGGAGATATATTAAAGTAACTCCCATGTCAAAAAACCAATTTAAGAAAAATGTTGTTTGTTTTATAACAATTTCATGTAACCAATAGTTCCATTCCCATGCAAAGAAGAAATAGATTAATAAAACTAAAAATGGAGCTCCTATTCCTAATATAATTAAAGATTCAATTGAAAAAATATAGTTTTTTCCTTCATATTCAATTATAGGTAATTTTCTAGTTATTAGCTCATTGTTCTCTCCATTTAAAGAACTATGGTCTTTTATATATAAATCTAACCTATTAATTATACTAAGATTAATTAGACATAACAGAGGGATCATCAAATATCCAATTATTTCTACATCTTTTATATCTACAATAGCTAAGTTATAACCAATTAAAAAGGCAACTATAAGATTGGATAGAAAATAAACAAATATATAGCATTTATATTTTATTTCTATTTGATTTCCTTTTATAATTAGTTTAGTTAAAATAGCTATAATAATAGAAAATGGGATTAAAAGAATCAATAGAGTTAAAAGATATGGGATAGATGGAAAAATTCTACTTATAATATAACCAAAGATAAATGCTAACAATAAATTTCCTGAAAATAATCCCCAAAATCCTAAATTCCTCAAAAAATTCCTTTTTCTATAAAAATCTTGCCTAGGTTTATCTGTAACTAATTCTTCTCCTTTATCTAGATCTTTATTTAATTTATCAGGGGATAGATTTTCTTTAATATAGATATCCAATCTATCAACTATATTATAATTTAGTACACATAATAAAGGAATCATAACATACCCCATATTCTCAGGATTAAATCCCGTCATTAGTGGTATACTGAAACCAATTACAAGCCCAAAAAATAAGTTTAATATGAAATAAATTAAAATATAAATAACATATTTTGTTTTAATTCGATTTCCTTTCATAAATAAAATAGTTAGAATTATGATAATTAATAATAAAACTGGAAGAACTATACTAAATGAAATTAATGATATTTCTGATTGTGATTCTGCTTGAAAATAGCCAATAAAGAAACCTATAATTAAATTTAAAGAATAAAGAACAGCAAATAATATTTTTTTTAGTAATCCTTTTTTCATAAAATAGTCAATTCTAATTTTGTTAACTTGTACAAATTTAAATTTATAATAATTAAAAAATTTACTTGGAATATTTATTAAACATATTTTAAATATAATTTGGGAATGATAAATATAGATAAATTATTACAAAATTCAAACAACACATTCTTTTTGTCTGGATTTTTAATATTCATAATCTAAAAAATATTGAAACCAAGAATTAAATATAATGCTGTCCTAATTATTTTTATATAATTATTACACCTAATTTTCTAATAAATGAAATTTAATGGCAGTTGAAGGAATCTCAGAAGAGAAAAATAATGAATTAACTTATACTATTCAAAATATTGTAGTTAAATCTAGCTTACATAAAATTATCGATCTAAATCTTATTTTCAAAAAAATAGAAAACTCAAATTATAATTCTAAAAATTTTCCTGGACTCTTCATGAGATTTCTAAAACCTAAATGTGTTGTGATAATATTTAAAAATGGCAATATTATCTTAACAGGTTTAATCCATTTTGAACATATCAATATAGTAGTTGAAAGACTTATATCAATGTTAAATAAGGAACATACTTTTGATATAAATATAGATATTAATTCAATTAAAACAGAGGTAGTGAATATTGTCATTACAGCTAATTATTTTCGAAATATTGATCTCAATTTAGCATCTTTAAAACTTGAGAATGCTATGTATGAACCGGAGATTTTTCCTGGAATAATATATAAAATTTATAAACCATTCACTTCTGTTTTCTTAATATTTAGTACTGGAAAGGTGGTACTAACTGGAATTAATAAAAAAGAATTGATAGAAACAGCATTGGTAAACTTAGGAAAGATGATAAAAAAAAAAGAACTTTTTATATCAGATTAATCTTAAATATTACTCATAGTTTAGAATATTGCATAAATCCATCAAGAGGAACATTTTTAATAGTTTTATACAACTTAAAATATCCTCATATTCTATAGTTTCGATATTTGTATGCATGTATCTCAATGGGACAGATATAATCGATGATGGAATTCCCTTTTTAGTGATTTGGATTGCTCTTGCATCATTAGGGGCTTGACGAGGCTCTGCTTCTAGAATATAGGGTATATTTTCTTCTTTTGCAATATTAATAAAGGTTTTTGATAGTTTTGGAAATATATTGGGACCTATACTAATTGAAGCACCAGATCCTAAAGAACAGTCATAATATTTTTCCTTACTTATTCCAGGGTAATCAATTGAGTGGGTTACTTCGACCGCAATTCCAATATCAGGATCAATTTTATAAGAACCTACTGTCGCACCTCTTACACCAATTTCTTCTTGGGATGCGAATAAAAATATAATATTTTTATCTAGATCTTTTTTAAGATGAATAAATTCTTTAATTAATTTAATAAGTATAAAACATCCAGCTCTGTCGTCAAAAGCTTTTGAAAATATTCTCTTTTTTCCCGTAAATGAAATGCATTCTTGCTTTAAAGTTATATAATCTCCAACAGCAATATATTTTTTCACTTCTTTATCACTTGACATTCCTATATCAATAAATAAATCATCAGCTTTGTTTACTTTCTTCCTTTCTTCATTATTTAATAAATGAATAGGTTTTTCACCGATTATTCCGATAATATCTTCACCTGAATTAGAATGAATAGTTACTGTTTGACCAGGTAAAATCCTTAGATTTTGGGCTCCTACTTGAGAAAATCTAATGAATCCTTTTTTATCTATAAACCGAACAATAAATCCAATTTCATCCATATGGGAATCTAGCAATATGTTAAGTTTTTTATTTGTTGTACTTGCTTCTCCATATATATAACAAAATAAATTACCTAAATAATCAACTTCTAATTTGTCGCAATCATTTTTGACATTTTCTATAATCAGTTCACGTATTTTATTTTCATTCCCACTGCAACTTTGAGTTTCAGTTAATTTTTTAATAAGTATAAAATCTTCATTAAAAGACATGACTTAAAAAAACCATTTGAATTTTATATCTTAAAATATAGAGGATTTAATAATATTTATGAATAAACTTTTTTTAAAATGAATAATAAACAGAAATGAAAAATAATTTAATATTCTCGATCTGAATAAAAGTTAAAGAGAAATCTATATGTCAGATGAAAAAGAAGAAGAATCAAAGGAAATTAATGAGGAAAAAAAAGATTTCGATGAAGAATCCAAGAAAAAAAAAGTAAAATTTACTTTTAAATGTACTCGTTGTGACGCTTGTTGTCTTAAACGAGGACCTATCCCAATAACTCAATGGGATCTTGAAACATGGGCAAGAAATGGTGTTTTAGAAAACTTTTTCTCATATTTGGAAATAAATACCAATTCTAATGGAACCATGGATCTTATCTTAAAACCCTTTCTATCTCAAGAGAAAGATGAAAAAAATGCAGATAATATTCTTAAAGGAACTTCTATCGAAGATCTATTGGAAGAGAAATGTCCTTTATATAATAAGGAAAAAAAAGAATGTTTAGTTTATGAAAATCGCCCTTTAAGTTGTCGAACTTATCCTTTAGAATATAATGGCACAAACTTTACGATTGTCGATACTGATTGCCCTGGCATAGGTGAAGAAGGAATGTCTAAGGAAGAATTAAAAGATATGAGAGATATAGCTCAAAAAATGAATTATGAGTTAACTCGTATAAGAATTTCTTTACCTGTCTTTAATCAAATTTTATCTCGAAAAGTTGTTATGGATTTGATGCGTCAAAATATGGAAGCAATGAGTAAGATGACTGATGAAGATCGGGCGAAACTTGATGAAATTTTCAAAAAATCTAAAGAAACCAATGAAAATTAAGTTTTTTTTTTATTATCATTTATATTTAAAATAAAAATGCTAAAAATTCATATATTTAAATAGAAAATGAAGGAAATAACAATAAATAATTCTGAAATTGAAATTATCGAAGGTGATATTACAGAATTTAGTACTGATGTGATTGTAAATCCAGCAAATACTCAATTAATTATGGGGGGAGGTGTAGCTGGGGCAATTCTAAGAAAGGGAGGTTCCAAAATTCAAGAAGAAGCAATTGAGAAGGCTCCTATTTTAGTTGGACAGGCGGTCATAACTAATGGTGGAAAATTAAAAGCAAATTATGTTATACATGCTGCAGGACCAAAAATGGGTGAAGGAAATGAAGATATTAAATTGAAAAATGCTGTATTAAACAGCCTTAAACTTATGGAGGAATATCATCTTAAATCGATAACTTTCCCCGCTATATCTACTGGAATTTTTGGTTTTCCAATTCAGAGATGTGCAAAAATAATGATTTCTACTATAAAAAAATATTTGAAAAAAAAAACTACTAACATTGAGAAAGTAATTATATGTTTATATACCCAAGAAGATTATAAAATATTTGAAAAATTTTTAAGTATTAATTAACATAAATTAGTTTATAAGTAGAATTCATTATTATGTTTTATATAAAAATTGTTTTTTCATTTATTATAATTAATTATAAAAACTTCCAATATATCAATAATTCTAATAAATATCTCTTTCATTAAATTTACTTATTTTTGTTATTTTAGTTTTAAAAAGGAAAAAAAATAAATTTTATTTTTAATATTCAATATCAAGATTTAAAATAAAAATATTAATTTAAAAGTAAATCATATAAAGGGATTTAAAAATGTCAAGGGAAAAGGGATTTACAGAAGATATTTTAAAAGCATTTGATAATGTTGAGAAATTATTAAATGGAATGATGAAAGATCGTTCTGTTCCTAGAAATATAAAGAGAATAGCACAGGAAGGAATTAATGAATTACATAAGGAAGAGGAAACTCCCGGTGTTATCGCTAGTAATGTTATATATTTAGTAGATGATTTATCTCAAGACCCTAATATTCCCTTTCACGCAAGAACAACAATTTATAGAATATTATCTCTACTGGAAAACATTAAAGATTAAATCTATAAATACATTTTCATTATTTAAGTTAAATTTAGGAATTAGCTTATTATTATAAAGCAAAAATTGATTTTAAATAAAAATTTATAGATGTAATTAGAAAAACATCAATTAAGTAATCGATAGCACTAATATATATATAGATAATCTTATATCTTTATTTTAAATAAATACGATAAATATTTTTAAATTACAATTTTAATAAATTAAAATATATTTAAGATTATTAAAAAAATAAAAATAAGCATAGAATAGCATTAATACTCAAATTTAATGAAGAGATAACTTGAAATGATAGAAAGTTTAATAAAAGGGATAATATATATAGAATTTCACGATATAAAAGGAACAAACCCACTAGTGTGGAGTCCCTCTAATTTAGATGAACAACTGAGGATTCTATGTGGTATTAAAGCAGTTTCCCTACTTACTGGCGAAGAAAGTTATATTCCCAAGGAATTAATTATATTACCCTTTCCATCACGAAATTTAAAAGGAATGATTAAATTTTTAAAATGGACTGATAAAACCAGAAGAGGATACTTTGGTAGATCAGCTATAATTCTATTATTTCATGAAGCAGATGACTTAATTTTTTATAAAGCAAGAGAATATTTAGAATCAGTTTTCGATGAAATAATTATTAAAATAATAAATTTAGAATTATTAAATAATGATGTAAAGAAAATCAAAGAAGAAGTGAATAATTTAGAAATTAAATTAAGATATGTATTACAGGACCTGAGAGATAAAGAACTTATACGAGGCCAATCTGAAGAATTCCCAGGATTAGAAGATTTAAGAGATGAAATCATTGATTATAAATTTAAAATAGTTGTGTGTGGTGATCCAAGAGTAGGAAAAACATCAACAATATTAAGATTTACCAATAATGCATTTACTAGAACTTATATACCAACACTAGGAGTAAATGTAACTCAAAAGGCATTTAAAGTTGATGAAAAGATTATAAAACTCGTTCTATGGGATATTGCCGGGCAGAGTAAATTTTCCA
>Ga0315549_1004909_pt1 | contig 11104 bp, 11 predicted proteins | sample SalMarSW160200MG_FD_203101 | JGI IMG/M metagenome (GOLD analysis project Ga0315549, IMG submission 203101) | Salt marsh sediment microbial communities from the Plum Island Ecosystem LTER, Massachusetts, United States - Salt Marsh Sediment SW1601-200 ... | reverse complement strand
GGTTTCGACCCTGAGCAGAAATACTCGGGACAGAGTAATTCGCTAAATTTAGAACTTGAGCAGATAAGCGAAATAAAGCTGTTCAAGCTTGACTTTAAGCCGATTACGAAAGTTGTAAGAACAGCAACACTTACAAGCACAAGGAGAGCAACCAGACGCGGAAGAAGAACAACTACCAGCCGAACACGGCCAACCAGAATAACCATATCTACCGCCAAGCAGATTGACGAGCAGACCACTCATTTTGCAAAACTTTTTCACAGTTCTCTAATTAATACCGAGGCTCTTGCCAGACCATATATAGAAGGCAGAGAAGAATCGGCTCTGAAATATTTAGGTGTATGGGGTTCAAGACAGGTTAATATAAATACCGCACCTCGGCACGTTTTGGAAGCAGCTTTTGTTTTCGGCGGTGACGCCAGAAAAATCGCCGAGGCAATCATCCAAAGAAGACGCATAAAACCATTCAAGGATATAGAAGATTTGAGACAATCATTATTTAGTTATTCCGATTCGATTCGAAAATGCGAAAAGTATATAACGACCACCAGCAGTTTTTTCACAATTAAAGTTACTGCGATAAGCGGCGTTGCAGAAACATCGTCTGTTATAGCAGTAACGAAAAATGGAAAAACATTAAAACGAGTCGCAGTCGTATCCGACTAAAAAATTGAAACTATGTTAGGAATTCGCTCGAAGTGAACGCTCAAAACATCTTAGGTATATATATAAGCAAGGACACGGCAACTGTGGTCTGCCTTGGTTCGCAAGGGGCAGGACAAAGCATTCTCGGTTGTTTTAGCGTCTCTGACCAGGAAAAAGGGGGACAAACCTTACAAACGCTGGCCACTCTTATTGCCCGGGGCTGTGCCGAGAGAGGATTGGAGTTCACCGAAGCTGCGGTAGCTTTGGATTGTGCAATGTTTATGCAGCATAATATACATAGCGATTTTACCGACCCAAAGCAAATCGCTGCTACTGTCCGGTTTGATACAGAGGAAGCTCTCGCCACAGACATAACCGACGTTGTGCTGGCTTTCAATGTAACTTCAAGTGACCAAGCCGGCTCACAGCTATCTATCTTCACCGCCCAGCGAAAGATCTTGTCGGATGTTATTCTTTCTCTGCAAAGCAATAATATTGACCCCGTCACCATAGAGCCGGATGTTAATTGTCTATCGAGATTCCTCTTCCGAAGTGTATCTTTACCTGAAGATCTGCATCCCTCATTCGGTATGCTTTCACAGCGAAGTGGTTATTTGGTCATCCCGCCTTCACCGACAAGGCCAGGTTCGCAAAAAACCTCCACAGCGCGAACTTTTCTTGTCGGTCCGACACAGGACAGGGTCGAACTCCTCGCAAGAGAAATACTTATGACTACTGCTTTGATTGAAACTGGCGATGCCGTCAATTCTCTTAAAATTTTCGACTCCACCGGCTTGTTAGACTATCAGCAGCTAAATAACAAGCTCGGCATCAAAGTCGATGAGTTCGATTTGACCGGCCCTGTCGTTACCGACCCACAAACTATATCTGGCTGTGATGATATGGTTGATTTTGCTGTTGCGTATGGAGCAGCCCTGGCTATTCAGGAAAAATCGCAAACTATCAACTTCCGCAACGATTTTATGCCTTATCAGGGTAAAAAAGTACGCCTGCAAAAAGCGCTGAAATTCGCAAGTTATTCCGTTACTGTTCTTATGCTTGCTATCGGTCTATATTTCCAAACACAATTATTCAAAACAAACAAGGACCGAGGCAAGCTCCGCAGATTATTAACCAAAGATTACTCGGCAGTTATGCCAAGCCAGGAGCTGCCTCGAAAAACGAACCCTGTAACAAAGCTCGGAAGTGAATTAAGACGTATTAGAGATGTTAAAAGAGGCCTGATTGGAGTTAAAGGCGAAAAATCCATATCTTCAAAATTGACTCTCGTGCTCCAGGCCATTAACAGTTGCGCAAAGCAAACAAACTTAAATACAGATTCGATTTCTATCACAGAAAAAAGCATCAATATTGTCGGCGATACATCCAGCCGGTCAAATACACTAAAATTCTTCGAAGCAATTAAGAAAAACGAAATGGATATCTTGCAACAACGTCTCTATACAGAAGACAGGCAAGACCATTTCAGCATAACTGTTGTGCCAAAAAATGGGTCAGGAAGCTAATTTATGAAAGATATATATAAAAATCCGATTTTTTATTATATAGCTGTTCCGGTTGTAGTCGCCCTCTGGCCGTTATTGGCTTGGACCGTTTACTTACCGGCTTCAGAACGAAGCTTAAAGAACGAGATGAACCAATACAATAAAGCCGAAACAATAATGCTGGAGATTCTAAGGATTGACCCCGCTCGGCTGGAGCTTTCCGATTCAAATACGCCTTCTGAAGAATTTGATTACGCACGCGCTGTCCAGCGCGTCGCGTCCCTGTGTGAAATACCACCAGTTAATTACAAGCTCAATTCAGGTATAATCATCAAATCCGGCGGCCAGAAAAGCCAGAGTGCCAACATATCCCTAAAGGATATTGGCATAGAAAAATGTGCAAAATTCCTCTCGATAATTCAGCTTCACTGGGGAAATTTACAGTGTAACCGTCTAAAACTCACTAAAAAGAAAAGCCCTCCTCCTAACTTCTGGGATGCGGACCTCGAATTCAAATATTATTATTAAAATTACTTTTTAGTTCACCTCTCGGATTTCTTTGTTCGATATCTTTGCTCGTAAAACCTGTGCCCGTGCAGGCGGGTAATGGGGGATTCGTTATATCATCCACTTACTCCCCTACTAACACATAAAAACCACCCTTATTGCTCCATTTTTTGTATTTTCAAAATTTTGCCTATTACTATATATAGTATATTGCCCAGCCTTCCTATATGCACCCCTACGGCAGGCCAGTGCCAATTTAGGATGTTAGATAAGCTTTGTCGGATGCCAATTTTTGATGCTAATAGGCTGGATTCTGGTCCAAGTTTGTGTAATTTTGGGCTCTTTTAGCAGTTAGCTGTGAGCTGAACTTTTCTAAAGTTTTTTGGCTGTTTCTGTCGATATCAATATTGACAAGTTGTTCTTGCCCCAGAAAGGATTCAGAGGGCACACAAGATATAGTGGTTCTCGGCTTTCGGGCGAAAATACGGATATTCCCACCTGAAAGGCCATCATACAGGTAAATTTAATGCCGAATTTTGATTTTAATGGCCATTTTGAAAGCCAAAATCGACAGTGGTACTTTGGTAACGGGAACTTGGCTGACGATGAGGATTTGCTTATGGAGCAGATACTTGAAAACATTAATACTACGCCCATTGGCCAGGTATTAAAAAAGATTGCTTCACTGCCGGAAGTCCGTAAAAAGAAAGTTATGGACGTCCGTCGGCAACTTACCGAAGGTAAATACGACCTCAAAAAACGTTTGGATATTGCTCTTGATAAGGTTCTTGAGGACCTTACAACATAAAAGAATCCGGATATTATTTTGCGGGCTTTGAAAAATTACAGTGAGGGAGATTTACCATATCGACAAAAGGCGGACTTGTGTTTGCACTCCTTTATCGTTTAACAAGATACGTGATTGTAACCTTGAGCATCCCGAAGAACCACATTTATATAAAACTTACGAGAACATTTACGCCCGTGAGAGAATCGGCAAGAACTGCACATATTGTATGTTCGACTTGTTGAAGATTCTTTTTTCTTTGAAACCCCACTTTTCCACAACTCAGGTCGGTAGCAAAACGGGGTTCTTTAGACTACACTACTTCAGGAACATCATCGTCCGGTGGCTCATCCATCTCGACGGGCTTATAGCCCGGCTGCTTTGATTTTTCCACCTCTTCTTTGAAGCCGGTTATAACTTTTGCCTGGATTTTTTTCCTGCATTCCACATTAATCGGATGAGCAATGTCGGCGTGAAGTTTCATTCTACCTTTGACATCTTTCTTCGCCCGATTGTCCTGAAGTGCTGCCCCGCAATTGTTACAGAATTTGGCTCTGAGATGGTTTTTACCTCCGCATTTTTCACAATGGTCGCTCATCTTCCTCGAAGGCATAGCAACAAAAAGACCGCCGGTGCCTTCTATGATTTTGATGTCGCGAACGACAAACTCGTTGTCCATCGTAATGGAGCAAAAAGCTTTTAACCTGTCATCCTTGTTGTCCACTAATTTAACTCTGACCTCACTGATTTCCATTTTCTTTGCCTCACTAACTTCGTATCTTGTATCTGGTACCGCGTATATCGTATTTTCGTCTTTTGAACCGAAAAAATTTTGTTTTTTTTAGATTTTTGCTATTTTATCCTTCAATCTCGGCTTCTTACCAGCTATTGTTCCTGACGATTATGGCTCTACAGCTAGTTTTTTTGTCGAATTTAAGCTTGCTTTGTCTGGCTTTTACCTCGTCAGCAATATCCATAATACAAAACATAGCTGAGCCGCTGCCGCTTAGACAGCAAGGAGCGATATCTAATGATTCAATCTTGTCCTTTAACTCAGCCAATTCATTATGCAAACTAAAACAGCTATTTTGCAACATATTTGCGCATAATTTCAATACTAAATCAATCCTGTTTTTCTGTAAGTAGCTGTTTATCCGGACGTTAAGGTTTTTGTAGAGTGCCTGGTTGTGCCTGTAATTTGCGTAAACCTTTTCTGTAGAAACACTTACATTCGGAAGTATCAGCAGGGCCAAAAAGTTAAAATTTTTGTCGAATTTCTTAATTTTTTCTCCTTTTCCACTGCATTTTGCCAGGGGGCCATCCAGAAAGAAGGCAACATCGCTGCCGAGCTGCGATGCCAGCTTGGTGAGCTGGCGATTGGGAAGCTGTAAATTAAGGTATTTGTTTAGACCCATAAGAGTTGCAGCTGCATCACTGCTGGCTGAGCCAAGACCTGAGCCGGCAGGGATATTTTTTTTCAGTGTGATTTTGATATCGGCCCTTCCGGCCTTCGCAGCCGCTTCGGCGGAGTAGGCTCGGTTGCAATTTTCCAGCAGCAACTGAGCAGCTTTATAGACAAGATTATCTTGTCCCCCTGGAGCCCATTCAGGCCCTTTGCATATAAGTTCGATGCCGGTTCTTTCGCCCTTCTCGATGAGAATTTCGTCATAAAAATTTATCTTGGCTATTATGGTGCCTATCTCGTGAAAACCGTCTGGACGTCTGCCGGCTATTAAGAGATATAAATTGAGCTTGGCAGGAGCCCGGACTAATAAACTATCGTTGATAATTTCGAATTGTTCTTTACAAACCAACATTGCTCGTATCTCGTTTGAGCTACTTAATTTGCTCGTTGACCCTGTTAGAAATACCATAACGAGCTAATAATGTAATACAAATAAGATTTCTAACAGGGTTGACATTATAGCATATTCGGCATATTGTGGATATGGAATTTAGCAACAGGAAATCAACGATTAAAATGCAAAAAGCAAAATGACGAAACAAAATTCAAAAAGCGGGGAAGGCAATCGGCGGTTCAGTCAGGAGCAGTACGAACGCCTTACGGAAGAGGGTGTCGAGGTATGGAATAAGTGGCGCCTTAAAAATACAGGCGAAGATGTTCTTCTTGAAGGTGCTAACCTGGGGGGGCTTGACTTAAAAGGTGTCTACCTTAACTCTGGAATACTCAAAGACGACGATAAACACTGGTTCAAAGGCAAGGTTTATTTGAAAGGTGCCAATTTTTATAATGCTCATCTGGAAAGTGCCAATCTGACGAAAGCTCATTTGGAAAATGCCCAGCTTAAGCTTGCTCATCTGGAAGGCGCTGACCTTTTGGAGGCTGATCTCAAAGGGGCAAGTTTGATGGGTGCTTGTCTACAAGGATCACATTTCATCGGAGCAAGCGTCGATGGTTCTACTCTGATTTGGAAGCCCAAGGTTAATCGGGATCAAAAAAAAGGAGATTGGAATTTTACAGATTTCAGCGGAGTCGGGCTGGACAGTGTGCGTATAGACCCGGGGACTAAACAACTTCTTGAATACAACATTAGACGAAAGTATTGGGATAAGTGGTATCGTGAGAAGAACTGGAATGAGACTTTCACGAATGAAAAAACGAGACAAAAAAGAAATCTCTTTGGTAAGGGTATTCGATGGCCGGTTCGTTGGTTCTGGAGTATTAGTGATTATGGACTTCGCACATGGCGAATTATTGTAACTTTCTTCATACTGGCATTAATTTTTGCTGCGATATATTCAAATTGTGCATATTGGTGGCCGCCTGGGATTGTTAGCAATCTACATGTAGAAGAACATTTGCCGATATGGCATTATTTCTTATTGCTTTTGCTTCGGCCAATTTATTTTTCTGTAGTTACGATGACGACATTGGGATTTGGTGATATGTATGCTAATTCGCAAAGTGTTTGGGGACATATATTGCTTACAATACAGGTGATTTTGGGATACGTTCTTTTAGGTGCGTTGGTAACGCGGTTTGCGGTATTATTTACGGCTGGTGGGCCGGTAGGAAGGTTTGCAAATGAAAAAGAAAAGAAAGACAAAATCTCATAGATTTCGGGGTGAATCAAAGTATGATAAGCATCTCGACCGAGCCTCTAACGCGTTTGATAAAATCCTGGAATTGACCAGTGAATTCTGTCAAAAGTACCTGAACGAGGAATATCGCGAATTGTGTGAAGATATGGCGTGGACCGTTTGTGAGGAAGGCTTGCCGATAGAATCGGGTAAGCCTATCAGTTGGGCAAGTGGAATAGTCCACGCTATTGGATGGGTGAATTTTCTTGGCGACCCATCCCATAAGCCTTATATGACTACGACCGAGCTTGCGGCTGGATTTGGAGTATCAGTTGGGACGATGTTGACGAAATCGAAAACCATCCGGGATGAGCTTGAAATAATCGCTCTGGATCCCGACTGGTGTTTACCTGCTTTACTCGCGGACAATCCGCTGGCTTGGATGATAAAAGTCAACGGATTTATAATGGATGCCCGCTATGCACCGACGGAAATACAACAAGAGGCATATCAGATGGGATTAATTCCATTTATTCCCGCTAACCACCAAAAGCAAGCGCCGCAAACAATTGCACAGCCAAAAATTATAGAATTCACACCTAAGCCAAAAGAGGATTCCAGGACAGAATCTACTCAAAAATCAAAAGCTGATGAACCTGAGCTATTTGAGTGATTTGAGCAGTGGGGAATGTTGAATGTTGAGTAGTAAAACAAAAACGAGTCACGAGCGACGGGTAACGGGTAACGAGACTGTTGCGTGGTGGCACTGGCACAGGCGATTATACAACTGGGTAGTCCACTTTGCAGATACGCCTCATGGAGAAAGGGCGTTATTTTTACTCAGCTTCGCCGAGTCGAGCTTCTTTCCTGTTCCGCCGGATGTCCTGCTGGCTCCGCTGGCACTTGGGGCGCCCAAAAAGTGGCTGCGGTTTGCTCTTGCGTGCTCTATAGCATCGATTCTGGGCGGCATTCTGGGCTACTGCATCGGTGCATTTCTCTGGACTATGATAGGTCAGTGGGCCTACGCACATCTTGGAGCGATTGGCCTGACAGAAGCAAACTTCGCAAAATTTCAGGCGTGGTATGATAAATACGACTTCTGGATAGTTTTCACGTGTGGCTTTACACCCTTGCCATATAAGGTTTGTACAATTTCATCTGGCGTAGCCAGGATTAACTTTATAGGATTTTTTATCGCATCGGCCGTGAGCCGGTCGGCAAGGTTTTTCCTGGTGGCAGGGCTGGTCGGATGGAAAGGTGAAAAAATCCGCCCGGTAATTGAAAAATACTTCAACTGGCTCACACTTGCCTTTGTAGCACTCTTGATTGGCGGATTCCTTGTGATAAAATGGCTTCATTGATTATTAGTAGTCGGTAATTATGAACGAAGAGCAAAAAAAAGTTTTACTCAAAGTTGCCCGCGACACAATTGAAGCGGTTATCAAGCGTGAGCCTACTCAAACACCCGAATCGGACGACCCTGAGCTAAACGAGCACTGCGGCTGCTTCGTTACTTTGAAAAATCATGGCCGATTGCGCGGATGCATCGGGCAATTCACCTCTGAAAATCCGTTGATTGAGCTGATAGCTGAAATGGCCAAGGCCTCAGCTACCAGTGACCCGCGATTCTTTGCCGACCCAATAACAGCCGATGAGTTAGAGCAACTGGATGTTGAGATATCTGTTCTTTCACCGTTAAAACACACGGACGACCCGTTAAGTTTGCGTCTTGGAATTGATGGTATTTACATAAAAAAAGGTTGTACTTCAGGTTGTTTTCTGCCTCAGGTTGCCACAGAGACCGGCTGGAGCAAAGAAGAATTTCTTTCGTACTGCTGTGCACACAAAGCCGGCCTTGATGCTGATGAGTGGAAGAATGCGGATACGGAGGTCTATCTGTTTACCGCTGAGGTCTTCGGAGCTCCATTTAAAGAAATTAAGGAAGAATAACGCAGAGAGCGCAAGTAGAAATTAAGAAGCCAAACCGTGATAAAAAATTCGGTTCTAATTTGGATAATATTGATTGTTTGTCTGTCAGGTTGTTTCGAGGCCGACAAAACCGGAACTCCCAATAATTTGGTCCCGCAGCTCGATACACCCGCTGGTATGGCCAAGTATCTACAGAAGCAGAATCTGATGGAGCTAAAATCTGTTGGGCTGTGGGAAAGCAAGTATGGGCAGGGGCTGAAACTTACAACCAGCCACTACGAGATTTTCACAACGCTATTAGAACCCCTGATGCTTCGTGCAATTCCCGGTTTTGTTGAGTCGGCATATCGTGGCTATAACAGTCAATTAACCGAACCCATCGAAACAAAAACTAAATTTATCATCTATCTTTTTGCCAACCGCCGGCAGTGGGAGGATTTTACAAAGACCTTTGCAGGTAAAAATGCGGAGCTATTCTGCAAAATTCAATCGGGCGCATATTACCTGAACGGCGCCTGCGTGACATATAATATCGGCATAGAGAGAACCTTTACGGCTATTGGACACGAGGGGTGGCACCAGTTTAACAGCAGGCTCTTTAAATTTCGGCTGCCAAGCTGGCTTGATGAGGGAGTTGCGATGCTGTTTGAGGCACACAGAAACGAACGAGAAAAATTTTATTTTGAGCCGCGTAAGAACACGCATCGATTAGAGGCACTGAAAAAGACACTAACAAAAAAGAAAATGATACCTCTAAGGCAATTAATAACAATAAATCCCAGTGAAGTTCTTGAAATGAACGAATCTGAGGCGGTAGAGGCCTTTTACTGCCAATCTTATGCACTTGTGCGTTTTCTGCGGGAAGCTGATTATAACAAACGGCTCAACCGTTACCGTCAGTTGCTTCTGGACGGCCTAAGAGGAGATTGGCCTCTCGATAATACGACCAAAAGGACCGCAATAGACAGAAACATACCACGAACCATCGGCTGGAACCGTACTGTCGGGCAGCTATTGTTTGAGCGTTATATCGGTGAGGACATCGACCAAATAGAAAAAGAGTATCTGCTCTTCTGCTGGAGAATTGTACGCAACATCAGAGACAATAACCAGAACTAAAGACTCGAGAGCTATGTCTGAACAATCCAAACCCAGCTTCGCCGGAGGCGAGTGCCCTATTATTCTTGCTTCAGCTTCGCCGCGACGAAGACAGTTATTAGCCCAGGCCGGTTATAAATTCACATCAGTTTCCTCTAATATTGACGAGTCCCGCCCCTTCCAAAGGGGCGGGGACGAGTCAGCTTCTTTGGCTGAGGCAATCGAGCCCTATGAATATGCCAAACGGCTGGCGTTGGCAAAGGCAAAAAGCATCGCCGAAAAGCATCCGGATTGCCTGGTCATTGGCGCTGATACCGTTGTTGATTTTAATGGCCAAATTATCGGCAAGCCCGCTAATGCAAAAGAAGCAGAGGATATTACCAGAAAGCTTTTTAGCTCACCTCATAAAGTCATAACCGCCGTAGCAATTCTCAGACTGAGCGATGGCATTGAGATTGTTGAAAGCGACAGTACGACTGTTTATCCGAAGAAATTGACTGATAAACAGATTGCCGAGCATATCAAAAGCGGCTCCTGGCGGAATAAGGCGGGCGCTTATGCTATAAAAGAAACAGGAGACGAATTTATCGAAAGAATCGAAGGTAGTTTGACAAACGTGATGGGCCTGCCTATGGAACTGCTCTCGCGGCTACTGAATAAACTATATTAACCATGGACTTGTCCTGCCTGCCCTGCTTGCCCTGCGTAGCTCTGCCGTTTAGAGCGAAGCGGGGAGTTTGCCGAAGGGAGCAAAGCAAAGCCGAGTCGAAGGGTTGACACAGATTTTTAATGTTTGCGGGAAATTAATTTACGGGTAAAATGGGGTGGTGAACTTTTGGATATTGTGTACAATGTTGTCAAACAGGTTGCTGGCATACATTTTTATTGGGTTGGATTATGAAACGGACTTTGTTTTCACAGCCAAACATCTGTGTAGAATTGTTTGGGGAGGGTTGTGAACTGCTTCCCTCAGCTACCGAGTTGTTTGAACTTGAGATGGCTTACCTCGAGCACAAAGCTATCGATGAACAAAAGCTGGTTCAACGCAGTGCTTATTTCAAAACGGTGAACGGCAAACCCACGAGACATTTCCTAATGTGCTCGCATTCGGAGGACGGCAATTCACAAGGTCGCTCAGCGCGAGCAAAGGCGTATTTTCAGGAAGGACAGTTTTCGACAGGATACGCTACGCACGGACTTTTTCCTTATCGTGGAAAGTTTCACCCACAGCTTATAAGAGGAATAATGAATATTATCGGGGTAAAAGAGGGTGAAACAATACTGGATCCAATGTGTGGCAGCGGAACAGCAAATATCGAGGCAGCTTTAATGGGCATCCACTCGATTGCTATAGATATAAGTCCTTTTTGCCAACTTATGACAAAGGCAAAATACGATGCGCTCATAACAAACGGGACAACGTTTTTGAACATACAGGGGAAAGCAGATAAACTTTTTGAGTTCTTTATGCAAGGTGATGTCTCACGGCGAATAGGAAAACTAACTGACGATGAAAAGATAATCGCTTATGAAATATCCCTCCTCGCTTTTCTGGACGCAATGGGATATGCACGCAGAGTATCCTCTCGCA
>Ga0315549_1004908_pt1 | contig 11104 bp, 9 predicted proteins | sample SalMarSW160200MG_FD_203101 | JGI IMG/M metagenome (GOLD analysis project Ga0315549, IMG submission 203101) | Salt marsh sediment microbial communities from the Plum Island Ecosystem LTER, Massachusetts, United States - Salt Marsh Sediment SW1601-200 ... | reverse complement strand
TCTATATATTCATGTCACCTTTTTGCCACACATCGCTGCCACCGATGAGCTAAAGACCAAGCCAACTCAACACAGCGTAAACGAATTAAGAAGGATCGGGATTCAGCCCGATGTTATACTGTGTCGCAGCGATAAGGAGATATCTGAAGGGGTAAAGGACAAAATATCGCTCTTTTGCGATGTAGACAGAGAGGCAGTTATCCCCCTAGTTACCAGCGAAACCATCTACGAGGTGCCTTTGCTGCTCGAGGATGCGGGGCTAGGAAAACTCATAGTTAGCCGATTGAGATTAAAAGCCAAGAAAAGCAATCTGGAAGAATGGCAAGACATGGTAGCCAGGCTAAAAGCTCTTAAAGAGCCTGTAATTATTGGACTTGTAGGCAAATACGTAGAGCTCCAGGATGCTTATTACTCCGTGCGCGAAGCATTGCGCCATGCAGCATTAGCGCACAATCGCGAGGTGAAGATAGCATGGTTAGATTCCGAGGAACTGGATGGCATGGCTGATGATAAGCTTGGGCAAGTTCAGGGTATAGTTGTTCCTGGCGGCTTTGGCTACCGTGGAATTGAAGGAATGATAAAAGCTGCCAAATTTGCCCGAGAAAGGGAGGTGCCATACTTGGGCTTATGCTTGGGGATGCAAATTATGGTCATCGAATTTGGCCGCTATGTTTTCCATACCCAAAAGGTAAATTCCACTGAGTTTGATGCCAGTAGTGCTTATCCTGTCATCGACCTGCTCCCTGAGCAGCGTGGCCTAGAGCAAAAAGGAGGGACCATGAGGCTCGGGACTTATCCCTGCCATCTGGTAGAAGGAACAAGGGCAGCTCGTGCCTACGGTACCGAAGTAGTCTACGAAAGGCATCGCCACCGTTATGAATTTAACAACCATTTCCGTCAGCCATTAGAGGAAGCCGGTCTTGTACCTTCCGGGTTATCCCCGGACGGAAGATTAGTGGAAATTAGTGAACTACGAGACCATCCCTGGATGCTTGCCTGCCAATTTCACCCAGAGTTTAAATCCCACCCCGATTCCCCTCACCCATTATTCCTGGGTTTCATTGGAGCAGCCAAGGAGACACTTGTTGAAGGCGCTCAGACAAGCCTACCTTTAAATTAAGAGGATGAAGATATTTTTAGATACTGCCAACATAGAGCATATTCGCCACGGGGTGAGACTCGGAGTGGTTACAGGGGTAACTACTAACCCCAGCCTTGTATCGAGAGAAGGCAATGTTGATTACCAGAAGTTAGTCAAGGAGATCTGCTCCATTGTCCCCGGCCCGGTATCTACTGAGGTATTGAGCCAGGATGCTCAAGGAATAGTAGCCGAAGCCAGAGAAATAGCCAAATGGGCGCAGAATATCGTGGTTAAGATACCAGCTAGCCTTGAAGGAGTGGAAGCCACTTCGGTGCTGGCTGGTGAAAACATAAAGGTGAATTTCACTTTATGCTTCACCTTGAACCAGGTCTTGCTGGGGATAGCAGCAGGAGCAACTTTTGTGAGTCCTTTTGTGGGCAGATTGGATGACATCGGTGAGGATGGTATGGAAGTGGTAGCTGACATTGTGGAATATCTGGACTATTATCAACTGCCTACTCAAGTTATCGCCGCTAGTATCAGACATCCTCAACATTGTTTAACGGCAGCTAAAATCGGTGCTCATATTGCCACAGTGCCCTATGAGGTGTTACTACAAATGATACGACACCCTCTAACAGATATCGGCATTGAGCGTTTTAAAACTGACTGGAAGAAGGTGATGGGCGAGAGAGGAATTATTGTAAAAGCTCCTACAAAACCATCCCGATAGAATCGGGATAAAAAGGAAAGGTATTCAAAAAGAGGCTATTATGTCAAATATGGCACAACTAGAAAGCAAAAGTCGGGATGAACTGGAGGCGATAGCTAAGGAATATGGCATCAGCGGCCACTCTGCTTTGAAGAAGTCCGAGCTTGTCCACCGCATCCTGCAAGCGGAAGCACAACAGCAGGGGAATATGTTTATAACAGGCATCCTGGAAACCATCAGCGAAGGCTACGGATTCCTAAGACAGGATACTTTCCGGCGTGGTGCTAATGATATCTATGTATCAAATTCCCAGATCCGCCGCTTCAACTTAAGAGACGGCGATGCTATTTGTGGCCAGGCTAGACCTCCTAAGGAAAGCGAGAAATACTACAGCTTACTTCGAGTAGAGAGTATCAATGAACTCGACGCTGAACTAGCAAGGACGCGCCGCAATTTTGGTTCGTTGACGCCCACCTTCGCTAACAAGCTCATCAATCTGGAAACAACGCCAGATGAGTTATCCACTCGTCTAATCAATCTGGTGACACCTATAGGCCGGGGGCAAAGAGGGCTTATTGTATCACCACCTAAGGCAGGCAAGACTGTGCTTCTTCAAAAAATTGCCAACGCCATAACTACTAACTACAATGATATTCACCTCATGGTTTGCCTTATTGGAGAGAGACCCGAAGAGGTCACTGATATGAAGAGGTCAGTTAAGGCCGAGGTTATTGCTGCCACCTTCGATGAACCGGTAGAAAGCCAGACTCGGGTAGCGGAATTAGCATTAGAGAGAGCCAAAAGACTAGTAGAAATGGGCAAAGATGTGGTCATACTCCTTGACGGCATTACCAGACTTACAAGAGCTTACAACTTAGCCCTGCCCCCCAGCGGGCGTACTTTATCCGGTGGTATTGATTCAACAGCCTTGCATCCCCCAAAGCGATTCTTCGGTACTGCTCGCAACATTGAGGAAGGGGGTAGTCTAACCATTATTGCTACTTGCCTCGTGGATACCGGCAGCCGCATGGATGACCTCATATATGAGGAGTTTAAAGGAACAGGTAACATGGAGCTCCACTTAGATAGAAAATTATCTGAGCGAAGGATCTTCCCAGCTATAAATATTATGCCCAGCAGCACAAGGAGGGAAGAGCTTTTGTTGGATGAAAATACCTTGAAACAAGTATGGCTGCTCAGGCGCGTGATTAGTATGATAGATAGCGATTCCCCCAACCACGGCGAGGCCACACAAAGGATCCTGGAACGGCTAGCTAAGACAAAGAATAACGTTGAATTCTTAGCCACTCTATCTAAGGATATCTAGGGAATACTATTGCCCCGTCTGCCACTCCGAACGAAGTGAAGAAGCGAAGCAATCCCAGCTGGCTAGACAAATTCAAACTGGGGGTCAAAAAAACCCTGGGCATGAATATTTTCCTCTGTGACAGTTGTAAATGGAATTGGAGAACTGCTTGTCATCGCCCTGAGCGCCCCAACGCCACCTGGTGTCCTGATTACACAAAGAAGGGGAAATAACTAAACTCCTGATTGACGTAAGTGTTATGTCTGATATTTTACCCCAAGCAGTAGCGATGAGCCCCTAGATTCTCCGCTACACCCATAATGACATTTCTAAACGCTCTCTTACACCCTGATTGACATTAAAGCTGGCACCTTCTAAAATCAAGAAGGTGACTGGTAAGTGACTGGTGACGAACTGAGGCAAGCCTTCCTGAGCTTTTTTCAGGATAGGGGTCATAAGATTATCCCCAGTTCTTCATTGGTTCCTCATAAGGACCCTACGCTACTGTTGACTAGCGCTGGCATGGTGCAAATTAAGCCATATTTCCTGGGATGGGAGGCTCCACCTAGCCAGCGATTAGCCTCCTGCCAGAAGTGCTTTCGCATCAATGATATAGATTCGGTGGGTGACAGCAAACACCTTACCTTCTTCGAGATGCTGGGTAATTTCAGTGTCGGCGATTATTTTAAAAAAGAAGCTATTGCCTGGGCCTGGGACTTTGTTACCAAGTATTTGAAACTACCGGAGGAGCGACTCTGGATAACCATTTACCTTGACGATGATGAAGCCCTCGCCTATTGGCAAGAGGTTGGCGTCCCCGCTGGGAAGATATTGCGATTCGGCGAAGAGGACAACTTCTGGGGGCCGGTTAGCGATTCTGGTCCCTGTGGACCATGCAGCGAGATTCATTATGACCTTGGTGAAGAGTTTGGCTGTGGTAAAGCTGAATGTAAGCCCAATTGCGATTGCGGTCGCTTCTCTGAAATATGGAATCTGGTATTCACCCAATACAATCAGGACCAAAGTGGACAACGCACTCCTTTACCCAAACCTAATATCGATACCGGTATGGGACTGGAGAGGACTTTAGCAGCTATCCAGGGCAAGTCCTCCCCTTATGAAACGGACTTATTTTCCCCTTTGGCGGACCGCATTTGTCAATTGTCCGGGAAAGAGTATGGTCGGGACGAGAATACCGACCGGGCCATTAGAATCGTTGCTGAACACTCACGCGGCATTGCCTTTCTTATCGCCGACGGCGTAACGCCTTCCAATGAAGGCAGGGGATATGTCCTGCGACGACTACTCAGGCGGGCTTCGCTCTCTGGCAGGGAACTGGGGTTGAATAACCCTTTCCTGAATAAAATGGCTGAAGTCGTCGTTAGCACAATGAGCCACATATATCCCAAGCTTATGGCTAAGCAAAACTCGATTAGCGACGTAGTTAGAGTTGAGGAAGAGAAGTTCATTACTACCTTAGATACCGGACTTAACTTGGTGGAAAAGTTCATCGGCGAAGCTTTAGCTCAAGGGAGAGAAAAGCTAACAGGCGAAGAGGTGTTCCGGCTTTATGATACCCATGGCTTTCCCCCAGAGCTAACCGCCGAGATTGCCAGAGAGAAAGGCCTATCCATAGATTGGGAAGGTTTTCAGGTTGAGATGGAGAAGCAGCGGGAAAGGGCTAGGATGGCTCAGAAGTTTGCTTCTGACAGGGGTTTTGCCAGAGAAGAGGAGGCCAGAGTCACACGCGAGGAGGCCAGAGTCACACGCATGGAATTCGTTGGCTACGAAATGACCGCTTCTCAATCTAAAGTCCTTGAGTTAAGGGTCAAGGAAAAGCCTGTAGAAATCGCTTCTCAGGGAGATAAAGTCGCTATTGTGCTTGACAAAACTCCTTTCTATGGTGAGATGGGTGGTCAGGTAGGTGATAGCGGCGAAATCAGTAGCCGAAAGGGGAAGGTAGCCGTCACAAATACCCTTAGAATTCCTTCGGATACGATAATACATAGTGGAAAAGTTGTTGAAGGTAGCGTATCTGTTGGTGATGAAGTTGAAGCCAAAGTTGATTCCGCCCGCCGTCTGGACATCGCTCGCAACCATACTGCTACACATCTCCTCCAGGCCGCTTTAAGACAGATAGTGGACAGGCATATTGAGCAAAAAGGGTCATTGGTAGAGCCAGAAAGATTTAGATTTGACTTCTCCCATTTAGGACAGGTAACTGAGGGGCAGCTCAATGAAATTCAGAGGCAGGTTAATGACTGGATACGCCAGAACTTAAAAGCAGAAGCAAAAGTACTCCCTCATAAGCAGGCCATCGCTGAGGGTGCTATTGCCTTGTTTGAGGAAAAATATGGAGAGGAAGTCCGGATGCTGGGAATCGGAGAGCCAGCAATCAGTAAGGAACTCTGCGGTGGCACTCATGTGAGTTCAACAGGAGAAATTGGCATATTCCTGATAACCAGTGAAAGCAGCATTGGCACAGGACTGCATCGTATTGAAGCGGTAACGGGAAGAAAAGCTGAATCTCTAATTGAATCTCGTTTAACTGCATTGCAGAGCGTAGCCAAAGAAGTAGAAGGCTCGCTTGAAGAGGTTCCCGGTAAAGTGAAAGCTCTCATTAGCGAGCTGGAAGCAGAGCGTAAGAGAGTGCTTTCACTGGAAAGGGAGTTATCGCGCAGAATAGCGGAGGATTTGCTTGGGCAAGCGGAGCAGGTGAACGGTGTGACAGTTCTGGCTGCCAAGGTACCAGCATTGACCATGCCTATCCTCAGGGAAATGGGCGACACATTGCGAGACAGGCTAAAGAGCGCCATAGTAGTTTTGGCTACGGTTTATAACGGTAAGCCCAACTTTCTGGCCATGGTGACTCCTGACCTGGTAGCTAAGGGATTTCATGCCGGCGATATTATTAATCAAGTAGCCAAGGTTACCGGTGGGGGTGGTGGTGGCAAGGCTGCTATGGCTCAAGCCGGCGGAAGAGATGCCACCAAGATTGACGAAGCCCTGAAATTAGTTCATAAACTGATTCAAAAGGTTTGATATGCGCAGCTTAGGGCTAGATGTAGGAGATAAAAGAACTGGCGTGGCCATAAGCGACCCCCAGGGGATTTTGGCGACCCCCTTAACTGTGCTCGCCAGTAAAGACAAAGATGCCCTTATAGATGAGATTCTCAAGCTTGTAGAGCAGTATAAGGCGGAGCGCATTATAGTGGGCTTGCCTCGCCGCTTAAACGGCGAGATTGGGGAGCAAGCCAGTAAGGTAACAACTTTCACCGACAAATTGTCCTGGCGAGCGAAGCAAAGCAATTTCAACCAGCTTGATGTACAACTATGGGATGAAAGATTCTCTACCAAAGCTGCCGAGCACTTGAAGACGGAGGCTGGTAGCAAGGGACATAAACTGCGCTCCAGAGCAAAAAGAGGAGCCAAAAATCACAGCTTTTCGGCTAAAGCCGAAGTAGATGCCATAGCGGCAGCCTTAATTCTCCAGGGTTTTCTAGATAGCCACCGTCCTGAGCAATAGCGAAGGAGCTTAAGCGATGTCGAGATACATAAGCCTCATCGGTTATCCCCTTAAGCATTCTATCTCTCCTTATTTCCAGCAGGCGGCCCTGGATTATTATCGGCTCGATATTCGCTACGAGCTGTGGGAGACAAACCCAGCCCAACTTAAAGACATAATGAATGATTTAAGAAAACCTCAAAATGTTGGGGCGAACGTAACCGTGCCCCATAAAGAGACAGTTTTACCTTTATTAGATGAAGTTGATGACCTGGCAGGTTCGATCGGTGCTGTCAATACCATAGTCAAAAAAGATGACAGGCTCCTGGGTTTTAATACTGACGCCTATGGTTTTATCAAGGCGCTGGACAAAGAAGGACACTTTGACCCTGAAGGAAAGCGGGTGGTAATCCTGGGTGCTGGTGGAGTGGCCAGGGCAGTGAGTTTTACCCTGGTACAAAGGAAGGTAGCCTCACTAGCCATTACTGATGGTATCTTTGAGCGAGCCAGAGCACTGGCAGAAAATTTGGTGAGGTATATCAAAGGAGCTTCACCAAGCTCGAAGGATTTGGAGTCAGCTGTCACTGCTTTTCAATGGCAGAGTCTAAGTTCGGCCGAAACTTTTGACAACTGCGATTTAATAGTCCATTGCACTACTATAGGAATGAAGGATAGTCCCCAAGAAGGACAATCACCTTTGAGCCTTGAAGTGATTCCTAAGAACGTCTTAGTATATGATGTGGTGTATAACCCCTGGCTAACACCTTTGTTAAGGCTAGCACGAAAAGCGGGGGCCAATATACTTGGCGGTTTACCTATGTTAGTATATCAGGGAGCGGCTTCCTTCAAGCTATGGACAGGAAGGGAAGCCCCCGTCGATATAATGCTCGATAAGGCTAAGGAAGTATTGACAGGAGGAAAGAGGTGAGAAAAAAGGCAATCATTATCAGTGCGGGCGTATTAGTATTGCTGGCGGCAATACTAATTCCGACTATCTTAATTCCCAGACCGCCCGTAGGTAAAATTGCCGTAATCCCGCTCAGCGGGACTATTACCACCGAGGACTCTTCATTGCTCTCCGGTTCAACCATTACCCCGAAGCTGGTGAGAGACTATTTAACGAAAGTGGAGAAAGATAAGACAGTCAAGGCGATTGTTTTCCGCATAGAGAGCCCCGGCGGCGAGATAGAGCCTTGCCAGGAAATCCTGCTGGAGATAGAAAGAGTTAAGGAGACAAAATACATTGTGGTGAGCATGGGGGGCACTGCTGCTTCAGGCGGTTATTATATCTCGACCCAAGCGGATAAAATCGTTGCCCTTCCAACCACAATGACAGGGAGCATTGGGGTTATCTCTCAACTGATAAACCTCGAGGGGCTTTTAGAGAAGCTGGGTATTCAGATAGAAACCTTCAAGGGCGGCAAGTATAAAGATATGTATCGGGGATTCAGAGAACTGACGCCTGAGGAGGAGGAAATCATGCAGGGAATGGTCGATGAGTATTACGATCAATTCATCGGTGTGGTGGCTGAGGGGAGAGAGCTAAGCGAGGAAGAGGTCAGAAATTTGGCTACGGGGCAACTTTATACCGGTACCGAAGCCAAAGAGTTGGGTCTGGTTGATGAGCTGGGTGATCTGGATACAGCTATAGACTTAGCAGCAGAACTGGCTGGTATCGAAACACCGATAGTGGAGTATTATCAACCACCTAAATTAACACTATGGTCGCTGTTGGGGCTTGCCGATGCTATAAAGACGAGAATATCAGGGTTGAGTGCCCAGGATATGATTTTGTTGGAAATCCTGAACCACAATTACAGGCAACCTTTGTTTCTGTATCAAAGCTAATGGGGCACTTTCGTTTTCTTACTGGTGGAGAATCCCACGGAAGGGGGTTGGTAGCCATCATGGAAGGGATGGTGGCTGCCCTTCCCCTCAAAGAGGGGTATATAAATAAGGAACTCAAGCGTCGCCAGCAGGGCTACGGGCGTGGTCCTCGCATGAAGATTGAAGAGGATAAGGCGGAAATCATGGCCGGTGTTCGCTACGGGCTAACTACAGGTAGCCCCATCGCACTCTTTATCACCAACCGGGATTGGCAAAACTGGCAGGAACAGTTAAGCGTTTCTTCGGTAGAGAAAGAAGTTGAGCCTGTAACCTGTCCCCGACCGGGACACGCCGACCTGGCTGGAGTGACTAAATATGGTCTCAAAGATATCAGGCCGATTATAGAACGAGCCAGTGCCCGGGAAACAGCCACCAGAGTAGCCATCGGAGCTATAGCCCGAAGATTCCTGGAGGAGTTGGGCATTTCTATTCATAGCCACACCATAGCGATTGGGCGACATCACTGGAAACAAGGCGAAGCAAGCTCTATAGATTGGCAGCAAGTAGAAGCCTCCCCGATCCGCTGCGCCCATGCCGAACTAGAAAAGACCATGATGGCAGCCATTGATGAGGCCAAGGCTAACGGGGACACGTTGGGTGGCATCTTTGAAGTAGTTGCTATCGATGTCCCCATCGGCTTGGGCAGCCATGTTAGCTGGGACCGCCGACTTGATGGCAAAATTGCTCAGGCGATAATGAGTATCAATGCCGTGAAAGGGGTGGAAATCGGAGCAGGATTTGCTTTAGCCGGGCTTAAAGGCTCGCAGACTCACGACGTTATCGAACCCGGTCCACGTAACAAAGCAAAAGAGCTTCCCTGGCAACATGCCACTAACCGTGCCGGCGGCATCGAAGGCGGCATAAGCAATGGCGAAGACATAATAGTCAGGGCAGCAGTCAAACCTATTGCTACCTTGGCCAGTCCTTTACCTTCTATAGACCTTAGCAGCGGTGAGAAGGTAAAGGCCCACTATGAGCGCAGCGATATTTGTGTCGTCCCGGCCGCCGGGGTAATCGCCGAAGCCATGTTAGCCACTGTCCTGGCTGATGCTTGCCTGGAGAAATTCGGCGGTGATAACTTAAAAGAGACCCTGGCAAATTACCGTAATTATTTAAGCAACATATCTTAATTGAGCACTATTACCCCAGAGCAAACGAGGCAACATTAACGACAGCGCAGAGCTGTTAAAGAAGTCTCTGGAGGGGATAATCACTGGAGAAAAGGATTTCCTCGGCGTTCATCGCCGATAGTGGTGGCTGGTCCGTGGCCGGGATAGACAATGGTTTCATCAGGCAGGACCATAAGTTTTTCACGAATACTCTTCATCAGATGTTCGTAGCTGCCACCGGGAAAGTCAGTTCTGCCGATACCAAAATTAAATAGAGTATCACCGCTAAAGACTACTCCATGCCCTGAAAGGCAAATTCCACCAGGGCTATGTCCCGGGGTGTGGAGGACTTCAAAGTGTAAGTCGCCTACATCTATGCGGTCACCATCCTTGAGTAACCTATCCGGCTGAGGGGCTGACTTAAAAGGGCTGAGACCAAGCGATGCTACGACACTCATGGGAGGCGCAGTAGATAATAATTCCTTTTCTGCCTCATGAATCGCAAACGGGGCATTTGTCCGTTCTTTAACCGCACGAAGGGCATCAATATGGTCAATATGGGCATGGGTTACCACTATTAAGGATATGGATAATCCCATCTGCTGCACCATTTTCAAAATATTCCCAGCTTCGGCACCGGGGTCAATAATCATCCCTTGCTTAGTTGAAGATGAACCAACGATATAGCAGTTAGAGGCCAAAGGCCCGACCACCAGCATTTTTACAATCATTGCTCTTCTCTCCAGTAATTTTACAGTCGAATTCATGAAGTATAGCACGAGTTTAACTCTGGGAAAAATCGCTGACTACAGACATTATCGCTTATTATCGGCGGAGAGGGTGGGATTCGAACCCACGGTCGGGAAAACCCGACACACGCTCTCCAGGCGTGCCTGTTAGACCACTCCAGCACCTCTCCACGGAGAGGGTGGGATTCGAACCCACGCTCCGATAAATCGGAGACCGCTTTTCGAGAGCGGCACCATAAACCACTCGGTCACCTCTCCCAGTGGCTATTATACCACCTTGGGAGAGGGACGAGTTCGCCGTGCCGTGATAAGCTTGTATATTTCCACCGGTACAAGTACTGACACGCCAGCCAGCACTACTATTACCCAATCTTGCAGGCTCATAGCATAAGTATGGAACGGACCTTGAAAGAAAGGTAGATAAACTATAGCCACAGTGATAGCCCAACTCGAAGCCACCGCCGCCAGAAGCCATTTGTTGCCAGAAGGGTTCATGCGAAATATGGAAAGTCTTTCCGAGCGGCAGTTGAAGCAGTTAAAAAGCTCCACGCTTACTAAGGTAACAAAGCACAAGCACTGTGCCTCTATGGGAGTTCTTCCTGAGTTGAGCGCCCATAGGAATACCCCTAGCGACGCTAACATAGTCCAGAACCCTATTCCCAGGAGATAATTCACCATAGGTTTGTCAAAGATACTTCTCCTGGGGTCACGCGGCGGGCGCCGCATTATACCCGGCTCACCAGGCTCTACTGCCA
>Ga0315549_1004902_pt1 | contig 11111 bp, 10 predicted proteins | sample SalMarSW160200MG_FD_203101 | JGI IMG/M metagenome (GOLD analysis project Ga0315549, IMG submission 203101) | Salt marsh sediment microbial communities from the Plum Island Ecosystem LTER, Massachusetts, United States - Salt Marsh Sediment SW1601-200 ... | reverse complement strand
TTTACGCCCTCGTACTCTCCTTTGACGGCGTCTATCAGAGCCCCCTTCGGTATCTCGAACACCGGGCCCTTGGGGTCCACCTTGGCGGTGGCCTTTCCGTCGAACCAGCTGATGGCGCCGCAGTTGGCGTAGCGCTGTGGCGTGATGACGCAGAGGTGCGTCGGCGCGAAGCTCTGGCAGAGGCTGCACCCGTAGAACACGTCGACCTCGTCGTCGCTCATCCCCCTGGCGCGGGCGTCCCTGGCCTCGTAGATATCCATCGCCCCGGGGTACAGCTCCTTGACCTTCTCGGGGTCCGTGTAGAAGGTTACCTGCATCTTCTCGATGAACGGCAGCTCGCTCTTATAGAGTCGCATCAGCACCTCGCCGAACACCTTGAAGCTGTTGAAGCCCTTCTGGTAGCTCTTCTTGCTGAGCCTCATCTGTATATCGTACCGCTGGTTCAGGTGCATGAAGCCCTCGATGAAGTTGACGTACTCGTGGAGGCGGCGCTCGATGACACCCTCCAGGTCCTTCTCGAGCTCGGCTCCGCCTACCTCTATGACCATGCCGAACGGCGTGTTGGTGCCCTCCGGTAGGTCAGGGAGATCTGGGCCGACGACGGTCATCTTGCCGTCCTCGATCTCGTCCATCGGCTTTGACTGGACTAGCTCGAACTTGTAATCCTCCCTTGGGCCGCCCAGCTCGATCTGCATGTCGCGGCCGCGTATCCTTTCTCCTTCGTAGATGATCCCTACATCCACGGGGATGTCCTCGAATAGACTCATCTATTTTTCCTCCTCCAGTTCTTTGAGTATCTCATCCAGCGCGGTCAGCCAGTCCTTCACGGGCATCGAGCCCATGGACCAGCTGGCGTTGGGCTGGTACGTATTACTCAGTGAAAGGGTCCTGAGGTCTTGGGCGAAGCTCTTCAACCCAGACTGGACCAGCCACTCCATGTAGTACAAGGACCCTACGAACAAGACTATATCGTATGGCCCCTCCCCGTCGAACCCGGCCCAGTCGGGGTCTGTGAGCCTGTCGCCTAGGTTCATGAAGGGCATGCTGTACACCTCGGTCCCCCTGTCCCTGAAAGTCTTCACAAGGTGGCCCGTGGCGACTACGGCGACTCCGGTTTTAAGGAACCTGATGGCCGAGTCAACCAAGTCGCCGTCGTTTGTCTTCAACTTCGGCGCGTTGCTCCCCACTACCAGGAGAGGCCTCTTGGCCTTCTTAATCATCGAGGCAGCTACCTTGGGCTGAGGTATCACGTGGGCCTTCTTCGGCCCCGGAATCTCGGCGGTCTGTCCTGTACGCATCTTGGCTGACATCACGACTTCCTCCTTACCATCCTGTCGAGCAGAGTCGGATCCAGCAGACCTATCTTGCCTTCCTCCCAACCCTTATCCTTGATGATGCCGAGCACCTCCTCCTTCATCGTGAACGGAACGTCGGCCTCCACGCGGACGTATAGATGAAGGTCATCGGGCATGGCGCCGTAGTAGGTTTTGTGAAGGTCGATGTAGTGGCTTAGCTTGACTGCGCGGCCCTTGGTGGTGTCGTTGGGCCTCATGGTGAGCTTGGCCGTCATGACCATGGCCTCCTCCAGGGTCTCGGCCGAGTAGAAGAGGTGCTCGGGCACCGGGCCCACGTACTTCTCCTCGCCCGTCCTAGCGTCCAGCGTCATCCAGTCCTCCTCCTTGTCGGCCCTGCCGAGCAGGTTGCGCCTGTACTTGGCGCCGTGGGGCCCGACGATCACTGGGATTCCGAGCCTCCAGCAGCCCGACGCGATGCTCGCCGCCTTCTGGGACATGGCGCCCCAGGCTATGCCGACGGCGCCCACCCTGTTGTAGACGTAGTCGGCTATCTCCTCGTAGTTGCCCCTCAGAGGGCGTTTAGCGAATATGTTGGCTATCTTGATGGCGGCCCCCGTTATGTGAGCGTTTGATACGCAGCTGCCTATGTTGAGTAGTCCACCTGCGTCGAAGTTCCCGGGGTATTTCTCGTAGAGGTTCAGACCGTCTTCGTCTTTCCTCAACGCGAGGTCCATGGCGGCGCACCCGGTTGCGAGCACGATGAACCTCCGCTTCAGGAACTCCTCTGCAATGTCTGCCACTTCAAGACCTCCCCGGGGGTAGTTGGCGCACCCGACCAGAGCCACGATTCCCGGTATCTCTCCGAAAACGATGCCTCTGCCGACTTCTCTGATCTCAACGTCAGTGACCGCTCCGCGGCCCACTCTTATCGCGAACGAGTCCGTCATGCCTTTCTCGTCTGCCGCCTTCGTCAGGAAGCTGACCAAGGGTAGTTTCTGGGGGCAGGCGCTCTCACATCTTGCACAGCCAACACACATTGGCTGGATCTTCGCGAGGGCGTCTACGCTCCCTTCAGCCGCGGCCTTCACCGCGTCCATTAGGGGGAGGTTGTTGGGGCAGGCCCTCACGCACTCCATGCAGCTGCGGCAAGTCGCCGCGAGCTCTATGAGCTTCTCCATTGACAGCGCCTTGAACCCCATCCTCTTGGGCTTCATCTTCAACGCCGTCTTCACAACTACCTCGCCCACCTTATCGGGCTCAAGTATGAGCACACCGGGGGTTCTACCCTCAACTAGGTCATCGACGATCTCGTCTGGGGGATCATGGGTCCGGTTGGGGAGCCCGAGCATGCTCTTCTCGCTCGTCGCTATCACCGGCGCCCCGATCTTCTGCGCCTCGTCGACGATGTCGGTGCGGAGACACTGCTCGTCGACGACCACGACGTCAGGTATCCCTGAGCGGATGTACCTGAGCTGCCACGAGATGGGACCCACTATCTTCGCGCGTTTATCGTATCGGCTTTGGTCGTGGGCTGTGCAGCAGAGGCCCCCTACCTCCACCTCTTCGAAGAGTTTATTCTCCATGAGGTAGTCGATGATGTCCACGCTCGGGAGCACGTTGTGTCCTATGCACATTATTACTGCTTTGGACGTGTCGATGGAGCCGAAGCCTATCTCGGTCATGGGGGCGTCCGCCACGCCCTTGGGGAAGCCGAGGGTGGATATCTGGCACATGTCCGCGACCTCCATGGCGACATGGTCTAGCATCCCCGCGTGGAAGGCCTTGGACTCGAAGTCGATGTTGTCGCCTTCCTGCCCCGTGTGCGCCGTGGCGGTGAGCTGGACGAGCTGGGTCTCGACGTAGTCGAGGGCATCCTCCAAGTCTCTCAGCGTTTTTGGCCTGATGCCGCACACGAGCCTCGTGTTCGGAGCCTGTACGTTTGTGTTTATGGCTATGTCGAGCACGTGATCTCTACCATACACCTCGATAAGGTGGTCCATCATGTGCCTGGCGTGGGCGCAGTGAGTGGACGCCCCGATGCAGCATGCTAACAGTACTATGCGTGACTGCTGGGCTGCCATCGTGATGCCGCAGGCGCCCTTCTTGTCGCCGGTGAGATCACATTTCCCGAACGTGCAGAGGCAGCAGAGGTCGCATAACGGCATGTAGAACGGCTTGTAACGTTCCAGAAGCTTCCGGTCCCAGTCCCTTAACGTGCCGATTGACGGGAACGGCGTCGGCCCCATGGGCTCATCCCACTCGTCATCTATGATTCTCCCTATCTGGATGTCCAGCCCTTTGAATACTCCGATGCTCGAGGATAGCTCATCTATCTTGAGTCTTAGGTCCTTCTTTGACAATTTCCTTCACCCTTGGGTTCATATAGGCAGAGTATGTGTCGTAATGATATTTATAATATATTTACTGAAATTACCAACCTTCAGGTATTTTTAACATTAGGTGATACAAAGTTCTTAAAATGAGTATGTAGTAGATTAGGAGATGGTTAAAATGGCCGATAAAAGACCAGCGTACAGTCAACTGGTTAAGGACATCAGAGCCGGCAAGTTCGTTCTCACCGGCGAGCTGGAGCCCGAGAAAGTGACGGCTTTAGAGGAGGTACTCGTCAGCGCCAGGGCTATGAAGCCCTACGTGGTCGCTGCCAACGTAACAGATAACCCCCTAGCCTACGCGTACATGAACTCCCTCGTACCCTCGTGGTTGGTCCAGAAGGAGGTGGGGCTAGAGACGGTTTACCAGATGACGGTGAGAGACAGGAACAGGCTCGCGTTGACGTCCGACATACTGGCGGCTTCGTACCTGGGAATAAAGAACATCCTAGCGATCTCTGGGGACCACACGGTCCTCGGCGACAACAAGGGCGCAGTCTCGGTGTACGACTTAGACTCCGCACAGTTCGTCTACATGCTGCACAAGATGATAGACGAAGGCGTGGACGTCGCCGGGAACGAGATCCACGGCAACGTCGAGATAAACGTGGGGATAGCCGCTAACCCGAACGCCGACCCATTGATGCCGGAGGTGCTGAAGGTAGGGCGTAAGACCAAGATCGGCGCCGACTTCATCCAGACCCAGACCATGTTCGACATCGACAAGACCAAGGAGTTCCTCAAGGAGGCGGAGAAATACAAGTGCCCGACGCTGATAGGCGTCTTCCCGCTGAAGAGCTACGGGATAGCCGACTTCTTCGACAGGTTCATACCAGGCGTCTCCGTGCCCACGGAGCTACTGGCCAACATGAAGAAGGCCAAAAAGGAGCCAGACAAGGAGAAGCGCAAGCAGCTATACGACGAGGTGAACCTGGAGTTCTTCAGGCCCTTCATCAAGGAGGTCCGCAAGACGACGAGCGCGGCGGGGATACACGTTATGGCTGTCATGTATGAGCGGATATTCGAGCCATTGCTGGAGGCGTTCTAGGAGGAGATATGAGATGATAATCACAGAGCAGAAACCGATGGAAGAAGTCAAGGAGATGATCGCACCCTACGAGAAGCTGTTCATAGTGGGCTGCGGAACATGCTCCACCAGCTGCCAGACGGGCGGCGAGGACGAAGTCAAGGAGATGACCGAGAAGCTCGGCGACAGGGTCGCCGGCTGGGCCATGGTGGAGGACCCGTGCGACCTGAGGCTCGACAGGCGGGACCTGAAGGCGTATAAGGAGCAGATAGCCGACTCCGACGCCATACTGGTTATGGCGTGCGGGGCGGGGGTTCAGACAGTCGGCACATACAGCAAGAAGATAGTGTTACCGGCGCTGAACACGCTGTTCATAGGCGAGACCGAGCGCCTCGGCAAGTTCCACGACATGTGCAAGGCCTGCGGCGACTGCATCCTGGACGAGACCGGCGGCATATGCCCCCTGACCCGGTGCGCCAAGGGGCTTCTGAACGGACCCTGCGGCGGACAGGTGAAGGGCAAGTGCGAGGTCGGGGACTACGAGAACGAGTGCGCGTGGGTGCAGATCTATGACAGGCTGAAGGAGCAGGACAGGCTGGACCTGTTCACCGTCTTCAGGCCTCCAAGGGACTTCTCCAAGAAGACCCTGAAGACGCACCACGTCTTCTAATTTTATTTTCCTTTCTTTTCCATGTACTCTTCTAGGATAGCCGGTATCATGTCGGGGAACTCGAAGGTGTGGATGCCTTCCATCGAGCCCAGCTTCGCGACGTTTTCGGCGTCCTCTTTCCGCACCCTGAGCCTCATCTTTTTCCCGCTGGGTAAGGTCGTGGTGGTCTCGCCTTCCCTGTAGTCTACCGGCATGACGTATACAGGGACGTAGCCCTTCACGGCTTGGAGCGCGGCGTTTGTGAGCAGGGTGTCGGAGACTCCGACAGCCAACTTGGCTACAGTGTTGCTGGTGGCGGGGGCGATCAACAGGAACACAAACTCCCCGACCTGCAGCCTGGCTGCGAGGAAAGGCGTGTTGGCGTCAACCTCGTTCCACACCTTGCCGAAGCCACTCAGCTCCTCCTCGATCCTGTAATACTTGGCTACTGTCGCCCCAGCCTTGGAGAGGAAAACCTCGATCCTCAGTTCCGGGTGCGCCCGTTTCAGCGCCTTCATCACTTCTATGGTCTCGTTGATCTTGTCGCCGGAGCCCGTTATACCCCACGCGATCTTCATGCTCCTTCCTCCATGTACTCTATGAGTCTGTTCACCGTCTTCCTCAGGCTCCTCATTCCCTCCTCGTCCTCCCTGATTCCCTCCATGCTGTCCTTGGACCAGAGGGCGGCGCCGAGGTTGGCGCCGAAGAAGCCGCCGCTGAGGGGGATGGCGCCGTTCAGGATCAGGAAAGTCTGGATCTGCTGCATGGCCAGCTCCTGGCCCCCGACGCGGTCGCCCCCCACCGCGATGGCGATCCCGGGCTTGCCCCGTAGAGCGTCCCTGTCTTGGGCGAGGAGCGCCCTCGTCCGGTCCATGACCGCCTTTATCTGTGCGCTCACCCCGCCGTTGTACACCGGCGTCGCTATCACCAGGGCCTCCGCATCCCGGAGGAGAGGGTAGAGCCCCTGGACGTCGTCGTCGATTATGCATCCCGCTTCCCTAAGGCAGTGGTTACAGTGGATGCAGAACCCTATCTTCTTCCCGCGTACGCCCCAGAAAATGGTCTCGAATCCCTTCTCTTGGAGCATGTCCAGCGCTGCTTTTAGCACGTACTCGGTGGTCATGGCGCGGGGGCTCCCGCATAGACCCAGAATCATGTGACTTAATCGCTTCGAAGACGTATATTGTTTGTCTCATGGCGGCGACAGAATTTATACCTCAGGCTCGATACCTCCCACATCTGAGACCCCTGTGAAGCCATGCACCAAGGAGCCCCCACGAGAGGCGCTAGGCCACAGACGATGCGGAACACTCAGCTTCAAGCTGGATAGCGTGGACTAGGAAAAGAATATCCACGTGTAGCGTATTAGCTTAAGCTGGACTGGTTTAGGGGCGTCGAGTGATGATCAACGAGATAGCGATGGCGCTGATGTTCGTGGCGCTGTTCGTATTGGTGCTGTTCGCGGTGATCGTGGGCAGCCGAGTAAGTAAGACCAAGACCCAGCCAGCCCCCGAGAGGATGGAAGAGCCGCCCAAGGCGCCCCCGAAGACGCGGGAACCCTCGATGGAGGAGCGCCCCCCAGTGGAGGTGGAACAGGCTCCCGTGTCGAGGGATGTCTTCGAGGACGAGGAGCAGTACCTGCAGGTGTCTGAACCGGAGTTCTTGATGCCCGAACAGTCGGTGGAGATACCTGGACTGGAGTTAGAGGTGCCTGAGCCGGAGACAGAGTTCTCTGAGCCCGAGATCGAGTCTATGCTAGAGAGCGATGAGGGCGAGTCAGAAGTCGTCTTACCCGAGCCCATGTTACCGGAAACGCCGAAAACAGAGGAACCGGCTGTGGATGAGATAACCTTTGAGGAGACGTACAGGGAGCCGGACTACTTCAAAGACGATGACGTGAGCCCCGTCCAAGGCGTAACGACGTGCCCCCACTGCGGCGAAAAGGTGCCCGCCACCCTGTACTGCATAAACTGCGGGAAGTCACTGAACGAGTGAACCATTCCAAGAACCCTCTTGAACAGCCTTTATAGAGGCGGGAGCAGCTTAACCGGGCTCGGCTCTCTTCCTACACTCTTCCAGTATCTTCTCAAGGCTCTCGGATCTGCCGACGGCCAACGCCTTCTCGATGAAGGGTATCGCCTCGCCGTGTTTGCCCTGGATGAACAGCACCAGCCCCTTCATATGGTTGGCGAGAGGGTTATCAGGGTCTCGGTTCAGGGCTTTCTCGAAGAAGCCCAGCGCCTCGTCGTAGTTCTGAAGGTTATAGTCCACCTGCCCCCTGAGTGTGTAGGTGACTGACGACTTGTTCAGCTCAAGAGACTTGTCGATGGCTTTCTTCGATACCTCCAGGTCGCCCTGCCTCATGAGGAAGGTTCCCTTAAGCTGCCAGTTCAGGAAGTTGCTGTCGTCGAGGGCGACGGCCACCTCTATGGATTTCAGAGCCTCCTCGTAGTCGCCCGTGCTTGCGAGTGCCTGCGCGTGAAGATTCCAGAGACTAATGTTCTCGGGCGCCAGATCGATGGCCTTCTCTAACTTTTCCGCCGCCTCCTTGAACATGCGTTGCCTGAAGAGAGTGATGCCCTCGTCGACATAGTTAGGCTGGTTCTCATCGGAGCCCATGGATATGAAGACACTGTTTCTGGTTTAGAGTTTTCCCCCCACTTTCATCCAGGGGCAGTCCTGACACGTTCACTAGTTTTATTATACACGTGGCTCCTGTGACAGTTAGTATGAAAGATCACGAGTTTTCGCCTTGTGGTATCATATGTGACGACTGCGACTGGTTTAAGGGAGAGAAGCAGCCCCAGTGTCCCGGCTGTAAGGCTGTTGAAGGTAAGCCGTTCTGGGGTACTTGCGAGACATACACCTGTGTTAAGGATCATGGTTTGGATCACTGCGGAGTCTGCGGCGAGTTCCCATGTGACGACTTCATGTCAAGGTATGACCCGAGCGAGGGCCCAAAAAACGCTGTGGTCAGGGCGGGGCTACTTGCGTACCGAGCGAAACATGGCGACGAGAAGACGGTTGAGCTTGCTAGGAAAATCGGGCATGAGAAGTAGTTAACGTCGCCCCCCGTTTTCCATCAGCACCTCTGCCTCCCGTCTAAGCAGCAGCGGGTAGAGGACCGCAACGAGTAGCGTCAACGCGCCGCCGATGAAGGCGGGCGTGTCGAGGCCCACTTTCTCCATCAGGGCGCCCCCTAGGATCGGGGAGACGACGCCTCCGCCGTTCATCGATATCATCCTCAGGCTGTTGGCGGTGGACTGTTCGTCATCGCTTATGCTCCTCATGAACATGCTGGTGATCAGGGGGTCTGACATGAACCGTGTACCCATCCTGAGCACGTAGAACACGGCGAGGACGCCGAAGCTGGGCGAGAGGGGCATCAGCAACAGGAATATGGCGGACAACGCGATCCCGAAGGTTATGCTCTTCATGCCGCCGAGTCGTTTCGCGAAAGACGCGGCGGTGCCCTTCGAGAGCGCCATCGCCAAGTTGGATACGAAGAAGAGGGCGCCCAGCCCGGCGGAGGCTACCCCGAACTTCTGGTTCACGTAGTACGGGAAGAGGCTGAACATGATCCCGCCAGCGACGTTGGCTAAAAGCCCGATTCCGCACATCTTCAGAACCAGCCACTTGGATTTGAGGTTGAACCTGAGCTCTCTGGACAGCCGCTCCTGAATGCCCAAGCTGGACATGTAGTAGAAGAGGTACTGGAGAACGAAGAGAGCCCCCGCGGCGACCATGGTGTACCTGTACGCCGCGTTCAGGCTGATGCTGAGTGTGTTGACCATGAGCGGCGGGACGTACCCCGCTAAGCTGCCTAGGCTCATCGCGGAGATGTTGATCAGCCCGTAGAGCCCGAACGCCTTATCCATGTCGTCTTTCTCGAAGAACGACGAGTAGAGGGGGGTGAACACGGTGGCGGAGGCATTACAAACACCGATGAGCGCGAACGACAACGCGAACATCTCAATGCTCTGGGCTAGGAAAAACGAGACCATCGACAACGACACGGCGGCGAAGCCCGCCAATATCATCTTTCCCTTTCCTATGCGGTCCGCCAGAATCCCGCAAGGGATCATGAGGATGGTGGCGGTCAACGCGTTCATCATGATTATTGTGCCCAGGCCTTGGCCGTCGAAGCCGAAGGACGCGAGGTAAAGCTGCATGACCGTGTTGAACACCCCGTTCGAGACGCCGTTAGCGACGGCGCCTGACAGAAACATCTTCGCGTTCCTGTCGAGGCGTGAAGGCATCACGCCGCCGAGGAACCCTGGCTTCGGCTCAGCTACCTGAGGCTGTTGAAGAGACTTGGGGACCTGGGCTGTCTTCACCGGGTGGTCCTCCTAGTTGTACGGCACGAACTTTCCGTAGAACTTGAGCACCCGGCTCAGGGTCTCGTCGAGGGTGACGGCATCGTCCTCCTCGACGTTGATTACGCCCTGGATCGACTCCAGTTTCTTGAGGTTTACCTCACTTATCTTGTTATCAACCATTTTTCGTCGAGGCAACTTCGTCTCTTCTGTTTATAAAGCGGACTCAAGTGTCATAATCGCCTGAAATAATCACAGGACATACTCACAACTTGTGAGTGCCATACGTGTTTTACATTTAAAAAGGAGAAAACATGGTATCACACAAGTGACGGATATGGGAGAGGTCTACGTAAACAGGAGAAAGATGCAGCTCGACGTCGTCGAGGGAGACCTCGTCGTTGAGGACGGCGCCATTGAAGCTCCGGGCCCAGATGGACTGGTTAAGGTACAGGGAGACGTCAGGTGCACGGGCGACTGCGACTTCCTCTGCAGCGTCGAGGCAAACAAGATCGAGTCCCGGCGCGGGGACATACTTGTTGAAGGCGGCTTGAAGGCTGAAGCCGTCGATGTGAGGAGAGGCAGCCTCGAGGTGAGGGGAGACATAGACGCCAAACAGCTGAGAGTCTCCAGGAGCCTCACAGCGCATGGCGCGGTCAAGGCGGAGTACGTGAACACCGGCGGAACGTTCAGCGCCAGGGGGTTGGTGGAGTCTCGCCGCGTCGTCGTGGGCGGAAGCTTCCATGCCGAGACAGACGTGAACATCGACAACATAGACGTGGGCGGCTCGGCCAAGGTGGGCGGCGAGACCAGAGGCACCAGCATCCGGGTAGGCGGAACCTTCACGGGAGAAGGCCCCGTGCGGGTCGAGGATGTCGACGTCGGCGGCAGCTTCAAGGCTAACGGAACCACCGACATCGACAGCATAGATGTCGGCGGCACAGTCAGGCTGTCCGGGGGCAGAGTCGCCAGAACCCTCGAGGTTGGTGGCTCGCTGAAGTCCTCCGAGCCCCTGGAGTTCGGTGATCTGGACGTAGGCGGAACCATCTCCCTCTCGGGCGGGGAGGGCGGCGACATCAGCGTAGGCGGCACCCTCAAGAGCGACGGAGAGCTAAGGTTCAAGAACATCAACGTAGGCGGCACGGTCAAGATCGACGGCGGCGCCGAGGGAGAAAGCGTCACTGTGGGCGGCACGTTAAAGGTATACGGTAACCTCGGCCTCAGCGAGAGGCTTAAGGTGGGAGGCAAGGCGGTCGTCGACGGGGACGTTAAGGCTGACTCGATAAGGGTCGGCGGCAAGCTGGAGGCGTACAAGGCCGAGGCCGACAAGTTCATAGAGGCCAACGTCCTGAGGACCAGGCATGGCGCCAAGGCGACGCGCATAGAGATAGGCCGCAAGGGAGAAGCCAGGGGCCCCCTCATAGGTCAGGTCGT
>Ga0315549_1004900_pt1 | contig 11113 bp, 14 predicted proteins | sample SalMarSW160200MG_FD_203101 | JGI IMG/M metagenome (GOLD analysis project Ga0315549, IMG submission 203101) | Salt marsh sediment microbial communities from the Plum Island Ecosystem LTER, Massachusetts, United States - Salt Marsh Sediment SW1601-200 ... | reverse complement strand
CCTCTTGGGCGGGAGGGTGGGAAGAAAAACACTTGCTAGAAGGGGGAGGGGTGAGGCAAAAACCCCCAATATGTTATATAATGATGAAAATGCTAAAAGACATAAAATTTAACGAAAAAGGTCTTGTCCCGGCTATCGCCCAGGATTTCGATAGCGGCGAGGTGCTGATGCTCGCCTACATGAACGAGGAAGCCCTGCGCCGCACAATAGAGAGCGGGGAGGCTTGGTTCTACAGCCGCAGCCGCCAAGAGCTGTGGCACAAGGGCGAGACCTCGGGCAGCATCATCAAGGTCAAGGAAATATGGAAGGACTGCGATAGCGATACTATCCTAGTTAAAGGCAAAGCCTCAGGCCCCGTGTGCCACACCGGCAACAAGACCTGCTTCTTTCAAGAGATGACCAAAGAGGACATAGAGAGCTAAGCCGCCTCCTCAGCCTGGTCAAGCTCCACCACCCTCCTTAAAGCCGACAGGGCAACCTCAAGCTGGGCATCATCTGGTTCCCTCGTCGTCAGCGACTGCAACCACAGCCCCGGGGCGAGAACCGCCCTGACCACAGCATTATCAGTATGCCTGTTGCCAAAATAGATGACCTCATAGCTGAGGGCGGCAATAATGGGGGCGAGCAGGATTCGCGATAGGACCATCAGCCAAAGCGATGGCAGACCGACAAGGGCAAAAACGATGATGGCGATAATCAAGACAGCAAAGAGAAAGCTGGTACCACAGCGCACATGCGCCGTATCGTATTTTCTGACCTCTTCTACCTCCAGCGGCACACCGGCTTCATAGGCATGCACCGCCTTGTGCTCGGCACCGTGGTAGGCGAATACCCGCTTGATGTCAGGCAAGAGGGTGATCAGCTTAAGGTAAGCGATGAAGATAGCCACCCGGATAACGCCCTCTATCAGGCTAAATACCAGAGCAGAAGTGATATAGGGGTCAAGCAACTTGGTAAGGAAAAGGGGTACCATAAAGAAGAGAAGCACCCCCGAACCCAGTGAAACCGCCACCAGAAGCCAGACCAGCCACCCCGAAATCTGAGTCCCTTCCTCCTCCAGGGAGACGTTAGCCGAGTAGAACAGGCTCTTGATGCCCAGAACCAGGACCTCAAGTAAAACAATAACGCCCCGCAGCAGGGGGGTTCGCCTCACCCAGCCGGAATAGATGCCGCTCAGGGGCTGGGTATCTATGGCCACCCCACCGCCGGGGCGGCGCACTGCGGTCACCATAGCCTTTCGCCCCCGCATCATCACCCCCTCAATAACCGCCTGCCCGCCGTAATAAAATCTCTCGCTCATAATTAAACCCGCCTAATAAACAAAAAGGAGCAGGTGGTAACCCGCTCCTGCCTTCCCCATCCTGTTTATCTAACCTTCCACCTTATAGCGCCGCTTAAAGCGCTCCACCCGCCCCATGGTGTCCACCACCCTCTGCTCGCCGGTGAAAAAGGGATGGCACTTGCTGCAAAGCTCAACCTTCATCATCTTCTTGGTCGAGCCCACGGTAAAGGTATTGCCACAGGCACAGACTACCTTGGCATCGTTATAGTACTCAGGGTGAATCTTGGGCTTCATAATATTTAGCTAGCGTAAACGCTAACCTTCCTCCTGTTGTTGGTAGTAGGCTCGAACTTAACCACGCCGTCAATAAGGGCGTAAATGGTGTAGTCCTTGCCCACGCCGACATTACTGCCGGGGTGGATGCGGGTGCCCCGCTGGCGAACTATAATCGTGCCCGCGTTTACCTGCTGGCCGTCGTATCTCTTGACGCCAAGCCGCTTTGACTGGCTATCGCGACCGCAGCGAGTGCTGCCGCCTCCCTTTTTATGCGCCACCTTCCTTCACCTCTTTTTTGCGCCGCCGGGCTTTCTTAACCGGCTTAACCTCAGCCGCCCCCGGCTCAACGATTTTATCTATAACCAGCCTGGTGTAAAACTGGCGATGGCCGGTCTTCTTGCGGTAACGGACCTTGGGCTTATACTTAAAGACGATAACCTTCTTGCCCTTGCCCTCCCCCTGCGCGGTGGCAACCACCTTTGCCCCGTCCACAGTGGGCGTACCGACAACCACCCGTTCGCCATCGGCGATAAGCAATACCCTGTCCAGTTCCACGGTATTGCCCTCAGCCACAGCCAGGCGTTCCACATCTATGGTCTGACCGGGGTTTACCCTATACTGCCTGCCCCCGGCTTCAATAATAGCGTAAATCTTAAACCTCCGTAAACAGGTTATTGTAGCAATTGCTCAAGCTAGGTGTCAAGCTTGTACCACAACGCCCTTACTTTATCCTTCAGCTCATCAAGGCTGCAATCAGTATCTACGACCACATTGGCGTGCTTTATTCGCTCCTCGGAAGGTAGCTGGGAACGGATGCGAGCCATGGCTTGCTCTTCAGACATGCCACTCTTTTCCTTCAGGCGTTTGAACACGGTGAACTCAGGGGCGACAGTAACCCAGACCTCATCCACCTCGTCTAATAGCGAAGGCTCGCCGGGTTTCAGAGAAAGAGGCACCTCAATCAAGAGAGGGGCTTCCAGCACCACCACCCCCACCCCACGCTCCCGGTACTCATCAAGCTGAGCCTTCACCGCGTCGTACATCCAGGGGTGCATTATATTATTGAGGCGGGCTAGAGCCTCGGGATCACTAAAGACTATCTCCCCCAGCTTCTTGCGGTCAATCCCGCCCTCGGGGGCAAGAATCTCGTTGCCAAAGGTAGCCACCACCTCCCGCCCCAGCTCGGTATCGGGCTTGAGCGCCCCATGCCATACCTTATCCACGTCAATAATAGTCGCCCCCAGCTCAGCCAGAAACCCTGAAACGGTGCTCTTGCCGCTGCCTATGCCCCCGGTAAGACCTATAACCTTCATCTAATTTAAGTCTAGTCTTTGCCAAACAGACAGTCAAGTAATTCTTTATCAACCCTCCCCCTTTATCCCCCTCCCTTATCTAAGGGAGGGGTGTACGAAACTAAGCCTGTTGCAAAACGCCACCGCCCGCTTGACAAAGGATTACAATAATATTAAGGTATAGGCATTACAAATATTACATAAAATGCAAATAAATATCTACCGAAGAAAATTACTCAACGCTGTTCTGTATTTCACAAAGAATACCAAGCACACGAATCTGACCAAGCTTTCCAAACTTCTTTATTTTCTTGACTTTACGCACTTCAAGCAGACAGGATATCCTTCTATTGGGCTAGAGTATTATGCATTTCAGAAAGGCCCCGTACCAAAGGATTTCTGGCTGGAAATAAGAGAGGGAAACGTGCCTGATGATTTTAGTGGTAAGTTTGCACTGATACCAAAAACGGATGACTTTGCTCCAAACTATAAGGAGCTAGAGATTCGGGCAGTAGAAAACCCAGACTTGTCAGTTTTTACACCTCGGGAAATAAAAATCCTAGAAGAGTTGGCCTTCATATACAAAGAGGCTCGGGCATGGCAGATATCAGAGGTTACCCACCTGCCAAAACAGCCTTGGGACATCACAGTTAAAAGAGGTGGGAAGAATCAGGTCATAGACTACCTTCTTGCTATTGACGAGAAATCAGGAATCAGCTTAGACGAGGCCAAGGATTCTCTCAAGGAACACTTCGAGGTTGTCCAGAATTTTAGCATTGAGCCAACTAAGTAGTTCGGGGCAGATGTCATGTTGCCATCCCTAGGGCAAATTCTCTTCTATAAAGACTTCGAGTTTGAAGACCACTCTAAGAAAGATAAGCTTTTTGTTGTCCTAAATGATGCAGAGAGGGATTCGGTGTGTCTTGTTCTCAAGACAACGTCTCAATCAAGACATTATGAAGGTGTGCAAAAAGGATGCAATCCACCAGAAAAAGTATTCTTTGTCCCTACTGATTGGGAGCAGTGCTTTAAATTAAATACATATATTCAACTACCCCAGATTATTCAAATAACCACTGATGAATTATTGGTAGGTGATATCTCTGGTAAAATTTATGTTAGTAGCTCGCTTTCAGTAGAATGCTCTAAATTGCTAAAGAACTGCCTTAAGCAATTTAAGGAAGACATATCTGCACAGCATTGGAAACTTATTTTCAAATCATAATGGTATAGGGTTGCCCTAGCATTTCGCAACAAGCTAAATTGGACACAATGAACCGGGATGTCTAAGAGGGGCGGAAGCCCCTCTTTTTTATCATCCTCCCCCTTTCCCTCAAGGGAGAGGGGGACAGAGGGGGTGAGGGTGCATAAAAGGGCTATAACTAATACTAGCTGAGTGTTATAATGAAGCAAAGGAGCATCATGCGTGAGGCAATGCTCTACGAAAAACTGCCCGATTCAAGGGTAAAATGCAATACCTGCCAGTGGCGCTGCAACATAGCCCCGGGCGGGTACGGCGTCTGCCGCATGTACCACAATAAAGACGGCGTCCTCTACAACATGAACTACGCCAAGGCGTCCTCGGTAGCCCCCGACCCCATCGAAAAGAAGCCCCTGTTCCACTTCTTCCCCTCAACCCTGGCTTTCTCGCTGGGTAGCTGGGGGTGCAACTTTCACTGCCAGGACTGCCAGAACTGGGAAATCTCCTGCCCGCAGGGTGATGAGCCGTGGCTCAACTCCCAGGAAATCCTGCCCCAGACCGCGGTGGAACTGGCCAAGCACTATAACTGCGATGGCATTGCCTGGACATATAACGAACCCAGCATCTGGTTTGAATATACCTTAGACTCAGCCAAGCTGGCCAAGAAGAATAACCTTTATACCGCCTATGTGACCAACGGCTTTCTCACCCCCGAAGCCCTGGATACCATCGGACCTTACCTTGATGCCTGGCGGGTTGATATCAAGGGCTTCAGCGACGCCCTCTACAGCAACCTGGCCAAGGTAAAGGGGTGGCGGGGGATACTGGAGGTTGCCAAGCGGGCTAAGAACAAGTGGGACATGCACGTTGAGGTCGTTACCAACATCATACCAACCATGAATGACGATGACGAGCAACTCGAGGGCATTGCCCGCTGGATAAGGGACGAGCTGGGCGAGCTAACGCCCTGGCATGTGACCAAGTTTTACCCCCACCACCACATGACGCACCTGCCCCCAACCCCGGTATCCACCCTGGAGCACGCCTACGAAATAGGCAAGGAAACCGGGCTTAAGTTTATCTATGCCGGTAATGTTCCCGGGCATAAAAGCGAATCTACCGTCTGTTATTCCTGCGGCCGGCTTGTTGTGCAGAGGTCAGGCTACCAGGCAAATGTAGTCGGTCTTGCCGGCTCAAGGTGTAAGTTCTGCGGGGCAGAGCTTAACTTCAGAACCCAAGGTATGGAGAGGGGGCAAAAGTGATCAGGAATGCGGTGGTCGCGGGGCAATTCTATCCGGCATCAGCCTCTGAGCTTAAGAGCATGATTAAGGGGATGGTGGAGGAGAAGGCAAAAAAGCAGGAGGTAATCGGGCTGATTTCCCCCCACGCCGGCTATATCTATTCGGGGGCAGTGGCGGGGGCAGTTCTATCCAGAATAACATTCAAGGACACCTTTATCATCATGGGGCCGAACCACACCGGGAGGGGAAAACCGTTCAGCATCATGACCGAAGGCAGCTGGCAAACACCTTTAGGCGAGGTGGAGATTGACTCGGGGCTGGGGAAAAAGATTCTGGCTCACTCCAGATACCTGGAGGAGGACGAAGCTGCCCACATCCACGAGCATTCCATCGAGGTGCAGCTCCCCTTTCTACAATATTTCTCATCGGAGTTTAAGCTGGTACCAATCGTCTTTGCCCCCGCCGAAGGTGCCATTTGTAAGGAAATCGGCAAGGCAATAGCCAGGGCGGTCAAGGAATCGGGCAGGAAGGTGGTAATCATCGCCTCCAGCGACATGACCCACTATGAGCCGCAAGCCCGGGCGGAGAAGAAGGACACTCAGGCTATAGAAGCGGTACTGAATCTAGATGAGGACAGGCTCTTAAAGCGGGTTGACGAGCTTAACATCTCAATGTGCGGCTACGCCCCGGCGGCGAGCCTTATTGTTGCCGCCAAGGAGCTGGGGGCAAAGGGGACGGAGCTGGTTAAATACCAGACCAGCGGAGATACTACCGGCGATTACTCAAGCGTGGTGGGCTATGCCGGGATAATAATAAAGGGGGGATGAGGTGCACTCGCTGGCAAGATTAGCCAAGAAAACGGTGGAGGCGTATATCAGGGAAGGCAAGGTCTTCAAGCCGCAGAGGCTTACCCTCAAGATGAAGGAAAAAGCCGGTGTTTTTGTCTCCATCCACAAGCACGGCGACCTGAGGGGCTGCATCGGCACCATTGAGCCGCAGAGGAGCAACGTGGCTGAGGAGATTATTCTCAATGCCATAAGCTCGGCGACCAGAGACCCCCGCTTCTTCCCCATCACCCCCTACGAGCTTAAAGACCTTGAATATAGCGTTGATGTCCTCACCACCCCCCAGCCGGTAAAGAGCAAGAAACAGCTAGACCCCAGGCGCTACGGGGTTATCGTTGAGGCGGGGTGGCGGAAGGGACTTCTCCTGCCCGACCTTGAGGGGGTGGACACGGTTAAGGAGCAGATTGATATTTGCCGCCAGAAGGCGGGCATACCCCCCACCGAGCCGGTAAAACTATACAGATTTGAGGTGAAGAGGTATAGATAGAAAGCACTAAGATGGAAATGTATGCTTATATAGATGAATCCGGTGATGACGGTACAGGAGGGAAGGGAACAAAGTGGTTTGTTCTGACAGCACTGATTGCTAGCCAAGAAGAGGCTACGGCGTTAGGTTACACTTATCACCGAATAAAACAGCGAATTAACTTGCCTGCAGACAAAGTTCTCCATTGGTACAAACTCAGTCATCTAAGAAAAAAGGCTGTAGTCGAGGAATTAGCCAATAACGACTTTTCCATTTGCTCAGTGTTAGTTGATACACAACACCAAGACATTGTTAATACCAGCCCCAAATTAGAGGGTAAAAGGCTATATTTTTACACATTCAGGCGGTTGGTAGAACGCATTACTTGGTACTGTGATGATAAAGGCTACAAAGTGAGGTTATATCCAGAAAATAAAGGTGGAATTAAGTATGAGGAGTTAAATGGCTATCTGAACTACACCCAAAGCCAGCCAGACTGCGAAATTAGAAAAGGTTGTATCTTGGAGGTAAAGCCCAAATCCAAGACACAATCTAACTTAGTACAACTTGCGGACTCTATTTGTGGTGTAGTTTACAATGCTGTAGAGTATAAATATGGTGTGATTGAAGACTCGCACCTGCTAATGCTTAAGGACAAGCTGTATAGACGAGATGGCAGGGTATTCGGCTACGGCATAAAGTTTATGCCACACAAAAGTGCATTGATTCCGCAAATACTATCAGGGACATACAAATGGCTGAATGGTATATAAAAATAGCTCCCGGCGGTAGTTCCCCACGCCTCTACAGGCGCTGCCATCTTTATCAGATGACCAACCGTTACCCAGGAGCCTTTCTTACTATTAATAGTATAGCAAGATTGGTATAATTTTGTCAATACCTTACTGGCATAGGGGAGTCTTAGAGGGGCGAAGCCCCTCTCCCATAACCTCCCCCTTTCCTTTAAAGGAGAGGGGGATTAAGGGGGTGAGGTTGATAAGATGACAACAGATTTATTTGACTACCAGTCCGACCAACAAAAGAAAAAAGAAGCGCCACTGGCAATACGGATGAGACCGGCTGCCCTGCACCAGTTTGTGGGGCAGGAGCACCTGGTGGGGGAGGGGCGGGTATTAAGAAAGGCTATTGAATCCAAGCAGGTGCCTTCGCTCATCCTGTGGGGTCCCCCAGGGTGCGGCAAAACCACCCTGGCTTTTGTCATCGCCAGGGCTACTCAAGCACGCTTCAGCCCCATAAGCGCCGTCAGTGCCAGCGTGGCTGACCTGCGGCGGCTCATTGAGCAGGCAAAGGAGCGCTATAAGCTATACCAGGAGAGAACTATCGTCTTTATCGACGAGATTCACCGCTTCAACAAGGCACAGCAGGACGCAGTCCTGCCCTATGTTGAGGACGGAACCATTACCCTTATCGGAGCCACCACGGAAAACCCATCGTTTGAGGTGATCTCCCCCCTCCTCTCCCGGTGCCACGTTCTCACCCTCAACCCCCTCGCCGAGGACGAGATACAGGCTATAATCATGCGGGCGGCAAAGGACGAACTCAAGGGGCTGGGTAAACTAAATGTTGAACTTGCTGATGATGCCATGATTCACCTTATCATGATGTCAAACAGGGACGCCCGGGTTGCCCTAAATACCCTGGAGATAGCCGCCCAGACCACCCTGCCTGACGCCGAGGGAAAGCGCCGCATCTCACTATCAACCATTGAGGACGCCATCCAGCACAAGGCACCCCGCTATGACAAGGAAGGAGAACTGCACTACGACCTTATCTCAGCCATGCACAAGTCAATGCGAGGCTCAGACCCGGATGCCTCCCTCTACTGGCTAGGGCGGATGCTGGAGGCGGGGGAAGACCCCCTCTACATTGCCCGCCGCCTGGTCCGCTTCGCCTCGGAGGATGTAGGCATGGCTGACCCCCAGGCACTGGTAGTAGCCATGGCGGCACAGCAAGCCGTCCACTTCATCGGTATGCCCGAGGGCAATCTGGCTCTAGTCGAGGCAGTAGTCTACCTGGCAACAGCGCCCAAAAGCAACTCGCTGTATGAGGCTTATTCCAAGGTTCAGGAGGATGTTGAAAAAACGCCTGACCAGCCAGTGCCATTGCACCTCCGCAATCCGGTGACGCAGTTAATGAAAAAAATCGGCTACGGCAAGGGCTATAAGTACCCCCACGACTACTCCAAGCACTTCGTCCGGCAGCAGCACCTGCCCGATTCGGTTAAGGGCAAACGCTATTACACCCCCAGCGAGCAGGGGTATGAGCAGGAGATCGCCCAGCGGCTGCAAGGGTGGTGGCCCCAGAAGAAAAAGGAGAAGCCAAAGAAGCCAGCTAAATCTGAGAAACAAGAGAAACCGAAACCAAAAAGGAAAAGGGAGGCTAAACGGGGCTAGGCAAATTGCCTTGACATATTATCCACCCCCCGCTATACTGAAAAGTCGGCGCGGGGTGGAGCAGTGGAAGCTCGTTGGGCTCATAACCCAAAGGTCGCTGGTTCGAATCCAGCCCCCGCTACCAAGAAAACAAAGGGAAGCATTAATGCTTCCCTCTTTATTTAATACGGGGGTCGCCGCTCAACTAAATACCGGCGAGGGACGTTCCTGGAAAGGATGCGTCCTTAGAATCAACGAGAAAAGGAAGGGGTATTTTGCCTTCAAGTGTTCCACGTAGTCCAACCATTCGCTGGCTAGATGGTCATACATTCTCTGGATGTCAACGGCAAGATGCTCCAGGTCAGCATCGGGAAGGTTAGCCAGTGACGGTCTGGCTTCAAGCTCTTCGTCAAGGTGGGTAACTGCCCACAGCAAATCGGTGAAACGGTCGTGTTCCAGCAGATTGGGATTTTCCAGCAGGGTCAATAGAAACGTCCGTTTCTGCGCCAGAAAGCTCTTGAGCTTTTCCAGGTCTACCTTGCGGCAATCAAACTCAACATTGAGGTGGTAGGCATATTGAGCCGCCCGGCGAAAGTCTCGCTTGGTCCACTCCGAGGTAATATTCATATGCTCGGCGATTTCGGAGCGGTTATCAAAGTATTTGAGGAGGTCATTGAGCAGGTCATTGCCCGCTTCAGTGAAAAAAGCGCCCACTACCATGTTGAGCTTTTCCAGTTTAGCCCGTTTCTCCCGCTGGGCAAGGACACGCTCGATGATAAGCACTACCAGCAGAACCTCGAGGGGCAGAAAGGCAAGGTCACCGACCATATAGATGAAGATATGATGAATATCACGGAAAACGAGGTAGTGAACAAAGTAGACGACACCGGATAGCACCAGAAAGGCAAGAGCCAGATAAATAATAAAGGAGAAACGCCTGAACATTTTAGTTCCCCCTAGCCCAGATAGTCGCTAAGTCTAATATAGCATATTTCGGCGCTAAAAGGTTGCCACCTCTAGCTGGATTTTAGTCAGGGGCATAGCTTACCCCAGTCTCGGGGGACTCCCACACCTCAACGGCGGCGATTGACACCCCGGTCAGCTTTGGTTTGAGCTCCTCATAAATGGTAGCCGCCATATTCTCCGAAGACGGATTTAGCTTATCAAAGGGGGGCACCTCATTAAGGCAGGTATGGTCAAAGCGGGATATAATCTCGGCCAGGTGCTGCTTTAGCTCAACGAAATCGTAGGCGATGCCGATGTCATTAAGCTCGGGGGACTTCACCCTAACCACCACCTGAAAGCGATGCCCGTGCATCGCCTCGCACTTGCCCCCATAGCCCCTCAAGAAATGGGCGGCATCAAAATGCTGCTCTACGGATATTTCAAACATACTAATCACCCTCCCACTTAAATACGCCCTGGACCTCCTTCAGCGCCGCCAGCAACTCCCTGGCGGTTTTACCCTCTACCGGATGCACTAACTCTGGGGCAATCTCAACCAGGGGAACAAGAACAAAGGCTCTCTCGGTGAGTCTGGGGTGGGGAACAACCAGCTCCGGAGTCTTAATAACCTGGTCGCCATAGAAGAGGATATCTATATCTATAAGGCGGGGGGCGCCGGAGCCACCCGTCCTGCCCATCTTGGCTTCGATGCCCTTAGCCAGCGCCAGAAGTGCCGGCGGGGAGAGGGTGGTGCTCGCCTGGCATGCCATATTGAGAAAGCGAAGCTGCTGGGCATTGCCCACCGGCTCGGAATCATAGATAGAGGAGAGCTTTTCCAAGCGTAATCTCTGCGACAAAAAATTGAGTGCTCGCTCCAGATTACCCCGCCGCTCCCCCAGATTCGAGCCCAGACCAAGGTATGCCGTTACCGGCTCAATTTCCACCTTGCTCCCTCCTTACAATAGCATCACTCATGCGGCATACTTGCGCCATCTGCCGCACATCATGAACCCGCACCATATCAGCTCCGTTAGCAATGGCAATAGCCACCACGGCCGCCGTACCCTCCACGCGGTCACCAACCGGCAGCTCCAGTACCTTGCCAATGAGGGACTTCCGTGATGGCCCCACCAGAATGGGCCTGCCCAATTCCCTCAGCTCCCCCAGGCGCT
>Ga0315549_1004898_pt1 | contig 11115 bp, 11 predicted proteins | sample SalMarSW160200MG_FD_203101 | JGI IMG/M metagenome (GOLD analysis project Ga0315549, IMG submission 203101) | Salt marsh sediment microbial communities from the Plum Island Ecosystem LTER, Massachusetts, United States - Salt Marsh Sediment SW1601-200 ... | reverse complement strand
CTTGGTGGGGGGACATAGAGAAGAGGGGGTATGACTTAAATGACAAAGGAACGGAAACGATTAGAAATAAGGGGAATTGTTCAGGGCGTTGGATTCCGTCCTTTTATATATCGCCTTGCAACTACCCATAACCTTAAGGGTTTTGTTCTGAATAACACCACAGGTGTTCTTATCGACCTCGAAGGGGAAACTTTCAAAATTGATGAGGTTATAAAAAAAATTAAAAAAAATTCGCCTCCACTTGCAAGAATAAAAGAAATTGAGAGTAAAACACTCCCTTTAAAGGGATATATGGATTTTGTAATAAAGTACAGTCGAAAAGAAGATGAAAAGATTACCCTTGTTTCTCCGGATATAGCAACATGTGAGGACTGCAAGAAGGAACTACTCAATCCTTCTAACAGGAGAAATAATTATCCATTCATCAATTGCACCAACTGTGGACCCAGATTCACCATTATTGAGGAATTGCCCTATGATAGAAAGAACACCACAATGAAAAAATTTAGAATGTGTAAGGATTGTAGGGAAGAATATGAAAACCCAAATGATCGCCGCTTCCATGCCCAACCAGATGCATGCCCTATTTGCGGACCGGAGGTGAAACTGGTGAATCGAAAAGGGACGGAGATTAAAGGGGACCCGATAAGCAAAACCGCAGAACTACTAAAAGAAGGAAGGATTGTAGGAATAAAAGGTCTGGGAGGATTCCACATAGCTTGCGATGCAACAAATGAAGAAGCGGTAAAACTTCTTCGGAGCAGGAAAAAGCGCCCCCACAAACCATTTGCACTAATGGCAAGGGATGCTGAAGTGGTGAGAAAATATGTTTATCTTTCAAAAAAAGAAAAAGAGTTGTTGGAAAGCCCCAGAGCTCCAATATTCATTTTAAGGAAGAAAGAAGGATGTCTCCTGTCAAATGAAATATCACCCAATAATAGATTCATAGGTTTTATGCTACCTTACACACCCCTTCATATTCTTCTTTTACAGAAGACGGAAGATTTAGAGGTGCTTATAATGACATCGGGAAACAGAAAAGAAGACCCTATTATATTCAAAAACAAAGAGGCCCTCTCATCTTTGGGAGATATAGCAGATTACTTCCTACGACATAACCGTGATATACATATACAGGCTGATGATTCTGTACTCAGGATTCCCTCTCCTCGTAGTAATCCTCTCATGATAAGGCGCTCCAGGGGCTATGTTCCTGAGCCTATAACGAGTCCTATAGATTTTAAAAACCCCATTCTTGGATGCGGTGCTCATCTCAGGAATACATTCTCCCTTGCAAGAGGAAATGAAATCTTTGTGAGTCATCATTTAGGACACCTTGAAACGTTAAAAGCACAAGAGAGCTACGAAAGGGGCATAGAACATTTCGTCAGCCTATTCGATCTCAATCCTGAAATTATTGTAGTGGATAAACACCCAACTTATTATTCTACGCAATTCGGAAAAGTGTGGGCAAAGGACAACAATAAGCTTCTTGTTGAAGTTCAGCATCACCATGCTCATATAGCATCTTGTCTTGTTGATAATGAGGTCGATAGAGAGGTAATAGGAATAGCATGGGATGGAACTGGTTATGGAGAAGATGAGGCAATATGGGGAAGTGAATTCCTTTTAGCAGACCTAAAAGGTTATAGAAGAATGGCACATCTAAAATATGTTCCGCTTCCCGGTGGGGAGAAAGCAGTAAGGGAACCATGGAGAATGGCAGCTACATACCTCTATGACAAGATGGGTGAAGATTTCCTCAATCTTGATATAGGATTTACAAGAAGGTTGGATTTAAAGAAATGGAAGATACTTAAGATTATGATCGATCGAGAAATTAACGCACCAAAAACCTCAAGTATGGGTAGGCTCTTTGATGCTGTCTCTTCGCTCATCGGTGGAAGAGACGAAATAACCTATTTCGCAGAGGCTGCAATTGAATTAGAAATGATTATGGATGAAGATGAGGAAGGCTCATATAATTTTGAGATTAAAAAGGAAGGAAAGATTTACATTATAGACCCTACCCCCCTAATACGTTCAATAGTCAATGACCTAATGAATTCGGTTGACGCATCAAGGATATCCAGCAAATTCCATAGAGGGTTGGTTGCGGTGATAGTGAAAGTCTCCAAGTTAATAAGGGAAGAGACGAATTTAAAAGAAGTTGCTCTATCTGGTGGAGTATTTCAAAACCTGTTCCTCAGAAACCTTACAACTAAAAGACTCTCTGAAGCAGGCTTCAAGGTGTATAATCATACCCATATTCCGCCTAATGATGGCGGGATTAGTGTCGGCCAGGTTGCAATAGCATCGAAAAGAGTTAGCCACAGAGACTCAGAGAACACGGAGAAAAAAATAAAGAAATGATCATAATCAATAAAAAAAACTCTGTGTACTCCGTGTCTCAGTGGCAATAAGGGAGGGGTTATGTGTTTAGCAGTTCCCATGAAACTAATAAAAATTGAAGGCGATAAAGGAGTAGTAGAATTATCCGGGGTAAAGAAAGAGATAAGCTTAAAACTCCTCGAAGAAGCAAAGATAGGTGATTACCTTATTATCCATGCTGGTTTTGCAATCCAGAGATTGGATGAAGAAGAAGCACAAGAGACACTTAAAATATGGGAAGAGATAGAGAGTTTAGATAATGCTAAATAGTGTACCTGAACCCAAACAGAAATTAGATTCAGACTTAACATACGGAAAGACGCGGGCAATTTTGAAACTCACCAAGTATTAACCATAAGATTGCTTCACTTGGGTCAGGTGGAAAGATGAGTTCGCAATGACGGAATCGTAAAAATGAAATATATAGATGAATTCAGAGATAAAAAGGTATCACAATATCTTGTCGAAAAGATTCTACAAACTGTTAAAGAGAAAAAACAAAAAATCACCCTGATGGAGGTATGCGGAACGCATACAACTTCAATCTTCAGGGCTGGCATAAGAAGTTTATTACCTTCTAATATCACTCTTCTCTCGGGACCCGGATGTCCTGTCTGTGTTACACCCAATCACTATCTTGACAAAGCTATTGCGAACAGCAGACTCCCAGATACAATCATAACCACTTTTGGTGATATGATGAAGGTTCCGGGTTCGAGTTCGTCACTCGAAGAGGAAAAAGCAAGGAGTGGTGATATAAGGGTTGTTTACTCCCCCCTTGACAGCATAAAGATTGCAAGGGAAAACCCTAACAAAAAGATAATCTTCCTCGGTGTAGGATTTGAGACCACCGCACCCTTAGTAGCATCCACCATATTAGAAGCAAAAGAAGAAGGCCTTTCCAATCTTTTTGTGCTCTCGGGACACAAACTGATACCACCTGCAATGATTGCACTTCTCAAAAGTAAAGAGGTCAACATTGACGGATTTATATGCCCTGGACATGTTAGCACCATAATAGGAGCAGAGCCTTATCAACCTGTGGCAAAAAAATATGGTGTGCCTTCAGTAATAACGGGCTTTGAACCGGTGGATCTGCTCGAAGGGATTCTCATGCTTCTTACACAGATAGTCGATGGGAAAAAGGCAAAAGTCGAAATAGCGTATACGAGAGCAGTAAAAGAAGAAGGCAACAGGAGGGCTCTCTCTCTTATGGATGAAGTATTCAGGATTGGAGATTCCCAGTGGAGAGGAATGGGCATAATCCCGAAAAGTGGTTTTTTTATAAAAGATGCATTTTCCGATTTTGATGCGAATAAAAATATCAAGGCTATGGTTGAAGAAACAAAGGAACATCCAGGATGTATCTGCGGTGAAATCTTAAGAGGAGTAAAGACTCCAAACGAGTGCTCTTTATTCGGCAAAGTTTGTACTCCAGAAAACCCTGTTGGACCATGTATGGTATCATCGGAGGGCACCTGTGCTGCGTATTACAAATATGGAAGAAGTTATTAATGCTCGGATTTGGTACACAGAAAGACGTGGTCAATTTTCCCGGCTCGCCCTGTGGAATACTTAAGAATCATGCTTAGTATATTATTCCATGGGGCGAGGAAATTGCCACTCGGCTCTCGGGCTCACTCTCTCGAGATTAAAATCTCGCGAACCATGCCCGTTCGCCCTCCGAGACGCTTTCTTTGGCACCAAGTCCTTCGCAAATTGCAATCAATAGAATGCCTTAAGAATAAAATGCAAATTGAAAAATGATAGAAAAGAGTAACATCATATCAGAACGGTTTTTAAACTCTGGTGTAAATATTCTTCAAACTGCCAGTAAGCTCAATATAAATCAAGTTGGTAGAAATATCGCCAACCAATTAATGAGATCTGGAACGTCAGCTGGCGCTAATTATGAAGAAGAAGGATTGGTTAAGATTGTGGCAAAATCGGTAATTACAGCAAAGAAGAGGAAATAATTCTGCATTTTGCAATTTGCAATTTTCATTCTTCAATGTTTATAACAGTATCTGTTATAAAATGGGAGTAAATATGAAGATAGTTGAAATTGAAGAATCCGCTCTAAAGAAGGGAAAAGAGCTTGCAAAAGAGAATAAAAAACTCTTAGATGAAAAGGGTATAATTGCGTTTGATGTAATGGGTTCTGTAGGTTCTGGAAAAACCTCTCTTATAAAATGGTTGGTTAGAAAACTAAAGAACAGGTATAAAATAGGCATGGTAGCAGGAGATCTAACAACAGAATTTGATGCTAAGAGAATCGAAGAAGAACACATTCCTGTGGTGCAGGCACATACAGGGAGGGTATGTCACCTCGACCCGGGTTTGGTTAGAAAGGCAATTCTGAATCTGCCTCTGGATAATATTGATATCCTTTTCATTGAAAACGTTGGGAACCTTATATGCCCTGCTGCGGTTCCCCTCGGAGTGCATAAGGAGATAGTAGTTACCTCTGTAACCGAAGGACCTTATATGATAAAAAAACATCCTTATATGTTTCAGCGGGTTTCATACGTTGCTATAAATAAGATTGACCTCCAGGAAGCCATGAATGTGTCAGTCGAGCAATTGAAAGAAGATCTAAAGGAAATCAACCCTGATGCCCCTATATTTGGAATAAATGGAATAACCGGAGAAGGAGTTGATAAGCTAATTCAATGCATGAGTTTTCAACTGTAAAAAATATTGTAGAAAAAGTCACAGAAGTAGCAGAGAAAGAGGGCGCAAAGGAAATCACGCGTCTTGAAATAGAGCTGGGTGAACTCACACTCCTTGAGGAAGAACAGATAAGATTCTGGCTTGAGATGATGCTTTCTCAAACTGAATTAGGGAAGTCAACCGAGGTTGTTTTAAATAGAATTTCGGGAGTAATCCAGTGTAACATTTGTGGTTATAAGGGAGGACTCGAAACAACTGGCATGGACCATTATTTCCCTATACTTAAGTGTCCAAAATGCGAGAGTCATGACCTGAAAGTAATAGAAGGAGATGATTGCATTATAAAAAGTCTGGAGATAGAAGATTGAAAAGGATATTACTTTCCCACGGAAGTGGCGGCAAGGCTATGCACCTCCTCATAAAAAACCTCATTGTAAAAAAATTCAATAATAAAATACTGGATGAGCTTGATGACTCTGCAGTCTTATCCCCAACCGGTGATAACAGACTCTGTTTTACAACCGATTCCTATGTAGTTAATCCCATATTCTTTCCCGGTGGTGACATTGGAGAGCTTGCGATATACGGAACAGTAAACGATCTATCTGTTATGGGGGCAAAACCTCTTTATATCTCCTGTTCTTTTATCATAGAGGAAGGACTTGATTACGATATCCTCGATAGGATTACAACCTCAATGGCAACTGCAGGAGAAAAAACAAACGTAAAAATTGTAACAGGCGATACAAAAGTAGTGGGAAGAGGCATGGCAGATAAACTTTTTATCAATACCACAGGTATCGGTATTATAGCCGAAGGAGTGGACATCTCTCTTTCTAAAATCGAAATAGGAGATAAAATCCTCATAAATGGTTCTGTAGGAGAACATGCTCTTTCCGTTATGAGTGCCAGAGAGGATTTCCAAACAAGCATAAAAAGCGACTGTGCTCCTCTCTGGGATCTAATTAGTAATATCCTTCCAATTGGAGGGATTAAGTTTATGAGGGACCCGACAAGAGGAGGATTAGCCACCGTTTTAAATGAAATTTCAGAGAATAAGAATTACGGAATCGGGATTCACGAAGGAGATATTCCAATTACTGATGAAGTGAGTGCATTCTGTGAGATTCTTGGTTTTGATCCTTTGTATCTTGCCAATGAGGGTAAGGCCTTAATCGTTGTATCCACCGATACAGCGGATTCTGTCCTTCGTGAGATGAAAAAGCACCCCCTGGGTAAGAAGGCATCGATTATCGGCGAGATAACACAAGAGAACCAAGGAAAAGTTGTCTTTGAGACCATAGTAGGTGGGATGAGGATTATAGATATGCTAACCGGTGAGCAACTCCCAAGGATATGCTGAAATTCGATTCATAAATCTCTCGCAGAGACGCAAAGAGATGGGCAAATAAGTATATAGGTAGATGAGTATATGGGTGAATTGCGACTTGGAGGACTTGACCTTTTAGTATTTTTTTATAACATTATATTGTATTATTATTAAGAAAGTAAATTTTAGATCAGTTTTTATAATTAATTGGCAATCTAATGTACGCACCAGTGTGCTTTACCATAAAGGATTCAAAGCAAATTATTTTGGCTCTTCTAAATGTTTTCAAGGAAACGGATCCTTTGTAAAAGAGGAGGAGTAACGAAAAAGCGAAAATTACTATTCTTACGTTTCTTTCTAATTCTATCAACAATTCTATTAATGACGTACTCAAAGAAGGGTTTGAATATCTGGGAACCGGGTTACGCGATCGCCCTTATTTACTTCATCTCGAATTTCATTTTATATCGTATATCCGAAAAGCATTTTACCAAACCCATCGTTTCGTTCTTCATCTTTTTATTCGATATTATCACCATATCTTTAGCAATATATTTTACCCAGGGAATAGAAAACGACTTCTATCTAATCTATTTTCTTGTAATATTTGTTGCCTCGGTTGGTCAGAACATTGGTGGCAGCATACCGATTGCAATTGTTGCAAGCCTCATCTATGGATGGATGGTCTACAGGTCAAACCCTGGTGTTTCCTTGTTTGAATCAGCCTTTTTAATAAGAATTCCTTTTTTCTGTATTCTAGCATTAATAAGTAGTTACTGGGCAGAGTCCACACGAATTGAATTACGAGAAAAAGAAGACCTTGAGCGATTTAATCGTGAATTAAAAAAAGAAGTAAGGAGGGTGGTAGCAAAAGAAATCGAACTAAGAGAGTATATCGAGAAGGTAATTAGCAGTGTACCAAGTGGCGTGATAGCCGCGAGCAAGGATGGTATCATTACTACTCTTAACCCAGCGGCGGAAAGGGCACTTGGCTTAAAAAAAGAGGATGCAGTTGGGAATGATATTAAGAATATCCATGGTATAAATGCTTTGTGGCAGAAGATGGAAGAGTCAATGAATTCAGGAGCCTCTTTATTAAGTGAAGAAGTCGCAATACAAAATAAAAACAATGAAAACATTCCTATCGGACTCTCCATCTCCCCAATTACAGGTCTAAAAGAAAAACTTTTAGGCTGTGTAGCAATTTTTAAAGACCTGTCTGAATTAAAGGCATTGAAAGAAAAATTGAACCAAGCAGAAAGACTCTCATATCTCGGTAAGATGGCGAGTTGGGTAGCACATGAGATTCGAAATCCTCTGGCTGTCATTCACGGATTCGCCGAACTGCTCACAAATACTAAAAAAGAGGAGAAAATAGTCCTCTACTGTTCTGAAATCCACAAAGGAACGCAAAGGATAGATAATATCATTGATGACATATTAGCCTTTGCAAGAGATAAGAAAAAACAAACACAATTAAAAGAAATCAATCTACGGGTCTTGATTGAAGACATTGTCAAGAATTTCGATGTAGAAACTAAAATAAATAGTGATGAATATCCAATAATCAAAGGAGAACCCGAGTCAATACGTAGAATATTCGTCAATCTTATAACCAATAGTATCGAGGCAATGAATGAAAAAGGTGTACTTCAAATCAATTTTTCTTACGGCGAGAATTGGCTTACCACTGAAATTACTGATAATGGTAAAGGAATACAAGAAGAATATCTAAAGAAGCTTTTTACACCATTCTTCACAACCAAACCCAGAGGAACAGGACTCGGCCTGGCAATCGTAAAGAAGATACTCGAAGAACAAAAGGGAAAGATTGAAATAGAAAGTGAAGAAGGTGTGGGGACAACCTCTCGCGTATATCTACCGAAAGAGAAGGAGGAAAGAAATGAATGAATGGGAAAATAAGCAAGAAAGTAAAAAAAAGAGGGTACTTGTTTGCGATGATGAGGAATCCATTAGACTGCTAATTAAAGAAACATTAGGAGATTCTTATGATTGCGTTGGGGCATCAAATGGTCAGGAGGCATTAAAAAAGTTTAGCCAAGAGCCATTCGATTTAGTGATTATGGATATAAAAATGCCCGGTACACATGGCCTTGATGCAATTGAGCAAATAAGAGAAACAAATAAAAAAATTCCTATAGTTATATGCACGGCATATCGGCTAATGGAAGATGACTTTGTAGTGAAAACTTCAGATGTCGCAGCCTTTTTCCCAAAGCCATTAGATATCAAGGCACTGAAGGCAAAGATATTTGAATTAATCGGAAATTAGATAAGCTACGAGCAAAAGATAACGGGCAGATACTTGGGACTATTTCCATATTTATAAAGATGGAATAGACAGTGGAAGCTAAAGATTATCTTAACATGTTGATTACTGCAAGCCTAAATGATCCGAGGGTGCAGTATTGGGAGCCGGCCAAATGGACCGCAAAATTAAGAGCCTTGGAAACAGATGATAACCTTTTGCTGCTCAAAACCAATATCGGAACGTGACATTTTGGCTTGTCAGGCAGATATGACTACTTAAAGGACATTGCTTTTGAATATGCTTTTATTCTTGATTTATTTGAGATAGAAAATTGAGAAAAATTATAAATAAGACGGTTTCTCAACAACCCAAACAATTTCTGAGACTTTGCTTAACAAGATGAACGCAGTTCACCCCTATATCAATCATTCAAACAGGAATCTATGTCATTGGAAAGATTAGTCATTTCTCTAAAAAAAAGAATTATTCTATCTGCTACCTTTTTCACAGAAGGGGTGAGTTCTGTCCCGAGTTTTAGTGATTCAGGTTCGATTGCAAACAAGATATCCAAAAAGTACTTGACAAAATAGATTTTTTTATTATGATTGAAAATGAGGTTCAGTTGCAACTATGGAAACTGAAAGAGTTATATTTAGGAATTATCTAAATAAAAAGGGATTAAAATTTACACACGAGCGAGAGCTAATCATTGAAGAGGTATTTGCCAGGCATGAACACTTTGATGTTGAGTCTCTATTCCAGAGATTATACCAAAAGAAAGAGCATATCTCTCGTGCCACTATTTACAGAACACTTCCTTTGCTTATTGATAGCATGCTGGTCAGTGAGGCGATGAGGTGCCAGGATCGAATTTACTATGAACATACCTATGGCCATAAACATCATGACCATATGGTCTGTATCAAATGTGGCAAGATTATTGAATTTAGCGACGATAGAATAGAAAAGCTGAAAGAAGAAATTTGTAAAAAATATGGCTTTAAGCCCCTGGAACATAGATTCGGAATTAAAGGATATTGCAAAGATTGTCAATAAATTTTTTTGTAAATTAATTGCAACTGAGTCTCAATTCTAATACAGGAGGGATAGATGAGTGAAAAAGTTTCGATGGTCGAGGTAAGGATAGAAAAGAGATGAAAAATAGTTGGAGGACTGCTAAATTTAATTTTAGCATGAAAATGAAATTATTACTCTTTTTTTGCGGTGTTATTGCAATTGCATCTCAATCACATTTAATCAAGAAGGGATGCGCTTATTGAATAGCATAAAAAGCAGCTATAGATTTGCTCCCCGAGCAAGGCGAGGAGTAAATCTTAGGAATTGTTTTGACCTTGTAATTTCCTGAAGTAAAGCAAAAAGGAGGTAGGATGTTTAAAAAGGTAGCTATAATCATGGTTCTCGTCGCATTCGGGTCCTTCTTCTGGGGTTGTAAGGATAAAACGGGGCCAGCCCCTGGAGTAATTGAGTTTATGGTAGATGCTTCAAGTAGTGTAGATAGTATTTGGGCATATTTTAGTTTTGACGAAGGCGATACTGTTAGGCCTTCTGATCCAGAAAACTCTCTTGATTGGGACCTAAAGTTTCAGAGATACAGGATTGGGACGAACAGCGGCACCAGTGGAGTTGGGGAGGGTGGTGCAGTAAATGTAGGTAATGTAGATTTTGATTCATATGATGAGGCTCCAGAAATCGGATATGTGATAGATACAATAATGACTTTTACTGGACATTCGGGTGATTATGAGCATAGCTGCAACCCTGTACTTACTGATTGGTACACCATGGCAGGTATGCCACCCACCTTTTATGCAAAGGATACAGTCTTTGTAGTTAAGAGTGCTGAAGGTAAATATGCAAAGGTACAAATTCTAGATTACTACTATTACGATGCACAGCAGAACAGGCATAGTGGATACATTACCTTCAAGTATGTATATCAGCCTGATGGCAGTCGAAACTTTTAGTGAGTGGATATGGGGCGGAGTATTCTCTGCCCCACTCCCTCAAATAAATGAAAAGGAGTTACGATGAGGAAAATTAATTTCCTGGTGATGGTTAGCATTCTGTATATTCTTCCATATAGTGCGTTATCAATGCCTTCTGGAGGTATTGAGGGTAGGGTCGTTGATATTGAGACGCAAAAACCCTTGTTTAATGTCAATGTCTTTCTTAAGGGAACTGGCCTGGGATCTGCTACGGACCCACAGGGGAGATACTACATCACTGATGTTAAAGCTGGAAAGTATGAGATTGTAGCTACATTAATGGGGTTCAGAAAGGAAAGTCAGGTAATAGAGGTATACCCAGATCAATGGATAAAAGTCGATTTCAAGCTAAAGGAATCAGAAATTTCTATGGGTGGGATAGTTGTTACTGGAACCAAGACAAAACACCTGATTGATGAATCGCCTGTTCCAATTGTGATGAT
>Ga0315549_1004895_pt1 | contig 11117 bp, 13 predicted proteins | sample SalMarSW160200MG_FD_203101 | JGI IMG/M metagenome (GOLD analysis project Ga0315549, IMG submission 203101) | Salt marsh sediment microbial communities from the Plum Island Ecosystem LTER, Massachusetts, United States - Salt Marsh Sediment SW1601-200 ... | reverse complement strand
CGCCGGCATAGAGAGGAGGAGGGCGCTGATGCTAAACTTCTTGGCTGGCGTCAGCGTTGTGGTCGGCGGGGTCTTCGGCTCCCTGTTCATCGCCTCGGTCGAGGAGCTCAGCGGCTGGATGGTGGCGTTCAGCGCCGGCGCCTTCCTATTCCTCTCCGCGTCTGAGCTGATACCGGAGATGCTTAAAGAGGACGACAGGGGGAGGGCGGTCATACAGCTGGCGATCCTGGTGCTGGGGATGCTGACCATATACAGTCTTGGCTTCGTGTTCCCCCACGAGTGACCAAGACATCTAAATCCCTGTCCACCATATGATTGTCGATGAAGATAGTCAAGCCGGATGAGAAGGGGCTCAAAGAGGCCGCCACCACCATGCTGGCGGGGGGAGTCATAATGTACCCCACGGAGACCTTCTACGGATTAGGCTGCCTGCCCAGCGACCCCGACGCCTCGAAGCGCGTCTGCGCCATCAAGGGCAGAGCCGACAAGGCGCTGCCCCTGATATGCGAGAGCGTCGAGGCGGCTAGGCGCGTAGTGGAGTTCAACGCGGCCGCCGAGATACTGGCCCAGATGTTCTGGCCTGGTCCCCTCACCCTCGTGCTGCCTAGTAAGATTAACTACCCCATGTGGGTCACCCACGGCAAGAAGACGCTGGCGGTCAGGGTGTCGGGGCACGAGGTGGCTAGGAGGCTCGCCTCGATGAGCGCCGGCGTGATCGTCAGCACCAGCGCCAACAAGTCGGGCGAGGAGCCGCCGAGGACGGCAAAGGAAGCCGTCGACCATATCGGCAGAGAGGTGGACATCGTGGTGGACGGCGGCATGACCCCGGGCGATAAGCCCTCCACCATCCTGGACCTGACGAGCGACGAACTCTGGATACTGAGGAGCGGCCCAGTGACCGGCGAGCAGATAGTCAAAGCCCTGAAGGGCTAGAGCCTCCAGCCCTTCTCCACGAGGAGGGCGACGTTCTGCCTCTCAGGGGCGCCCACCGCCCTGGCCACAGGCTCACACTTGGTCCTGAAGAGGTACATCAGCGGGCAGGGGGCGGGGGTCTCCGTCAAAGTCTCCCAGTTAGCCATCCCCTTGGCGATGATCAGGTCGGCGTGGTAGAAGCGTTCCAGAAACCAGTCTGGGCTTTCGTCGAGCCTGATACCTATGGCGTCGGTCCCCGTTGTGATGACCTCGTCGGCCGCCTCCGTCATCCCGACGGCCTCCGCGTCCCTCATGAGGGCGTCGTTGAGGCTGGGGCCGCCTTTGACGGCGACGGCGACGTGGGCGCCCAGCCTCCTCAGCTCCTCGACCACGAGGGTGTCGAAGGCTATCTCCCCGGCGTTGTCTGTGAAGAACAGTAGCTTGGTTCCCTTCTCTATGTGCTTCTTCAGTTCGTCGATGTCGTCGATGTAGAAGCCCTGGTCTAGAAGCCCCATGGCTGCGTCTATGTCGCTGTCGTTCCCCGGAACGTCGTAGTCGACCACGTTCCCGAGGCAGCTTATCAGGCAGGCGGCCCTGAGCCGCTCAGCCTCAGGCTGCTCGGCGACGTGTTTACGGAGCCCCGGAAGCAGCTCCATTGCGTGCTTGTTGGCCTCGTCCTTCAAATCTAGGTAGGGGTCCTCGCATCCTGTGACCCGCGCGATGACCCTCCCCCGCTCCGCCCCTATGACGCTGGGCACGGCGTCGGGCCCGAACTGGTCGCCCATGAGCCTGAGGAGCCCCTCCATGGCCTTGAGTTGGATATCCTCGTCCTCGGTGCTCATCTGTATCATCTTGTAGCCTCTGTGGAGGAGGCAGTAGCCGCACCTTGACCCGACCTTCAAAGCTATCACACGGCAACTGTACAGGTAATATAAAAAACATGTCCACATGAATATTGGACGATGAAGTACAACCTCCTAGCGACCACAGACCAGCTGGGCCTGAGCCAGGCCAGCAGCGAGCTGTGGATGAACCTCCGGGCGATAGGGGACGAGAAATCCAAGGTGGACAGGTCGAGGATCAAAGGCCTGATCCTAGCATACACAAGCCTCGACCCAAGGGAGGCCGTGCACCTCCTGAGGCGGCACATGGGGGAGGAGCCGGATAGATACAGGGCCGTCTACAGGGTGATGCCCATACTGGCCTGGGTGAAGACGGAGGTAGAAGAGATCGTGGCCGAGGTCAGGGAGCAGGCGGCGAGGATGGGGGTCGAGGAGAGCTTCAGGGTTACCCTGGAGAAGAGGAGGACCCGGCTGCGTAGCCTGGAGGTCGTCGAGCCGGTGGCCGAGGTCATCGACAACCCCGTGGACCTAGAGAACCCCGACTGGGTCGTGCTTGTGGAGATACTTGGCAGCGAGACCGGGGTATCGGTGATAAAGCCCGTGGATACGCTGAACGTCCAGAAGGAGAGGCACAGGCTATCTACGGAGAGGGATAAGAGCTCCCCTCTCGACGATGAGGCTGGTTAACGCCTCGTAGCTATCGCCGCCCACGGTCGCCAGGGCCTCGTCGCCCACCTCGAACACGTCCTTCAGTCTCTCGAATTTCTCTGGCGTCACGTCGAGGACCTCGTCGTCCGGTGACCCCAGGTGTTGGGCGATCTCCGCGGCGAGCCTTTCGGCCTCCGAAGGGTCTTCGGATATCACGAGTACGCCCACGTTCTTCACCTGTGGGCTCAGACCCATCAGGGTGAAGGCCTTGGATATCTGGTCTTGGCAGGAAGCGTAGAGTATGGTCTCCATGTCAACGCTCTTGGAGACCGCTGAGCCACGTTGGATGGTATAGATCGCGTTCACCGCTGCGTGAAACAGGTGTCTCCACCCGGCCACCATGTCGGCGTCGAAGAGCTGGAACGCCGCGTCCCCGGCGAGCTGCCTAACCTCGCTGAGCGTCGCGTCCACGTCCCCCACCTCGACGCTTCGGGCGCCCGTGACGGCGACGTGGAGAGCCGTGTCTGTTACCATGCGTGTCCTTACCATCGTTTCACCGTTTCAGGGCGGCCGCCACCTCGGCGACCCTCCTCCCCACACCCGCGGCGTAACTTAGACCTATCTCGTCGTCGCCCACTCGCCTCCAGCCGGCGTCGCCCTGGAGGCTCGCCGTGCCGTAGTGGGACTCGGTGAGGGGGTCGCCGCAGCCTCCCACCGCTATCATGCCGTGGGTGAGACCGAAGTATATTATGGACTCGGCTACCCGTTCGGCGCCGCCGTGCCTAAGCCCGGCCACCGCGACTGCTGAGACCACCTTGTCCCTGAGCCTGTGGCCGTCCATCTTGAGGCTCCTGCTCCTGTCCATCACGTTCTTCAGGAGCCCGGGGACGGCGCCGAAGTAGCTGGGGGAGGCGAACACCACGCCGTCAGCCGAGAGCAGCGCCTCCTTGACGGCTCCCATGTCGTCCTCGTCGTCGAGTGGGCAGCGCTTCTCCCTGACACAGGTGTTGCATCCGACGCAGGGCTTAATGTTGAGCTCAGCCAGGTTGACCAGCTCCGTCTCGGCTCCTGCCTCTTCGGCCGCCGCGAGGGCGTGCCTGAGGAGCGCCTCCGTGTTTCGGCTCTTCCGGGGTGAGCCCTGCACTCCTATGATCCTAACCATCTTGAATCACTTAGATTATCTCCCCGAGCTTTTCAAGGAGACGGTCGACCTCGTCGACGGTGTTGTAGAAGCCCGTGGAAACACGTATCCCGGCAGGTCTGAGGCTTACCAGGAACCCGCTGTCCATGAGCCGCCTGAAGTGGTTCTCCGTGTCCGGGGTCGTGAAGCTGACGACGCCTGAGCGCAGCTCCTTCTCCGCGGGGGAGACCAGTTCCACGCCGAGCCCGGTGAGGCCGTCGAAGAGGCGCTGGCTCAGCTTCAGCACCTGTCTCTCTATGCGGCTGGGGCCGAGCCGGAGGATGAGGTCGACGGCTGCCTTGGTGCCCACGAAGCTGAGGTAGCTGGGCTCACCGAACTCCAGTTTCTGGGCCGTCTCCTTGAGTCTAGGCTCCTCCCCGTGCTCGGCTACCGCCCTGTAGCCGTACTCGACGGGGCTCAGCGAGTCCAGGTGCTCCTGTTTGACGTAGAGGAACCCGGCCCCCGACGGTCCCAGCAGCCACTTGTAGCTGCCGCAGGCGTAGAAGTCCACGTCGTCCCTCCTCACGTCGACCTTGACGGCGCCTGCCGCCTGGATGCCGTCGACGACCAAGTACGCGCCGTGGCTGTGAGCCAGCTCCGCCAGAGGCTTCAGCCTGTGGCGTGCCCCCGTCAGCCACTGGACGTGGCTGATGCTGACCACCCTCGTGTCGTCGTCTACCTGCCTCTCTATGTCCTCGAGGCGTACGGCGCCGCCTCTGCCCCTCACCGTCCTGACCTCGACGCCTTTCCTCTTCAACGCGGTCCACGGGTAGACGTTGGCCCAGTTCTCCAGGTCGTTGATGACGACGTTGTCGCCCCCGGTGAAGCCGAGGCTGGCGGCGACCACTGCGAGGCCCCTGGAGGTGTTGGGCTGGCACGCCACCTCGTCGGGGCTGGCGCCTATCAGCTCAGCGAAGCTGGCGTTGGCCTCCTTCACCCTCGCGTCTCCGCGGCGGCCGAGGCGGTCCCACGAGGAGAGGAACTCCGTTATGGCGGCCTTCACCGGAACCGATGGGGGGCTGTGGTTGGCGATGTTCATGTAGACGATCTCCTCGGTCACGGGGAAGTGCTGCCTGAACTCTTTCATGGGAATAGGGTCGCCGTATACGGATATGAAGCTGAGGGCGTCGGGGAAGCCTTAAACGATCTGAACCTCACCGTTTTCATGAAGCTCAAAGAGAGAAACTGTGATGGATGACAGTGGCGAGCCGCTGACCAAGATCAGCGAACTTAACACCTTCTCGAAGCGGGTGTACACGGTCGTCAGGGTGATAAGCGTGGGGGAGCCCCGCGAGGTGACGTTCAGGGAAGACGACTCCCTCCACCGGGTCACAGACGCGCTCGTAGCCGACGACACCGGCAGCGTATATCTCACCCTCTTCGACCAAGCCATAGACGACATCGTCGAGGACTCGGTCATAAGGATAAACAACGGCTACGTGAGGGCCTACAGGGGGAGCATGCGCCTCAACATAGGGCGGTACGGCAGCTACGAGAGGCTGGACGAAGCCCCGTTCGCCGAGGTGAACCTAGAGAACAACCTGTCCGCCCGAGAGGTCGATGACAGGCCCCGGACGAGGGACCAGAGGGAGTGGCGGAGAAGGAGAAGATACCGCTAAAACACTTTTTATTTTCAACCGGACATGATTTCACGTGATTCTATGAGCAAGGTAAGGGTAGGGATACCGAAGCTGCTGCATAACGGGCACCTCGGCGCCCCCGAGATAGACACGAGCCCCAACGTGATGGAGGAGGGCGGCCTCCTCCAGCGCCTCGAGGAGTGGGGCTGCATGGTCGCGGATCGGAAGACGGCCACGCTGACGGAAGAGGAGGAGAAGGCCTACGGGGCCAGGTACAGGATGGCCCTCGCCAGCAACCACCTCGCCGACATCGTCGCCGACCAGATCAGGGATGGGCTGCTCCCCGTCGGCCTCCTCAGCAACTGCAACGGCCTCATGGGGATGCTCGCGGGGCACCAGAGGGCGGGGAAAGGGTGGAAACCTCTCCGCGTGGGCCTGGTGTGGATAGACGCCCACGGCGACTTTAACACGCCAGAGACAAGCCTCAGCGGCATGATGGGAGGGATGCCCGTGGCGGTGAGCACCGGCCTGTGCCTGCACCACATAAGGCGGGCCTGCGGCCTGGACCCGCCGCTGCCCATGAAGCACGTCACCATGGTGGGCGTCAGGGACACCGACCCCTGGGAGCAGTACCTCATAGACACGCACGACGTAAGCCAGATAACCGTCGACGACGTCAGGCGGCTGAGCCCAGCCATAGACATGGAGATTGACAGGCTCAGCACGTTGACCGACCTGATCTACGTCCACGTCGACCTCGATGTCCTCGACCCCGAGGAGATACCCGGCGCCAGCCTGCCGGTGGAGGACGGCCCCACCGCAGACGAGCTGGCGGCGGCCCTGGAGATCATGTTCGAGGACCCGAAGGCGGCAGGCTTCGGACTCGCCTCGTATCCCGCGAGAAGGGACCCCGAGAGGCGTGGCCTCAAATCTGTGTACAGGCTTGTCGAGGGCGTGATAAAAGGGGTGAAAAACAGGGTCTAGACGGCGTCCGGGGCTCTACGATTCCTCCGAGCCCAGGGGCAGCCTGATAGTGACCACGGTGCCGACGCCTTTCCCGCTGGATACGCCTATGCTTCCCCCGTGGGCCTCCACCACCTCTTTGCAGTAGGTGAGCCCCAGCCCCATGCCCGTCTCCTTCGTCGAGAAGAAAGGCCGGAAGATCATCGACAGATCCTCCTCCGAGACGCCCTCACCGTCGTCACCGACCATAATCACGTAGTCGTCTCCTTCGACCCTGGTCTCCAGCGTGAGTTTTCCGCCCTGAGGCATCGCCTCCACGGCGTTGTTGATCAGGTTATCGATGACCCGGGTCAACTTGGTCCTGTCGACCCGTGCCTTGACGCCTGACTGGAGCCCGAGATCTACCTCTATGTCGTTGGGCAGGATCTTCCTGTCCAGAAGCCTTCGGATTAGGACGTCGACGTCCAGCGGCTCCTGCACGAGGGTTCTGGTGGTTGTCATGGTGCGCAGATCGTTCAGCACCTCTGTGATGTACTTCACGTTGTTGCGGATTATGGTTAACATCTCGGAGGCCTTGGAGGGGTCCAGCTCTATCATCTGTGCGGCGTTGTTAATGCTCTGGAGAGGGCTTCTGAGGTCGTGCCTGAGCATCCTGGTGACTCTCTCGAAGCCGCTGAGTATGCTGGACACGTTTTCCTCCGAGATGCGGCGGATCTCCCTCTCCTGCCTAAGACGGGTGAGTGAGGCGCCCACGTGGAGCGCCAGTATCTCCAGCAGCTTGGTGTCCTGATCGGTGAACGCGTCCATATTCGGGCTCTCCATGTTCAGGACGGCCATGACTTCTCTGTCGTTGAGCACCGGAACCGCGAGCTCGCTCCGTGACTTGGAATGGACTTCGATGTAGTCGGGGTCATCCTTCACGTTTGGGATGTAAATCGTTCTCGCTTCCCTCGCGGCTCTCACCGTCACCCCCATGCCGTCGAGAGGGAGAGGCTCCACCGGGGGCTCAAGGCCGCGTGCATCCACGTGGACGAGGCATCCTTCCTCAACTATCTGGAACGAGATGAAGCCTTCGCCGAGGACCTGCTCCATGATCTTCAGGGTCGCCTTCGCCACGCCCTCCACGCTGTCTACGGAGTTAAGCTTCACGGCGTGGCTGTGCAGCGCTGCGAGGTTTTCCTCGTAAACCTTTCTGGTCGTGTTGTCGCGGCTCAACTAGATCACTCCTACCATCGATGTCTCCTGCCGCCGCCCATCCTTGGCCTTGATTTCCATTGCCCCCCTTTTCTTGTTGAATAAATGGTTAGATATACAGTAATAAAACCAGTCTATCCGGTGGCATCCATGATGAAACGGAGTCCGCTATATCACGAACTCCTCGTGCTCCACATGGCGGTGCTTGACTCCCAGGTCGCCTACGCGGAACGTTCTCCCGCCGAATAGCTTGGCCTCCGGTTCACCGGCCACCAGCGCGTCCATTATCCTGCCGAGGCTGTCTGCCTTCATGATTCCGCTGCCGCTGGCCGCCCCCACGTAGTAGAGGCCCGGCGCCTCGTACAGGACAGGGGTCTCGTCGAGGCTGTTTATGGCGTACTGGCCCGCCCACATGTTCATGGGGCGGACGTCCTCGAAGCACGGGAAGTACTTCACAAGCACGTGGTAGATGTTGTTTGTGTAGTAGTCCTCCTCGGCCTGAGGGTCCTCCTCCAGTTCGAACCTGCGGCCGAGGTCGTCGGCGCACGCCATCCATATGCTGCCCTCGCTCAGCTCGGGCCTGAACAGTATGTTTGCCTTGGGCAGAATGGTGAGGGGTATGACGCCCATCTCGTTGAGGCCCTCCACCTTGAAGAAGGGCTCCAGCTTCTTGTCCTTGAACGCGAATATCTGGCGCTTCTTCGGCCTCTGGAAGCTGTCCAGCCCCAGCGGGTCCAGCAGCCGCTGCGCCCATACGCCGGCGGCCACCACAGTCTTCTCGGCGAGTATCTCCCCCTTGCTGGTCTCGGCGCCGACGACGACGGTGTCCTGCCATACGAAGGGCTCCCCGGGGAGCCCCAGCTCCTCCACGGGCTTCAGCATGAGCCTTGTGGCCTCGGTGTTGTACATGACCTCGCCGCCTAGCTTGACGAACTCCTCCTCGTAGGCACGCACCAGGGCGTCGGCGTCCAGGCCTCCGCACTTCTCGCCGTAGACGCCCACGGCGACGTCGTCGATGCCGAGGAGCTCGGCTTCCTCGTCTTCCCCGAACTCGGGTACTAGGCACGGAACGGTTTTCTTCACCTCCTCCAGGGAAAGGACTCTGACGCTGTCCCCCCGCTTCAAGATGGCTTCGATGGAGGGCTTGATGGCGTCGTACTGGCGCTGGCTAAAGAGCCAGAGGTAGCCCATGAACTCCAGCTTGACGTCGTGCCCCATCTCCTCCTCCATGTGCTTGAAGGCGTCGATGCTGCAGTCGGCGAGCAAGTAGTTGGTGGAGCTCGTGAAGATATTCCGGAACCCCCCCTCGCTCTTGGCGCTGTTGCCCTGGCCGGGGCCGCCTTGCTTGTCGACGACGACGATCCGTTTGGACGGGTCCCTCTTCTTCATGTAATAGGCCGAGCTGAAGCCCAGGACCCCAGCCCCTATGACGAGAATATCGCACTCCATGGGTTGCTATGTGATGGAACCATTCTTTTAACATTAATCGTCGAAGGTTTCTCCCGATACCCATATTATTTCGGTGGATGCACGTTCCCACATATCAGACGGTGACTGGTGGGACATACTGCCCAGGAGGGTGTATTCGTCGTTGGAGAGGGTGGAGACCAGCCAGCCCTGGTTCGACGTGTACAGGCTCCACGACTGGCTCTACGCCATCTACGAGGGCGGCCAGTACGACGAGACCCTCATGTACCTGGTGATCGGCGGCGAGAGGGCCGTGGTCGTGGACGGGGGCACCGGGATTGGGCGCCTTGACCTGCTCGTCGAGGAACTCACCGACAAGCCCTATTTCCTGTTGCTGACTCACACCCACAACGACCACATCGGCGGCTGCAGGGACTTCGACGAGATTGCTGTCTACGACGACGACATGAGCCGGGAGAGTGCCGTCATGGGGCTCGGCAGGGACAAGATGGGGGAGATCATCGAGGGAGACAACGTCATCAGGGAGTTCCCGCCGGGATTCGACCCGGACAGATACTATGCGCCTCCTTACCGCGTGACGCGGTGGCTCAGGGATGGGGACAGGGTGGAGCTCGGCGGACGCACGCTGGAGGTGATCTACACGCCGGGGCACAGCAGCGACCACATCTGCCTCCTGGACAGGGATTCGCGGTACTTGTGGACGGGGGACCTCTTCTACACCGGGGGAGTGACGACGTACCTCCCAGGCGGTGACCACGACGCCTTCGTCGAGAGCTGCAGACGGCTGGTGGACATGATGCCCCACTACGAAGTGCTGCTGCCGGCCCACAACGAGCCGCTGATGGAGAAGGAGATGATGGTCGAGTTGTTGAAGGCAGCCGAGGACATCAAGGCGGGTAGGCTCACGGAGTACCGGGAGAGCAGGTCGGTGGCGGTGAACTACGACACACTGGTGAGGCGATACCAGTTCAGCAGGTTCGCCCTTGTCACGAGGGCCGACCTCTAGAAACGCGGCTTCTCTAGCAGCCCGTCTACGGCTTCCTCGCTGTAGCTGAGCAGCGCTCCAAGGCCCCGGGCGATCTCCTCTTCCTTCATCCTAGTCAGTTCCCCCGACTCTTCCAGCCTCCTCTTCCTCTCCTTGAGGCGCAGGTACTCGTCCAGCGTCTCCCTTGAGTCGGCCAGGTGGATCACTATCCTGCCTCTAGTGTACTCTGGATTGAAGAGCAGCGTCTCCAAGAAGTCCCTGTCTGTGTACAGCGTGACGCCGTACTCGTCGGTGATGAGCCTCGTGTCGTCTATAACGTTATCGTACTCGTCCTCGGTGAGGGGTGGGCTCAGCCCGAGACGCTTCACGCCGCTGCCCACGACCTCCGCGAAGGCATAGATCATGCCAAGATTATAGCTACGTCTATCAAGTTTGTCTAGGTCGAATCTGGCCATGAAGACAAGAGGGGAGTATACGTAATTAATTTTTTTCAGCTATCCAACGGTAAAAGACAGGGTTAGAAGGGTCTAGTAGAGTAGGAGGTGGCTGCTCACGGCTAGTCACCTGGCCTGATCTCGCTTCGCAGGAACATCATGTAAGACGCGGCGAAGCAGACCACGAGGCCGACGGTCAGCGCCGCGATGTTCGCCCAGTTAGCCGCCAGAGCCTCTGTAAGCGACATGGTTCTCTCGAAGCCTTGCGGACCCATTCCGCCGAAGCCTCGTACGCCCAGCACGTCGTTGATTATGTTTTGGTATATATTGGTCGGCGATATCCTCAGGATGGTGGACTGGATGGTACTCCTCCTCGTCATAGCGTCCCTGAACTCCTCGGTCATCTGGAACCTGGTGGGCCCTTCCTCCGACTCTGAGACAATTACATCAGAGGATGGCATAGGCACCAGCGCGCCTGCGACGGCGGAGGCGAGGATCGACAGCACTATTGCGAAGAACATCCACGTTGCGATGGAGAACAGTATCGAGGTCGAGGTCTTCTTGGCAACCACGGAGAACAGCATCCCCAGGCTCAGCCAGAAGACTAGGTAGACGATGGTGACCGTGGCGAGGACGAGTATCTTCGACAGCTCCGCCAGCGTCGGGCCGAACCCCAGCAGAGGTATGGTTATGCCGCACATGATCGCGATGGTCCCATTGAGTAAGTACGCCGTCACCCCGTTCTCTTCAGGCAGCGATCACTACGTATACTCGGACCCCACGGTAGGAGTGCCCTGCGTGGGGCTTGCCCAGTGGCCGGATAAGTTCTATCACACAAGCTGGGACACGCTGGATAAGGTTGACCCCGAGATGCTGCGCAAGTCGGCCCTGATGACGGCTGTGTACGCGTACTTCATAGCAAACGCAAGGGTCAGGGAGGCCCTGTGGTTG
>Ga0315549_1004888_pt1 | contig 11129 bp, 8 predicted proteins | sample SalMarSW160200MG_FD_203101 | JGI IMG/M metagenome (GOLD analysis project Ga0315549, IMG submission 203101) | Salt marsh sediment microbial communities from the Plum Island Ecosystem LTER, Massachusetts, United States - Salt Marsh Sediment SW1601-200 ... | reverse complement strand
GGGAGCCAGGTGAAAAGAGGCTGGGGTCTGCCCACCGATGTGAGTTGAGGATACAGGAATTCAGCTGGAGCTATTGATCTTCAGGAATATAGTATGTTATTTTGGGTTGGTTCGTAACATTCGGTGATACTACCCAATATTTGTGTGCCATTTTTGACTCCTAGTCATGTTGTTTTATTTAGTTGTTACTAAAATAAGAAACGCCAATAACCTTCTCCACTCAAGCCGGTATATCCTTTATTATTCATCCACTCTTACTCTTATGGTTGATCCCGACTTCGGCCCTGCCACTTCTTTAGCCAAATCGATTATTTCTTGGATGTTCTTCCGACTATAATTTGTACCCATCCACCATCCCGGAACAACCTCGACAGATTGCATCTCTGCTAAATCTGGCCGATCAGGATACAACTCGAACTTATCTTTGGCGATGTATCTGCGTTTTCTTCCATGTTTTCGAGCGGCGAATCTTTCCAGAAAATTATTGTCTTCGCGAGCAAGTAACTCGAATATCTTTATCATGACATCGCGTGCCGATCGGGCTTCATGGGTTTCACCTTTAAATTCAAAAGTAAAATGCCCGGAATTGCGGGTACGGCTCTGATCAAGTTCACGGTGAACCGCGACTCTGCTTTCTTTTTTCACAGTCGGCTGGGCAGGGCCTATTGTCTGTTGAGCCTGTGTTATATTCTCAATAAACTGGCTGCAAGTGTCCAAATCAGGTTTATAACCACAAATATCCTCGGCCTTTTCTGCCAGGAGTTCCAGCAGTATTGAATCCTGTTCCGCAAGCAGCGTGCTCCATGCTTTTGGCAATGTTGCTCTGATTTCACGGTCCCGGGCTACATTTTGATAATCTGATCGGGCAGCTTGCAATGCTTCTCCGGAACACACTCTTTCGAAACTCAGATACCTGATTAGCCTGTCTTTGGCCTCATCCGGGCTTCTTTCCAGAAAATCGATTTTGTACACCCTACGCTCATCGTATCTGCCTTGTTCGCCGGGAAGATAAAAACTCCACTCTTGTCCATCAGTGAGTATCGCCATCGGCACGCCGATATGGAAAGCGTACTCGAATAACTGACGGTCCGCGCTTTGAGTAAATCCTACCTTTTTAACTTCGATAAATACAGCCGGACGGTTTTCAGGGTGGCATAATGCATAATCCACCTTTCGGCCTTCTAAAGAATATTCCGGAATCACGATTGCAGTGTTATAAACGGGCCAGTCAAGTTCGTCGAGTATCGGCATTACGATGCCCTGAGAAACTGCAGCTTCAGAGGTGAAAGAACCTTTTCGGATTCCAGCTATTATTCTTTTAATATGGTCAATGATTGCCATCGCGTTTACAACCTCCCTACAGGCATTCTTTCATACAACCGTGTTTTACTCCATGACTTAGAATCTTCCGGTATAAAGCAACTAAATATTCGTGAATTTAAAGAGTAATGCGCATAAAGTCTTATCAGAATAGGGGCTTTTCCCCTCTTCACACCAAATACAACTGTCTGGCTCTCCCTGATATCGGTGATGTCCGCCTTCATCTATGAAAGTGATGTATCCTGTTTTTGAATAGCTTTGATTAACAAGTTCCTTAATTCGCTCAATGTCTTGAACCACGCCATGATTTTTCTCAGAATCCCAAAAAGCCTTCGACGGATTCAACTTTCCTGGTGTGATGTCGACACGGGCATGATCGGGTTCATACTTAAATTCTGCCGCAACCAATAATATGTCCGTTTCTTTATCAATAATAACAAGGTCGATCAATTTCTTACTTGGAACCCTATAATTGTCGTATATTTTGAGGGGTAAATCCCGTTTACTGATCTCTTTGATTAAGTGGGTTTGAATCGTCCAAACGATGTCCCGCTCAGTGAAAAACTGAAAATCTGCATAGTGCTTTAGCATCGAGTTGATCGCTTCTTCGTATAACTCAGAAGCGATTTCGCACTGATTTTTGCCGGTATCCATGGCATGTCCTCCACGATATGTTCAGAATCCGTACCGCTTCCGTACATACTCCAGCCAGTCTTTATGCTGGCCTTTACTGTCATGCTCTTGTACCCATGCTACCCACTGCTGATGGGTGAAGGTGGCGAATTTCGTTTTGCCATCAAATAGAGACCTCCAGCCCTTAGTGAAATCCTGGATGCCGGTACCCTTGAGGCATTCAATGAGTGTTCGGTTTCGTTCGTCGTGGGCCACGCAGGAAACAACGAACTCATAAGCATTCTTTTGGGCCAAAGCTTCGGCTAGGGCCTGCTGACGAAAAAGCTGGTAGCCGGCGGTAGCCGCCGGGCAATATTTTAACGTTTCAAGCCCTGCCGGTGAAAACCTGATATAGTCCCAGTATTTCCGGTTGGTTCGTCCTTTACATGCCCATTGAAGCATGTAACACTGGTTGGAAGTGTCATTGTAGACTTTGTCCAGTTCCAGGCAGCGTTTTATATCCGGATTATGGTATTGTGTCTTGCGACCCGAGCAGGCATAGAAGGAATGCTCAGTGAATTTATTTTCGGTCAGCACAATGCCTTTACCACCATTAACAATGAAGGCAATATCCGGTGAAGTCTGGTTCTTGCCGCGCTGACCGTGAGGCTCGCCGAGAAGAGTGGTTGGGTCCAACGGCGGGTCCCCAGCCCATTCCAGCTCTATCTCATCCACTGTTTGGATGAGCGATGACACATGCTCATGGAGGAAGTCAGCAAGCATTTCCTTGTTGTTGCGGAAAGGAAAGTAAAGGTTGGCGCATTGCATCCAGGAGCTTTTCAAGTTATGAACGCCATCATGCTTCTGGACTTTCTTATCCTCCAGATAGACAGGCAGGTTATCTCTGATACCTTGCCAAAGTCCTTCCTGCCATAATTCACGCGGAAGAATCCAGGGATATCGTTTACCCCGCTGCTCACCATCGACTTGGTTTTCAACATGATCACATCGCCATTGAGTCTGATAATCATTCATATACTGGTCAAAATCTTCCAAAATTTACCCCCGTACTGTACGGCGTTTACTGCCAGATGCGTTTCCCTTTTCCGCTTTAATTCGTTCCAGCAAGACCGCGGCTGGCTCATACGAGCGCCCTTCCTGGCGTGCTAACTCTGCTTCGGTCGGGACAAGCTCCCCACGGAAGGCCTTAGCCAGGATAGATTGAGTAAGTTTGTCTGCCCGTAATCTGGCAGTTTCAATGCATTTTTCAATGGTGTCTGCCAGCTTGAAAAGTGCCTCGACACGACTGACAATTTCTTGTTGCTCTTCATAGGGCGGGAGTAGCAGCCAAAGTTCGTTGACCTTCTGCTTATTCAGCGCCGGTTGAGAACCTCCTCGACCGACGGATCGATTGGTTTCGTATTCACTAAGAGCCCAACACCACACATAATCAGGCAGAACTCCAGCTTCGACAACAACACCTGCAACATTCTGATTGGTGCAGCATTCAATATCAAGAATAGCTGCTTGCCCTCGGGTTTTACCCTCCCCGATCATCGCAATCAAGATAGTGTTCAGTGGATAAAGTTTAGCACTGCTATTGTTCAAACCCTCGAGTGTTATGTATTCTCTTGTAGTTTTAATATGGCAATTTGCCACTTCACCAGAACTAACCCAAGGAATATCGCCATCCCAATAAGATGGCTGTTTCCGTGAGGGTGTTCCGCCTATGTACACCGTTGCGATTTGACTAACGCGGCACCAAATCCATGAACTAGGGATATCATCGTACCCTTCATTCTCAATGTACTCGGGTCTTGAAAAAGAATCAATGAGCGTGCCAGTATAATGTGCATCACACTTCTTACCGATACGTTCTTTCCGGGACAAGTTGATGCGGACAAGTAACTGGTCAGCTGATTCTACGTTTGGATGTTCTTTTCTCCACCCCTCCGTTAATCTCCCCGTGCATGCTGCGCTCAATACCGCCTGCCGAAAACGCTTCATTATCTGGGAAGTCCGATTCAAATGTTCTTTCGCGGCATTCACCAGGGGCAGTAATTCCTCTATTTTGGCCACAATCCGTTTCTGCTCGGCAAGAGGGGCTAGTGGCACTCTAATATCCCAGAAAACATCTGGACTTATATGCTGTAGGCCGGAGCCTCTCGAATTCTGTTCGATGTACGGCTTGCACAACCGAAGAAAGGACTCTAAATACGAAGTTACAATCAGAATGGGTGTTAAGGCTGCTATTGTCGAGCCAATTGCACCAGTAATTCCGCTAGCTGTTTTGCCAATACTGCCATCCCATACGATTAGAATATCAGAAACAGCAGCAATTGGAGCGCTCTTATCATCAGTGAATTCTTTCGCAGGTTTTCCTTCCATTTGGTCGATAAGAATATAGGGGACGAGATTATCTCTAGAATCAGACATAAGTGTCTTGGGCTTTTTCCCTTTTCGAGATGAAACAAGGTCAACAAGCGTAGATTCAGCCCAACCCTCTGGTAGTAAGCCATTATTTAGTGCAAGAATTGGAGAACTCTCATTCATGTTAAGCTCTTAGTTCCATTGCCATTCTCAAGCATGACCGCTATAACATTCAGCTCATTTACTGCGTTTTCCAATTCACCAATAGCATCGGTAACCAGCTCTTCAGGCTCTGGCATCTCTTCTCCGTTATCAAGCGACTCATCTTTTAGCCATTTCAGCCCATCAATATTAAAGTCGCGCTTTTTGATGGCGCTGATATGGAAGGAATGCCATCGGTCCTGCCTGGAATCACTCTGATTACGTTTCCCTCGGCCATTAGGGTCAGTGCCAAAGCATGCCTCAAATTCAGCAAAGTGCTCGGCAACAAGAGGCCTTTCTTTTTTGGTTATCCGGGGAACGTTGGTACGGCCGTCATAAATCCAGGTATTCTCCGTGGGATAACCTTTGGTAAAAAAGATAACGTTGGTCTTAGTGCCGGGGCTATAAGGGCTAAACGTGCCATTGGGTAGACGCAGGACTGTATGCAGATTGCAGTCTTCAGTGAGAACTTTGAAAACATCGCCAGCCAGGTCAGCGAAAAGACAGTTATCCGGAACTACTACCGCCGCCCTACCACCAGGCTTCAGAATGGTCATAACATGCTGAATGAAATTTAACTGTTTATTGCTGGTAGATATGACGAAATCTTCCCGCTCCGGCACCTGGTTAGCTCCCTTGGTGCCGAATGGCGGATTCGTCAGGACAACGTCGTAGTGACAGCTGTCTGGTACTTCATAAACGGAATCACCAAGGGCGATATCCGGCTCAAGCCCATGAAGATATAGATTCATGAGAGCAAGACGCCTCGGTCTGGCGACGAGGTCCTTACCGTAGTAAGTCTGTTTTTTTACACGGGCTGAAATTTCTCGGTCGATAGCGCCACCTTTTGTCTGTCCCATGAGCCACTCGTATGCTGCCACCAAAAAGCCGCCGGTGCCACAGGCAGGGTCGCAGATACTAAATTCACTATGCGCCCTGGGGTCAGGCTTCACACAGCGTACGATTGTTTGAATGAGCAACCGGGGTGTGAAATACTGTCCGGCGCCCTTCTTACCCTCGCTGGCTGCTTTCTCCAGGAGGCCTTCAAATGCCTCCGCCTTCACATCAACCCCAAGCGAAGTCCATTCAATCTCATCAATAAGTCCCGTGAGCTTTTTCAGATTAACCGGATTATTGAAGCGTGATTGGGCATCGGTAAAGATGGCGCCCAGCAAACCATGTTCTCTACCGAGCTTACGCAGAATATCAATATATCCGTCCGTCAGTGCCGTGCCGGCTTTGCCGACAATATCAGACCAGTTACAGCCGGATGGGAGGTCAATAGCTCGCTCGTCCGCCATTTTGATAAACAAGAGATAGGTTATCTGCTCGATATAATCGCCATAGTCAATGCCATCATGGCGAAGAGTATGGCAAAACCCCCACAGTTTTTGTACTACATCTGTCATACCGCAATTGCCTCGTTAAAGCTTTCCAGCAACTCTTCCAGTTGCTTCTCAAACACTGTGTTGGCCTTGGCCCATCCCCCTGCCCTACTGAATATGGGAAGTGTGTCAAAATCTCCTTTGTCTACGGAGAGATTCTGAATAAGGTGGTCACTGATTCGGTCAAGCCACTGGTCTTGCTCCCGGGTAAAAGTCTTTCCGGCGGTTACTTTCGTGAATGCTAATTTTACTCGTTCCTCAGCAGTGTAGAGTGGTTCTTGCTCTCGGACTGCGTGCTTTACCATTGAGATAATGTCAACCAGAGCTTTGTGATAACATAGCTCGTGAGCTTTCTGGAGGTTCTCGACCGTGTACCGCTCGGGAGTGGCTGCCAGCTTGCTGCGCAGTTGGCTCAGTGCCGCAGTGCTCCAATCTTTAGGACGGTCAAGGAGGATGCGGATAGAGTCAATCTGGTCCGTGTTTTCTTTGACGAATGTGACGAAAGAGGCGATATAATCCTCCGGTTTGTGCTCGTTTCCTCGGCCGTCCCGTATTAGCCACTTGCTGGTTACCGTGTCCTCTGTTTCATAGGCTACCCAGAAGGTGCGAGGTTTGCGAGGGTAATGCAGAAGCAGTTCCTGGAAGTCGTGATTACGGAGGATAGCCATCATAGCGGTGAAATCTTCAAGAAGGCGATTGGGTAATTCCCTGGCGAGCTTTGCCACGTCTCCTTCGGGAATATGGACCGCAAACAGGGAACGTGCATCTGAAGACATCTCCTTGTCGACCCGCTGCAGTCGCCTCACTAAACAACGGACGTTATATTCCCTGTCGCGATTTGCCCAGATATCTTCGATAATTTCCACAATGGTTCTTGTTTCCCGTTGTGGAGGTTCTGCCGTAATGGCAGTAGAGTTCTTGAAATACTCTACGAGAGTGCCGTCAAAGCAATCGAAAACAGTAAAATGAGATTTATCCGGAAAATGCTCACCTTTGCGGGTGCCGCGGCCCATCATCTGTTCAAAGAGTATACGTGATTTAACTGGCCGCAGGAATACAATATATTCAAGATCTGGAATGTCAACGCCGGTGGACAGCATATCCACGGTAACGGCAATCCCTGGCTGTTGTCTGTTCCTGAATTCCCGAATGCGCTGCAATGGCCGGTCAACCCGCCCGGTAATCTTCTGAACAAAAGCGTCGCCACGCCCAAAAATATCTCGAGCCATATCAACCAATTGGTCAGAGTGAGACGTATGCGGCAAATCGTTGACAGCGAAAATCAGGGTCTTGGGAAATCGACCATATTTCTGTTCATGCTCAAGAGCGTATTTCTTGAGTTCTTCCAGAATCTTACGGTTAGAATCAGGAGAGGTAACCTTTTCCTCTATTTCAGTAGTGTCAAACTGGCGTTCATCCTCCATCTGATCCATCTGCTCAAGTCCCGTTTGAGGATCGACGACTCCAACCTGCTCACCCTCTTTAAGAAAGACGCCGTCCATACGGACATTGGATTTAACCGTTACCAAGTCATAGTCCACCAGGAAGCCTTCACGGACGGCACGGTCATAATTATATTTGTATACAATGTCTGAGAAGAAAGCAGTCGTATGTGCCGCGGGAGTAGCAGTAAGCCCGATCTTGATGGCGTCAAAATGCTCCAGAGTTTTACGCCAGATGGCAGACTCTGAAGCTGTATAGCCGCGATGGCACTCATCGGCGATGACCAAATCAAAAGCATGGATCGGTATGTCCAGTTGGTCAGCATCCTCGTCTACTGGTTCATCCCCCAGTGAGAAAATGGCACTCCTACCAAATAGGTTGATGGTCATCCTCTGTATTGTGCTGACGTAGACGAAGGCATTTCCTGGCTGCGGATTGGTTAAATACGGGGTAGGGAGCACCTGGGGATCATACTTGGCATCATCCTCGAAGTCTTCACGGTAAAAACGCTGGCTGTACACCTCATAAATCTTGTCGAACTTCTTGTTAGGTTCCGGTTCAAAAGAAGCAAAAGCCCGGACTGCCTGGGCAGCAAGGGCTCGGCGGTCAACCAGAAAAAGAATACGTTTAGCTACGCCGGATTTCATCAGCCTATAAACCTGGTTCACCATGGTAAAAGTTTTCCCGGTACCCGTGGCCATCGCTACTAACATCTGACGTTTTCGGTCAGCGATGGCATGCTCCACAGCATCGTTAGCTTCACTCTGATAAGGACGAAGTCTCGGATGGTCATTACGTGTTTGAATCAGTTCCGCACAAGTTGCATCGAAGTCGTATGCCAATCTCTCCCTTAGAGCACTGGCAGTATGAAAAAGCGCTATGCGACGTGACCTGTGCTGGGGGTTTCGTACATCGTCATGCCAAATTATTTCGCCATTGGTTGAGTAAAGGAACGGTACATGATAACCGTCATAATTCAGGGTATTGCCTGATGCCCCTCGAGAATAACGCTCCGCCTGAGTAAGGACATTTTGAGGTCCTAGTGTGAGCCGTTTAGCTTCAACGACACCCATGATATCGCCATCGAGACAGAGAGCATAATCAGCGGGGCCAGCACTTGTAGGGTATTCTTCAATAGCACAGCCGTGGTAGTTGACTAGAGTCTTCCCAGAATCGAAAGGTACAACGTCCCATCCCGCTGAACGTAACTTTGGATCGATGCGGTTTTTTCGGGTTTTCCATTCGCTTTCCGAAAATAAGTCTTGTACCATTTCAAAGACATAATATTACTCAGGTATACTCCTGTCAATTTACAGTGTAACATTTCGTCAGAAAGTGTAATGAGGAAAATAATGAAGATGAGACACATACCCCATTGGGATACCGGACACCTGTTCCTGAGGTTAGAATATGGGGGCAGGTCAGGCTGATGCATTATTGGTGTTTATATAGTATAGTGTGTAAAGAAACTCGGTTCCTTATGTTTTCTACGCCCTTAGGAGGTAAATATGCCTAGGGATATGCATCGCGATGTTCCTATAATTGAAGATTTCGTTGTCAAGAATTATAGAGCTCTGTCAGATCTCAGAATGAAAAGTCTTTCACCATTGACAGTATTAAATGGACCCAATGGGAGTGGGAAATCTACTATTCTTGATAGTTTTGCGTTTCTAGCTGAATGCTTTTCGACAGGATTAAGATCAGCATGGGATAAAAGAGGGCGTTTCAAGGATCTTCGTTCTCGAAATTCAAGTGGTCCAATCGAGTTCGAGATAAGATATCGGGAAAAGGAAAGTGAACCAATTATTACCTATCATTTATCAATTGATGAAGAAGACGGTATCAGACCGGTAGTATCAGAGGAATGGTTGCAATGGCGAAGAGGACAACGAGGGCAACCATTTCGTTTTCTAAATTTTAGAAACGGTAGTGGCGATGTGATATCGGGTGAGAAGCCTGATTTACAAGACCAGCGCATTACCGAAAACTTAGAATCTCCAGAAATGATAGCTGTGAATACCTTAGGGCAACTTAGAAAACACCCACGTGTCACTATGTTACGTAGGTTTATTATTGAGTGGTATCTGTCTGCAATAGCACCACGAAACATGTGGATTGTTACAGAGACTGGGCCAAGGGAGCGGTTATCGGATTCTGGTGACAATCTTCCAAATGTAATTCAATATCTGCAGGAAAGATATCCAGACCGTCTACGCCAGATTATCCAAGTGTTATCCCAGAGGGTACCGCAGTTGGAGAATGTGACTACCGAAATAATGCCGGATGGCAGGCTTCTTCTTCAAATTCAAGATACTCCATTCGATAAACCTATAATTTCGAGGTGGGTTTCAGATGGAACCTTAAAAATGCTCGCCTATCTTATAATTTTTTATGATATCAATCCTCCTCAATTAATCGGTATCGAAGAGCCGGAGAATTATTTTCATCCCAGGTTATTAGGCGGGCTAATGGAAGAGTTCAGAAAGGCATCTGAAAAGAGTCAATTGTTTATCACGACACATTCCCCAGAACTCGTCAATGAAATATATCTTGAAGAATTATGGATTGTATATAGAGAGAAAGACGGATATACCCGAGTCGAAAGAGCCCAAAATATACCAGAAATGTGTGAGATGAACAAAGAAGGTGGGAAATTGGGATCTCTTTGGATGGAGGGGTATTTTGGAGTTGGTGATCCTACTATTAAAAAAGGTGGATGGTATAAACCGAGATTGCCCGGATTATAATTTGGTATGCATCTTGAGATATTGGTTGAAGAACCATCAGCGAAGGAAGCCCTCGATATAATAGTCAAGTGTATCCTTGGTCGAACACACTCATTTGTAGTCCACCCCTTTAATGGGAAGCCCGATCTACTAAAAAAACTCCCGAGCAGGTTACGTGGATACCGTCACTATATCAATGAAAATATGCGTATTGTGGTACTGATAGATGCTGACGAGGGTAGTTGTCTTGCTCTGAAAAGAAAATTAGATTGCATTGCACATAGCGTAGGATTAACGACCAAGACAGACAATTGTGCGTCTTGCCACATAATGAATCGCATAGTCGTGAAAGAACTTGAAGCGTGGTTTTGGGGCGACATATACGCAGTGAACAGAGCTTATCCCCGGATACCTGTAGGGTTAGTTAACAAATCAAAATATCGAAATCCTGATGCAATAGGTGGAGGTACCTGTGAAGCATTGGAAAGAGAGTTCAAGCGTTATCGGATTTTTACAACAGGACTACCAAAGAGGGAAGTAGCGAAAAACATCGCTATGCATATGTTACCTGAAAGAAATACGTCGCCAAGTTTTAAAGCTTTCGTCTGTGGATTACAAGACATTTGTCAGATTAGCTAGGAATGTAAATCGTCAGTTATCTCCCTGTTTGACTATTTTGCGACCGCGTAAGGAACTGATAAAGTACTAGTAACAAAAAGCCATACTATTATCACTGAACATTACATCTTAATGTGATAGCATAAGCTGCTGCAGCGCCGGAATTAGACCCTTCTTCTCAAATAGGAGTTCGGGAACTGTCCCCCAAGGCCCACCAAAGGGGACTCGAACCTTGTCTTACCATTGTCTTCACTGATATAATAGCTCTGCTGGGGTTTAAGTACGTGACTTCTTGATTAGCTCGCGTAATCTCGGAACTAGGTCTGGACGCAAAAAGTTCGATATGGTTCCTGAGTCCCCAGCCAATTTGGTAACATCATTACCACTAATTAGCCTCAGATTTTTGTTTTCATAAAACGGCACCTTTGTGTTTAGGTTCAAGAAAGGGCAATTG
>Ga0315549_1004887_pt1 | contig 11130 bp, 8 predicted proteins | sample SalMarSW160200MG_FD_203101 | JGI IMG/M metagenome (GOLD analysis project Ga0315549, IMG submission 203101) | Salt marsh sediment microbial communities from the Plum Island Ecosystem LTER, Massachusetts, United States - Salt Marsh Sediment SW1601-200 ... | reverse complement strand
TGGCTCGGGTTTGGCTGGTGGCTGTTCGGGATAGGGTGGAGTGACTGGTTGGGCAGCCTCTGGTGCTGGTGCAGCAATTGGCTCGGGTTTGGCTGGTGGAGTAGCCGCCTTTGCTGGCTGATGGAATTCATAATCGGCTTGATTGGTAAGCCTTTCCTTTTGTTCTTCTGAAAGTAGGGCGCAGTTAACCAATGCTAGCTCTAGGGGTAAGGTGGAGTAGTTATCAAAACCAAACTCAAGCTGACCAAAGAGCTTGACTGCTTTCAATATCCGAGGTAGGGAGGCTCTAGCCGCTAAATCCTTCAGCTCAGCTATCTCCTCGGCAGTGAAGTCTATAGCTTCATTGAAGCCGGTCTTTATCAGAAGCAACCCTCTGAGGTATTCCACCAGTTCCCGATTGAATTGCTTCAAATCCAGGCCATCACTATTGACACTGTTTATAGTGGCTATCCCGGCGGAAATGTCGTCATTTACGATATGCTTTGCCAGCTCTCTAGCTCGCTGGTCTCCGGTGATGCCCAGGATAGCCCGAACTTGGTGGAGTTCAATCTCAGAGCCATAGTAGGTAGTTAACTGTTCCAGCAGGTTTTCGGCGTCTCGCAAGCTACCGGTAGCACTCTTAGCAATAAGCCGTAGCCCTTCCGGCTCTATATGAATGCCTTCCTCGTGGCAAATATAGCTCAATTTTGAAACTGTATCTGCCTGGGAGATACGCCGAAAATCGAAGCGTTGGCATCGTGACAGGATGGTGGGCAGGACTTTATGGGCTTCGGTAGTAGCTAAGATGAAGATAATATACGGCGGTGGTTCTTCAAGGGTCTTAAGCAGAGCGTTAGAAGCTTCTTTAGTCAGCATGTGGACTTCATCTATAATATAGACCTTATAGCGGGCTTGGTTTGGAGCATAGTTGACCTTATCGCGCAGGTCTCGGACGTCGTCAATACCGCGATTGCTAGCGGCATCAATCTCAACCATGTCCAGAGCCCTACCCTCGGTTATTGCCTGGCACATGGGGCAAGTATTGCACGGTTCACCCTTGCCATTGGTAAGGCAATTCACTGCCTTAGCCAAAATGCGCCCGGTACTGGTCTTACCTGTTCCTCGTGGACCACAAAAAAGGTAAGCATGAGACACACGCCCACTGGTTAAAGCATTGTGTAGTGTCTGTGTTACCTGCTCTTGACCAGCTACCTCAGCTAAAGTTTGGGGGCGCCACTTACGATAAAAAACTTGAGAAGCCATCCTCTTTCGCTTCTATTATACTCTATATTAGCTGGTTTCCAAAGGGAGTTTTGGTAGATACGGGCTAAGTTTTCTGGGCATTAGACGGGCTGATTATTAAATAAATGCCAGCTTTACTTAGCTAAAGTTCATCCCGTAATTTTCATTACTTAAAGTAGTAAAGCTGGCAGAATAGGCTCAAATTGGCTAACTATAATAACGATGGAATATCCTTGGCTGCCTTTTCCATCGTACTGAGTTTGTCCTTCATTTCGTCTTGCTTGCCTTTAATCTCGTGGATGAAGCTAGTCGATTTCTCATAGTAGTCTCTTACTTTTTCTACATCAGTGAGTTCGGACAGGATTACAGCAACATCCAGTGTGCCTCTTTCCCGGGGGTAATCGCCGTTCCTTATGATAGCATTTGGAGCTAAGTCCTTCAGGTAGCTTCCGAGTTCCTTGACCAGGTCCATATTCATTTCCTTGGCGGGAGCTGAGAGGAGATATAATGCTCTGCCGGCATCCGTAGGATTGCACCTGATTGACAGCTCGCTTATTGCTTCGTCCATTGCCTGGATTCCTTTGTGGGTCTCAGTGCTCTTGTTTCTGAAGTTAGTTGAGCTTCGGAAGGGGAGCTTAATCAGTGGTAGTGGTGATTTACCATAGCCTATTACCGTCCATCCTACCAGAGTCTGAATTATGTCTCCAGCATCAAGCATCCTAGCTCCGATGTATTTGCTCTTCTTCTCCTCACCGGCACAAAGTATATTGTAGAATGGGTCAACTATCATGGCATTAATTTTAGCCAGATTGTTTCTAAGGGAGAAGTCTTTTCTAACATACCTTTGGTTGTCAACAAGAATTATCGCGTCAGCTAGTAAACTAGCTGATTTGAGGCATACGGCTGAGTTATAGATAGTTCTTTCCTCGGTTGCTTCTTCATGCTCAAAGGGGAGGATAATAAGATTATATACCGGTTTATCAACGTAACGGTCTTTTATGTATTGTGTCATTATTGGTATCGCTCCGGAGCCGGTACCACCAGCAGCACCAGCGACCAGTAAGAAGGCATCTGTCTCGTAAAACCGTTTGGTTACCCTTATAGCATCTACAACCTTGTCGCCATCTTCTCTGGCTACCTCGGCACCCAGTTCATTTATCTTGCCTACACCGTGACCGCCAGTCTTTCGACCTCCAATGAGTATTCTATGCTGGTAATCAGGCTTTATAGTGGATAGCCCGCTCAAATCCGCAGAATCGGTATTTACGGCAAAAGCACCATTAATTATATCGATTCCACGCTGACCACGTGCCCTTCTATTTAATCGGGCAAACTCATCAGCAAGTCTACTTCCGCACTGACCAAAACCTATAACTACTAATTTCATCTCCCACCTCAATTATTAAGTATTTTGTTATTTTAGCCATATTTGTACCACAATGTCAATCCCTTGTACCCGTCTGTATTATTAATCCTATTTTAGAGGTGTACGGGGGTGCTTGTTTAGTTTTCCCCATAATGGAGCTATATAGTCTAGATTGCTCAAGACTTTGCCCTGTGTTAAAATTTGTGGCAGGGCTAGTCGCTTTGGCTAGCCCTATAGGCGTTTGGGGAGAAATGCACTTGAATCTATCTCAGCTACTACATCTCATTGAGGAGATGACTGCCTATCGCCAGCTTGTAGGCGAGTTGCAGCAGCCAGGTGGCATCGCCAGAGCGGTAGTGCTCAATGCCGCTAAGCCCTACCTCATAGCTGCTCTGTACCAAAGCCGGCGATTACCTATGCTCGTGGTTACAGCACAACCAGAAAACTGTAAAAAGCTCCATGAGCAACTTTTAGCGTGGTGCAACTCAACCCAGGTAAAACTCTTCCCTGAGCCTGACGCCCTGCCCTACCAGAGGATTGCTTCAGACACCTCCACGGAGGTAGAAAGGCTCCAGGTGCTATCCGCTTTAGCTAATATAGATAGCGATGACAATGTTCCTTTAATTATCACCTCTGCCCCGGCATTTATGCGGAAGATAATGCTACATAACGATTTCATTTCCGCCTGCCATACCATAAAGCTGGGAATGGATATTGAGCCACTCCATCTGCTGAGCCGGTGGCAAGCTATGGGCTACAGGGTGGAAAACATAGTGGAGGTACCGGGCACAGTAGGCCATCGCGGTGGCATCATTGACATCTATCCTCCCACCAGTGACCTACCAGCCAGGCTGGAATTCTTTGGTAACACGGTAGACAGCATCCGACTCTTCGACCCGGCAAACCAGCGCTCATTAACGACGGTGTCGTCAATAGTTATTGGTCCAGCCACTGAAATGCTAGCCCTTGGGTTGAGCAGCAAACTGGAGCTGGAGTCGCTCCTTAATAGTATTGACCTCTCTGGTTGCACTGCCCAGATAAGCCAGCAGTTCAAACAGGAACTGGCTATGCTGCTTAAAAAACAGAGACCACGCAATATAGAGTTTTATGCCCCGCTATTTAATAAAGACAACATCCTGAGCTACTTATCCCGGGATGCCCTTCTCGTCCTCGATGAACCTCAGAGCATTAAACAAGCTGTGGAAAAACTTGACGCTGAAGCCAGCCAATTACGTGCCCAGCGGTTAGACCTGGGGGAGCTGCCACCTAATTTTCCCACACCATATTTCACCTGGAAAGAGCTAGAGTCCCTAACGGAAGATAAGCAGCGCTTAACGCTTACTGCTTGGGGAACTTCTAACAGTGAACAAACATACCGGTTAAACTTCTCTCCTGCCCCTAGTTATGCCGGCCAGCTACCGGTGTTTATCAAAAAGGTTGAGCAGATGCTGAGCCGACGACACCGGCTTATCCTGGTCAGCCATCAGGCAAGCCGATTATCAGAGCTACTTGACGAGGAGGGTATTATTGCCCTACCCCTTACCGAAATCAAGGAAATACCTCTACCTGGCTCACTAACCCTAGCCCAGGGTTCGCTGACTGAGGGCTGGGTTATGAATAGTGACACCCACCTGTTCACTGATGCCGAAATCTTTGGTTTTGTTAAGGAGCGGCGGGTAATAAAGAAACGTCCGGTGCCACATCATAAAATGTTTGTTGACATGGCTCCCGGTGACTACGTGGTGCATATTGAGCATGGCATTGCCAAATTTGCCGGTATTACTACAATGAGCACCGATAACAGCCAGAAGGAATACCTGGTTTTACTTTACGCTACTGACGATAAGCTCTATGTTCCCGCTGACCAGATAGACCGTGTCAATCGCTACGTAGGAGGAGGTGACCGGCCACCAGTATTAAGCCGACTGGGTACCCAGGAATGGACGCGAGCCAAACAAAGGGTTAGAGAGGCGGTAGAAGACGTTGCTCAGGAGCTGTTAGCTCTTTATGCTGCCCGTGAAGTCATCCCCGGCTTTGCTTCCTCCCCCGATACAGTATGGCAGCAGGAGCTTGAGGCTTCCTTTCCCTATATTGAAACCCCTGACCAGATAGCAGTACAGGAACAGGTAAAAGAAGATATGGCAAAAGCCAAACCTATGGATAGGCTGGTCTGCGGAGATGTGGGCTATGGTAAGACTGAGGTAGCTATCCGTGCTGCCTTCAAAGCGGTGATGGACAATAAGCAGGTGGCAGTTCTGGTGCCGACTACAGTGCTGGCTCAACAGCACTTCTCCACCTTCAGCCAGAGGCTAAGTGCCTTCCCGGTAAGAATCGAGATGTTGAGCCGCTTCCGAACACCAAAGGAGCAGCGCACAGTTCTGGACGGACTGGCTAGCGGAGGTGTGGACATCTGTATTGGTACCCACCGATTGCTTCAAAAGGATGTTGCCTTCAAAGATTTAGGGCTGCTAGTCATTGATGAGGAGCAACGCTTTGGCGTAGCCCATAAAGAGTATCTTAAGCAAATGAGGCGTGAGGTAGATGTTCTTACCCTCAGCGCTACCCCCATACCCCGCACTTTGCATATGTCCCTGGTGGGGGTGAGGGATATGAGCACTATGGAGACCCCCCCTGAAGAACGCCTGCCTATTAAGACCTATGTTGCTGAATATGATAGCCGGCTTCTCAGAGAAGCCATACTTAGGGAACTGGAAAGAAACGGTCAGGTTTTCTTTGTTCACAATCGGGTTCAATCCATAGCCCTCGTGGCTAATAAGCTCCAGTCCCTGATGCCTGAGGCTAGGATAGCTATCGCCCATGGTCAGATGCCAGAGGCAGAGCTGGAAGCGGTGATGGCCGACTTTATTCAGGGCAAGAGCGACATTCTGGTATGCACCACGATTATTGAATCAGGGCTGGATATGCCCAATGTCAATACCTTAATTATTAATAACGCCGATAAATTTGGTCTAACCCAGCTGTATCAACTTCGGGGTCGGGTAGGTCGTGGTGCCGACCTTGCCCATGCCTATTTTCTCTATGAGAAGGGGAAAGGCCTGACACTGACGGCTGAGAAGCGGCTGAGAACTATCTTTGAAGCCACCGAGTTGGGAGCCGGTTTTGGCATCGCCATAAAAGACCTTGAGATTAGAGGGGCAGGAACCCTGCTTGGGGTAAGGCAAAGCGGAAATATAAGTGCTGTTGGCTTCAGCCTTTATTGTCGGCTGCTGGCTGAGGCTGTAGAAGAACAGAAAGCAAAACAGGCTGGTTTTAAAGCAACTAAGCCATCACCCCTGCCACCAACAACCATAGACCTGCCCCTGGCTGCCTATATACCTGAAGAATATGTGTCTGACCTTAATACCAGGCTAAGTCTTTACCAGGGCCTGATAAAGGTAGAGTCACCTGAGAAAGTAACGGCGCTGGCTGATGAATTTAACGACCGGTTTGGCCCAGTGCCCCCGGAGGTAAAAAACCTGCTCTACACAATCAAGATTAAGGCTCTAGCGGCTAAGGCTGGTATTGAGTCCATCTCCACCGAGCAGGGTCAGGTTATACTCAGGCTATTTGATGGCTTGCAGTTTAATAGGCAGAAACTTGAGCCTATCTTAAGGGATGGTATAAAGTTAGGTCTCACCCAGCTCAGATTAAACCCAAAGCGGTTAGGTAGTGAGTGGCAGAGTGTGCTGGAAGAGGTGCTAAAGAGGGTAGGGTGATATAATATAGTTCAAATAATGTTGAGGGGAGGTTTAAAATTATGGATTGGACTCCGGTAACAGATTGGCTTTTACAGCACGGCACGAAGATTCTTATCATACTGTTGGTTGGGCTTGGAGCATGGTTGTTCTTGAAAAAGTTTCTGCCGCCACTGTTACGTCGTACCATGACCCGAACCATGAAGGGGGAAAGTAAGGAATCAATTAGGAAAAGAACGGATACCCTTCTCTCTGTCTTCATTGGGGCGGGAAGTGTTATCATCGCCATAATTGTCTTGTTTACGATCCTAGACGAGGTTGGTGTACCTATTACGTCAGTTCTGGCTGGCTTTGGTGTTGCTGGCATAGCTGTCGGCTTCGGCGCCCAGTACCTGATAAGAGATCTTATTGCTGGCGTCTTCATACTTATGGAGAATCAGTACAGGATTGGTGATGTAGTCCAGGCGGCGGGTGTAACTGGTGGGGTGGAAGCAGTTAACCTCAGGAGGACTCTGCTCAGGGACTTGGATGGAATACTTCATGTTATTCCCAATGGTGAAATCAAAGTGGCCAGTAACTATACCAGAAAGTGGGCTCGAGCACATTTGAACATCAGCGTAGCTTATAAAGAAGACCTTGACCAGGTAATGTCGATAATCAGGGAAACCTGGGAAGAAATGGCTGAAGACCCTGATTGGGGGCCATCCTTGATCTCAAAGACACCCTGGCTTTTGCGAGTAAATGAGTTTGGGGATTCAGGGATTGTTATTAAGGTGGCTGGCGAAACTCAGCCCGTCAAACAGTGGGATGTGATGGGTGAGCTTAGGCGAAGAATTAAGAGGGTGTTTGATGAGCAAGGTATTGAGATTCCCTGGCCCCACACCAAGGTTTATTTCGGTGACTCTCCAAAACAGGCACCAGGCGGGAAAGATTAGCTTTGTGTCTAAGGCACACTAGACCTCACCCAGCTTAGACTGGCACCGAAATGCCATAGTAGCGAGTGGCAACAGTTCTATCTTAACTTAGATTATGGGAGGTAATATGGCTAAAGCGCTGGACAACGTTAAGGTTTTGGATTTCAGTCGGATGTATGCCGGACCCTTCTGCACTATGATACTGAGGGATTTGGGTGCCGAGGTTATCAAAATTGAGATACCCGACGGCGGAGATGGAGTCAGAACCATGCCTCCCCTTACTCATGGGGGAGAGTCTTATATTTTTATAAACCTAAATCGGGGTAAGCAGGGCATTACCTTAAATTTAGACTCTGAAAAGGGGCGCGAGATTACCCAGGAGTTGGTGAGAAAGGTGGACGTTGTAGTGGAAAACTTCACCCCTGGTGTAATGGACAGGCTGGGTCTTGGCTACAAAGAACTGGAGAAAATTAGCCCCGGGTTGATATATGCTTCATTGTCCGGATTTGGCCATACCGGTCCTCGTCATTCCCAACCAGCGTTTGACACTGTGGCTCAAGCCATGGGAGGTTTTATGAGCATTACCGGGTTTCCTGATGGTCCTCCTACCAAAGCCGGACCAGCGGTGGCAGACCTCTTGAGCGGTGTTTATGGTGCTGTTTCTATACTGGCTGCTCTCCATCATCGTGAGAGAACAGGCGAAGGTCAGTATATCGATATATCGATGCAGGATTGCATGTGGGCTATTACGGCTATTCAATTTGCTCCTCAGTACTTCCTGACTGGCGAAGTTCCTCAGAGATTGGGGAACCGTCAGATTGAGCTTACGCCCTTTAACGTTTACCCGGCTAAGGACGGGAGTGTAGTGGTCGCTATCGTCACCGTAGGTCAATGGCAAAACCTTCTCCGAGTCATAGGCAGAGAAGATTTGTTAGGGGTTGAAAAATATGCCACTCAGGTGGAGCGAATGAAGCGTTGGCAGGAAGCTGATGCCCTGGTGGAGGAATGGACTAAGGTGAGAAGCGTCAGGGAAATAATAAATACGCTTAATAAAGCTGGTCTGCCATGCTCGCCAGTACCTGCATTTGATGAGGTGGCTAATGACGCTCAACTCTTAAGTAGAGAAATGGTAATTGAGGTCGAGCAGCTTCTCTCGGGCAATCTTAAGGTGCCTGGTTCCGTGTTTAAGCTGTCTAAAACGCCGGGAGATGTAAGGTATCCCGCCCCCTTCCTCGGCGAACATAATTATGGAATATACTGTAATCTACTGGGGTATAGTGAACAGGAAATAAATAAACTTGCCGAAGATGGCATCATTTGATTCCCCTCGCCAACGAGTCTGGCAAGTATAGGGTGTTTAAGAGGGGCTTCGTCCCTCTCTTTAATATACTCCCCCAAATACTATTACAAGCGGGTTAGAATATTTCTGAAAGAGGATTTTCCGGGCGGATAAAAAACGAAGCTAAAGGTATTGAGTGACCTCGGTCAAGCTACGGATTCGGGGGCAGTCAGTGACCTCAGGGTATAAATCAAAACGGTCAATAAGTATGGGCTTAATACCTACACCTCTGGCGCCAGCCACATCTAATTTATACTGGTCGCCGACATGAACTGCTTCAGAAGCGTTTACCCCGGCTCGCTCTAATGCAGCCAGAAAGATAGGGGGCTGTGGTTTATCGCTTCCCACTTCCTGAGCGGTAACTACAAAATTAAGATAGGGCTCCAGACCTAGCTTAAGACAGATGGGATTCATATCCTTGGCGGCATTGGTAAGCAATCCCAAAATGAAATTCTGCTCCTTCAACATTTTCAAGGTGGAAAGTACATCATCAAAAAGGGCAAAGGTTATCCCTTTGTGTAATTGTTGCACCCTGTTTAGCACCTTAGGAATTGTCTCTTTAGGCACCTTAATCCCAGTCCCAGCTGACACTGTTTCCTCGTAGCGAATGCCAAGCTCAAGTTGCTCCTGGGGACTTCTTTCTTCTATCTTAGATTTGGCATTCTCCTCAAACCAGTCCTTATCAGCAATCAATAGACCCTTTATTAATTCCTCGGGTGCTAATTCGATACCGAATTCTCGATAAGCCTGGCTATGTAGTTCTTCCCGCGGTGGTTCAACGCGGGCAAGGGTGTTAAACCAATCAAAAAATATGGCTTTAATCATAGCTAATCATCTTCGATGTCCAGTTCTTTAAGATAATCAATAGCGTTTTGGATGGTTACTATCTTTTCAGCATCCTCATCCGGTATCTCAATTTTCCGTGAAGGATTGCTAAACTCCTCTTCTAAAGCCATTATCAGCTCTACTAAGTCCAAGGAATCAGCGCCTAAATCATCAATAAAGCTAGCTGAGGGCGTCACCTCCTCGTCTTCTACCCCTAGTTGCTCTATAACTATCTTTTTTATCCGCTCAAAAATGGTTGCCAACTTTCTCCCCCTTTCTGCTGCTTTTTACCTATTGGCATGAGCGCTAACCGAGCCCAAAACTCCGTTAACAAACTTTGGTGAACTATCACTGCCAAATGTCTTGGCTAGCTCAACCGCTTCATTTATCGCTACTTTAACCGGCACCTTATTATCAAGTAAAATTTCGAATATTGCAAGCCTTAGAATATTCCTATCAACTATCGGTATCTGTTCTATTGGCCAGGCAGGGGCAAGATCCTTAATATTATGGTCAATCTTCTCCTTATTCCGGATAACGCCACCGACCAACTCACGGACGAAGGCAGCATTCTCCTCAGACAATCCCTCTTTAGCCAGAAGATGGTTTACCACCACTTCTGTATCATGTCCTGCAGAGTCAACCTCATATAGTGTCTGAAAAGCAAGCGTCCTCGCTCTCCGCCGCTTCCCTGTCATAGCCTGCCTCCAAAGTTAAGTTAAAACCTAGCCAGCCATCACTAGTCTCAGTCCCACAGTAGGTGAATATTACCCAATCTTACCCGGCTTATTTTAATTCAGCAGGTAAGATGGAGAGCGGCCACCACCCTCTGGGAATGACGAAGCTGGTTATATATTTTACAAGCCTGGTCAGTAGGTTCTGCAATAAGCTTCATACCCTGGGTTTCGACACTCTGTTGAACCTCAGGTAGCACCTTCATCAAGCCAGAGGCTCCGGTGCCAACCACCAGCACCTCAGGATTTCCAGTCATAACATCGACTATATCCTCAAGACACAACTGATGCCCCGTCTTTCTCCACCAGTTATCTTTAACACTGTCGGGGAAAATGATTACATCTGATGTATACTTCTTGCCGTTAACCACTATCAGCCCGAACTGATACGAGTCGATTATGTTCACAGCCAAGCTCCTGTTATGCCTCAGCCATGCTCTTAATAGCCTGGGCATCGCCTATATTTAGGGTATTAACGCCTTTATTTATCCGTTTGATGAGACCGGTCAGCACTTTACCTGGTCCGATTTCAATAAAGGTAGTCACACCGTTATTTATCATATATTCGATGGAGCGCTGCCACTGAATACAATTGCATAGTTGCTCGAGTAGCTCTGCCTTTATAATTTCAGCGGTGGTCATCGGCTGAGCGTTGGTGTTGGCTATAATAGGAACAGTTGGTTGGCGAAAGGATAGCGAGGCTATAGCCTCAGACAGACCGCTGGCAGCCGGCTCCATCAGTAGCGTATGAAAGGCACCACTTACTTGTAATGGAATGGTGCGGTAAGCCCCTTTAGCCTCAGCCAACTCGGCTGCTTTAGTTAAGTTCTCCTTTGCCCCACTGATTATTAGCTGACCGGGGCAGTTAATATTAGCAATCTTGGTATCAGTCTCATTGCACACCTCAGCTAATAACCTCTCATCAAGCCCGATTACTGCCACCATGCTTCCCGGATTCTTCTGTCCAGCTTCGTGCATTAACCGGCCTCTTTCTCGAGCCAGATAGACAGCAGTGGCGAAATCAAGTACGTCGGCT
>Ga0315549_1004885_pt1 | contig 11132 bp, 7 predicted proteins | sample SalMarSW160200MG_FD_203101 | JGI IMG/M metagenome (GOLD analysis project Ga0315549, IMG submission 203101) | Salt marsh sediment microbial communities from the Plum Island Ecosystem LTER, Massachusetts, United States - Salt Marsh Sediment SW1601-200 ... | reverse complement strand
CTCAACGGCAACGGAAAGCCCCTAGTCACCCCTGAAATGGGATATGAAAACGTTCAAGTCGTTGAACAAATCTGTAAACTGATAGAAGAAAAACGCATTTCCGAAAATTAACTGCCAGCAGGATAAAAACAGAAAGGGTTGTGGTGGATGTCCACCACAATAAAGGTAAAGCCTTCTTTGGTGGTCTTGGCGGCTTAAATTTAGTATTTTTCTTACGCGCATGTCTAAGAAGAGTCTATTGTAAACGTGGCTTTCGTAGTGCATGTTTAACAGTCTTTTCTGTCTCCACATGTACTAACCGATGCTTTTTTCCGCAGATGGGACACGACCAAACCTGTCCCGTGTCCACTTCTTTTTTTGTTGTCTTTGTCTTCAGCAGCCTCTCTTCTTCCTCTTCCAGTTTCTCTTCTGGCGTGGATTCTGAAAGCCCCCATGCGCGTTCAAGCACAAAAAGGGTTAGGATCTCCTTTTCGTTTTCTTGTTTGCTTAGGGTAACTAGGTGTTTTCCGGGTGCTTTTTTTCCAGTTGCCTCTTCATAGGGTTTAATTTCATAGTTTTCCCTGATGATGGCTGGAACCTCTTCGATGCTGGAGACAAGTTTTCGGCTAACCTTATCATTCTCATCCGCTTGTGTTAAGGAAATCACGTCGTAAAGCATGTCTTCAATTTTGCTTTGCTGAAAAACCATGGTTTTTCCTTCCAACTGTGCGAAGCGGATACCTGCTGGGCATTTCACAGCCTTAACCAAAAACTTTCCCTGTTCCTTGTCTTTGCACAGTTTAAAAAGCCAATTGCCCGTAAGGAAGTCTTTAACTTTGTAAAAGTTCACTTCGCCGTTCCTTAACTGGCGCAAACTCATGTCGTACCATGCATCTTGGGGTCGTGTTTCAACTCGTCTAACCTTGATGTGTTTTAGAAACTGCATGCGTCTATACTCTCCACATTAGAGTTTTTTATGTATGGTTTAAGATTTTCGGGGCTAACACGTACGATAAAAGAGCATACGCTAACTATGCTAAAAATAAAAAAAGAAAAGGGGAATTTACCCTTTTTTGGGTTGTTGAGTTTAGCCTGCGATTTTCTGTCGGATTGTGACGACTGCAAAGATTGCGGCTATTGCCGCGATCAAGGATAGGACTACTGCGATCCATATTGGCATCATGTCAACGGTTACAGGAAGTGATTCTTCAACATCGGTTTTTACGGCTGAAACATCAGTTTTTACGGATGCAAGATCTAGTTTCACTGTGCCTAGGTCAGTTTGTATTGTTGCTATGGTGCCGTTCATGTCGGTTATTGTTCCGTTTATGGTGCCAAGGCTTGTTTTGATGATTGCGGTGTCACCTGCCACAACTCCTAAGACAGTATCCAAGCTGTCAACGCTTGCTTTGATGAATGCGGTGTCACCTGCCACAACTCCTAAGACAACATCCAAGCTGCCGATTTTAGTTTGAACATCGCCAATGATTGTTTTGATGGTTACGACATTATTGTTTATGTTGCTGATTGTACCACCTAGATCACTTAAATCTCCGATATCCATTTCAATGTTGCCGACTGAGGTTTTGATGGTTACGACATCTTCAGATGTAGTGATTATTGTAGGCTTCAACTCAGTGATATCTAAGTTAATGGTGCCAACCGTGGTTGAGATTGTTGCAATAGTGCCGTTAATTGCAACTATTTTGCCGTCAAGTGTTTCCAAGAGAGCAGTCATATTAGAGCAGCATTCATCGATTTCGTCAATAACATCTTGCATGTCAGGCTTAGCGGAAACAGAGAACAAGTTAGTGTCTACTTTTGCACTGGTGCCAGTGTTGTAAGCAGTGAAGTTCCATACTCCAACTGGTGCATCGTCAGGTATCATGTTATTCCAATACGTCTGCAATCGGATGCGGTAGTAGGGTACCATATAGCTGTTCGTTGAGATCATATTCCAATCGCTTGTGTAGATATAGCCGTAAATGTAGATGTTGCCGGTTGTGTCAGTTATCTCCCACTCGACATCATATGATGGAATTATATTGGACCAAGTGTATAGGCTCATTAAGTCGCCTTGGTAATATTCGGTTGCACGTGTCTCGACGGTAATTAACGGTGTTGGCATTAGATTGAAGAAGACGCCTGCCTGGCTGGCTGCGCCCCATGAGTCTACGACTGAAACAGTGTATATTCCTGGTGCAAGAGAAGGAACAGTAAATTCTTCTGAGAAAGCACCTGCGGGGAAAGTGTACCAACCATCATTGGTTGGGCCAAATCTGTCGTCCATGTCAGTGCTATTTACAACGGTTGTACCAAAGTAAAGAGTAATGTCAGCGCCACCAACGAAACCTGTACCTGTAATAGTGACTACGTCACCCGCTATACCAGTATCTGTACCTAGCACTATTGTCGGTTGCGCAGCAACCGTGAAATTTACAGATCGGACTTCAGTGAGTGCCCACCATATGTCAATAGGATATTTTCCTGGTGAGAGCACAGCAGGGATAGTGTAGATTTCAAAGTATGATCCGGTAGAGTCTGATGTGCCTGTAGCTATTAGTGCGCCATTGAATCTAAGGTCATATGCTACGCTTGCTGCAATTCTACCGAATATCCAGATATCAATACCTGTAGGTCCTGATCCAGGATAACAAGTTATGTAATAGTCTATGCTGACCATGCTAGTAGCGCTGTTGCCGTCTTCGTCCGTAGCATTGAAAACATACATGTCAAAATCAGCCATATCTATTGCGGGAACTGTTATCGTTCCTGAGAATGAACCCGTACCGTTTGTAGTGAAGGCAGGAGCTGTGATAACGAAGTTTATAGTGGGATCAGTTGTTTGGTTAAAGAACAAGGTAATGTCGCTGTCTGGGGCATAACCGTGTCCTGTGACAGTAAGGTCATCGCCGGGCAAAGCAAGGGTTGGAGGGAAGTAAGCGGGAGGTATACTAGCGACTGATAGGGTTGGAATCACCTCAAAGGCTGCACCTCCAGACTCAGTCTCACCATCGTTGACTACAATCCAGTGCGTTCCATTGATATCCGCAGGAATCTTTACTCTGATCCGGTAATCGCCATTATGATCTGCGTCTCCTTCACCCAGCACGGGGCCAGAAAGTCCGTCCCAGTATACAGTAACAGTAGCAAACGCATCTGCATATCCACCAGTCGAATTTCCTACGACGTCAACCGATGTACCTGGAGTTCCAGTGGTTAGCGCGGTAGTGCTGCCAGGGGGCCATGTTGCGCAAAGGTAGGGGTCGCCAGTAATTTCTGCGCTTGCCATTGGAATTGCTGCAATCAGTGATGATATTGTTAGTACAGTTATGATCAGTGTTGTGTATAATTTTTTACTTATTCGCATTTTTCTATTTTCTCCTTTTTGTTAATGGGGGCGATCGCTGACAAAATCAGCTTCTCGCCTTACCAACCTATTCCGCTTCGTTGAACCACTATTTATAGTTAACGTGTGCATTTTCTTAACGGAGTGACAGAATGTATACATTGTCTGGAAAACTATACCCTGTATGCATAGAAACAGCCTATTTACGATGATTTTTTGTTCAATTAAAAGCTTTTTTGATGAAAGCAGCAGAATTTGAGTCAAATCGTGTATCGCACGATACTATAAACATAAAGAAATGTTGCGACAAAACTGACCGACGGAACAAACCAGTAAATATCGAGTGTTAAATCATGCCACAATAGACACGTTCATTCAAGTTAAGAAAGAGTTATCTCTTGAAATCTAAAACTATCATGCCTTTCAGGGTGTCGCTTTTAGCCGTTTGGTAACCTATGCCATTTATCGCACCCTCTATGAACTTGGCAAGCAGCTCTGTCGCCTTTCCCGTAAGCAACGTTGAAATGCACCTGAATTTTATTGTATGTTGGTTTTGTCTAACATCAACCTCGTTTAAATCCCACCTCGTTGCCTCAAGGAATTTTTTAAAAGCTTGAATAGGGTCTTCGAATTTTTCGTTCAGGTATTTTCCGTGCCACCTTCCACTTTCGTACCATTTTTTCTCTAATTGTTCCACCTCAGCTTCGCAGGCTTTGCTATTCAGATAGGTTAAAACATCCGCTGGTACAAAGGCGCCGCCCAAGTTCCGCTGGGCTTGCATAATCTCCAAAAACTCTGCTGCCTGTGCAGGAGTATAACCTAATCTGTTTGCTGTTAGAGCCAGTCTCAGAACTTCACTAATGAACAGGTTTAGCGACTCGCCTCGTCCCTTTGAAACCTTCTTGGCTTTCTCAACGATGTAGTCAGGAACGTAAACGAGTTTTCTACCTTTACTCTTAGACATACCTTTACTTCCTAACCCTGTTCAACCGTACTGTTCCTCAATTTATATTTCTATTTATTAGTACAGCCATCTAATGTTGATTCCTAACAGCTTCCAAGCGGATAATTCCTCTAGAAATCTCTTTGCCATCAATCTTGTACCCGAAGGTTTCTAGAGCGCCCTCAAGGAAAGATGTAAACAGGAATGTGTATGCTTCTGTGAACCTCGGACTCACTACGCGAACTGAAACGCTATCCGCTGCCTTATTCAATTCAAGTTCAGGAACATTCCAAGTGAAATCCTTCAAATCGTTTTTGAACGCTTCAAACGAATCATCAGCCTCTCCTGTAACATACAGTTTAGCAAACCAAACACCAGCGTCAAACCAACTTTTGAGAGACTCATTCTTCGCTTTGCCATATGCAAGCTCAGCCATTTCATACCACAAGCGTTCTAAGCCGAGCGTAAATCCACTCTCCATAGCCGATTTAAGCAATTCACGAGAATCAATCAAAGCGCTGAGGTTTATTCCCAGCTCGTTAGCCCTCAAAATCAACGCAAAAACTTCGTTCACAAAGCCATATAGACTGAGATCGCTCGCCTTGGCAATCTTGTTCATGCTATTTAAGAAGTCTTCACGTGCAGCGAAGCTTTTTCGTCGAACTTTACGCTTTTTTTCCAACTTTCCACCATTCCATGTAATTAATTAAGTCTCGGTATAAATTGTCCCTGAAATAAAGCATGTTACATATCTGGCAAAGTCACATAATAAAATTACCCTAATAACTCACCTGTGCCGAAATACAAAACATAGAAAACTCAAAGAATCCAACACAAAAGGGTGAAAATGCAAAAAAAAGCCGTTAACCTTGATATTTACCGCTTTTGCTAAATGCTTTAGATGTGAACCGATAGATTGTTTCTATGCATGTTCGGTGTCAGGAAAGTTTCCGGTGCTTTTTCCAGAATTTTGTTATGTTTTCTCCACATTCCATTGAATTCTTCACTATTTTCATCTCTTTCTGATAGTAGCTCGGCAGCAACTGCCTGATGTCTGGGCGTGTAATCCGTTCATCCAACATCACTATGCAACCCTTGTCTTTAGCTGATCGATGGACACGCCCACAGGCTTGAACCAAACGGAATATGGCTGGCGTCAAATAAGCGTAATCTCTTCCATTTCCAAGGAATTGATAATCAAAGTAGCTTATCAGCGCCTTCTGATACACACTCCACGTTGCATAGGGCAATCCCACGGTTACTACGCAGGTTAGGAGGTTGTTTGGGTAGTCCATTCCCTCGCTGAATTTTCCACCCATAACTCCAAACAATGCGTTGCTGGTTGATCGGGTTAGTTTCTCCATTATATCGCTTTGTCTGGTTTTGCGTTCCTCCACAATCATTATTCGGTCAATGTTGGTATGTGAAAGAATGTTGTTCATCAGGTTATAGCTGGTGAAAAAAACTGCCATGTTCCCCTCGTTTGTTAGTGATATGGCTTCGATGTATTCTGCCCATTTCTTGAGCATCTGCTCAGTTCTCTTCTCGAACCTCGATGAGACATCCCTCGCAACTAATATTAACCTGTTTTCAGGCGGGAATGGAGAATCAAACTCTTTAAGATGGACGTCTTCTTGGTTGCGGAGTATCAAGTCCCTGTAGACCTTTGGAGGAGAAAGGAAACCGCTCATGAGAATGCTTCCTCTAGCCTGCCGCAGAACCGGATCTGTTATCTCCCTGCCGTCTAGGCTTCTGACCGCCAGATAGATTCTGTTTCCCCAGTCCTTCTGGATCAAGTGAACATACTTCTCTCCGACTCTCTGGAAGAAGTTCTCTATGAAGTCGCCTACACGATGGGTGTAACTGAAAACTTTGTCATAACCCAGTTCCTGACGCGCCTCTCTAACGTGTTCTCCGTATTCGTGTAGGGTTTCCGCGGCTTTCTCGCTGGATGTTCCGCTCCACTCAAGGAATCTGTCGGCGAGGTCTTGGGGATTCAGCAGTTTAAGGTTCAAGTTTCCTAAGCCCTTTTGGATGTATGGAAAAAGATTTTTGTCCAATACGTTGAGGTAATCTTGAACGTCCCCCAAGTTTTCATGTTCAAATTTTTCGGTTTCCTTGAGGGCGCTTTCAACCGTGTTTTGTGTCATCCGGTCAGAGAGGAGTTCTCTGGCGAAGTTTGGTATGTTGTGAGCTTCATCCACTATGAGGTAAACTTTGGACAGGTCTACTCCCCAACTTTGTAGCAGGGCTTTTCTAACCGGCGGGTTGAAGGTGTAATTGTAGGTTCCGAGGAAAATGTCTACTTTACTAAGCACCCGTTTCAGTGCCTCGTAGGCGCAGAAACCATGTTTAGCCATCCGTCTGGTAGCCTCTTTTGGGTCAAGGATTTTTCGGGCACAGTCCAGAGCCAGTTCTTCGGCTTGCCTCTTTTTCATGTTTATGTTCCAGTAGAATCTGCAAAAAGGTTTGGTGCCGGTTTCGCAGTTTTCTTTGAGTCTTCTGCATTCCTCAAGAAAGTCGAAGTATGATCCTCCGCTTTTCATCCGCAGCGGGCACATGTCCTGTTTGCTGAATAGGGATACAGTCAAAGGATTCTGCTTTAATCCCCTCAGCTCTTTGAGGAAAATGTGCAGTTGACTCCTAGTTCTGAAGCTGATCAGAAGCTTGTTTTCTCCCAGCCGAGGCAAAACGCTGAGGAGCGAAGCAAGAGACTTTCCTATACCGCAGGGAGCGCTGCCCACGAAAACTTGGTTATTATCAAGGGCTTTGGTTGCTTCTTCGATAAACTTCACCTGTCCCTTGCGTACTTCATAGCCTCTGGGAAGCCACCGGTTACCTGAGGTGTTGTTTTCTGTCCCTGTTTTAGCTGTTGTTGTGCGTCTGTGGGGGCGACTGGAAACCACGATTCTGTCGCTCAGGTATGTTCCGCAGTCAGGACAGAAACGGCTCTGCTTAAACTGTTCAAGGGAATACTTTTTTCTGCACTTTCGGCAAACGTAGATTCGGGTCAACTTTCTCCCCTATCATACAAGACTGCATAGAAATATGCTTTGTTGACAGTTTCAGCTTTAAAGTGTAGCCAGTCAGGTGGAATAGTCTGTGGATTTGTAAGAACGGAATCTAGATAAGGAGTAAAACAAGGTACTCTTTAGGGAAAGATGGCATGTCTAGAATGGCAGTTCTAGTGCTCGATATGCTAAACGACTTTGTTACAGGCAATTTGAAGACTGACCGCGCTGCAAGAATCATCAAACCCATCCAGAAACTTGTTGAAGCAGCCAGAGCGCATGGGGTGCCCGTGATATATTCCAACGATGCCCACCTCAGCACCGATTTTGAAGTTGTTGAAAGATGGGGAAAACATGCCATGAAGGGGTCGCTGGGCGCTCAGGTTATCCCGGAGCTTGCGCCCGCAGAAAAGGATTTTGTTGTTGAGAAACGTGTCTACAGCGGCTTTTACGAGACTAGTCTTGATTCGCTTCTTCAAAGTCTTTACAAGGGCGTGGGTGTGGAAACGGTTGTTTTAGCTGGGTTGCACACTCACATTTGTGTTAGACACACGGCTGCCTCTGCCTTCTATCGCGGCTACAAAATAGTAGTTCCCAGTGATGGTGTGCAGGCTTTCACGCGTAAGGATCATGAAGACGGCTTGAAATATCTCAAAAATGTCTACAGTGCAGAAATTAAGACTATAGACGAAATAATTGAGGAACTCAAGAAAATCTGATTTTCTGGTGTCAGCGGCTGTTAGCGCCGTAATCAATAAGAGTTTGGGACCCACTGGTATGTGATGTGTTCGTTTCTTGGGGGTGTTATGTTTTGTCTTATTGTGCGAAGTGTGGTGCGAAGTTGGATGAGGCTGCAAGGTTCTGTTCCTCTTGTGGTGCTGCGGTTGCGAAGGTGACCACTGAGGAATATTCTGTTTCCTCTGACAATCTTATCGAACGAGTGAAGGAGCTGCTTCATGAAGGCAACGTCACAAGAATAATTGTGAAAAATGAAAAGGAAACTGTTCTGCTTGAGATACCTGCTACCGTCGGAGTTATCGGCGTTGTTCTTGTTCCTTGGCTTGCAGCTCTAGGCGCAATAGCCGCTTTAGCCACAAACTGCAAAATTGTGGTTGAAAGAAGAGAATAGAACAGAAAACATTATCTTTCCGCTATTTTCAGGAAAAAGCTGTTTTTCAACAATGAAGTATTATTAGGCTACAAATATGTGAACGGGAACGGTTGATTTGCGTGTATTATAAGGGTCTGGAAAAAAGAAAGTGTTTTACGGATTATCGAATTAAAGATTAGTTGAGGCTGTGTCTTGTTGCTGTTGCTTCACCAGAACTTTTGTCTCCGCCTAAAGCGGCTTCAGCTAATATGCCCAGAGGATAGAATGAGATGAAGAAAAAAGCGATCCCCTGTCTAGTCTTAACAGTGCTGTTTCTTGTCTCAGCTTTTTTCAGCATCACATTGTCCACAGCCATCGAATCGATTGGTGCCTCTGAAGTCTCGGCGGATCAGTTAGAAACAGATGACTGGCTCATGTTCCACCATAACATGGCAAACACTGGCAACTCAAAGTCAGCAGCGCCGAAGACAAACCAGACTTTGTGGAAGTTCAACACTGGCGGACCCGTGGATTCTCCCGTTGTCTCCGACGGCATAGTTTACTTCGGCTCGTTAGACGACAACGTTTACGCCTTAAACGCATCGACAGGCGCCCGAAAATGGAGCTACACAACAGACGGAAACGTCCTATCCCCTGCCGCAGTCGCAGAAGGCATGGTCTACGTAGGCTCGGAAGACTTCAACGTCTACGCCTTGAACGCTTCTACTGGCGCTTACGTGTGGAGTTACAGAACAGGCCACTTCGTAGACTCTGCAATCGCTTACTCTGATGGCATAATCTACGTAGGCTCAGAAGACTGCAACGTTTACGCCTTAAACGCATCAACAGGCGACTACATATGGAGCTACGCAACAGGCGACCAAATTATGCTATCTTCGCCCATCGTCGCCTACGACATGGTCTACATAGGCTCAATAGACAACAAAGTCCACGCTTTGAATGCTACGACAGGCGACTACGTATGGAGCTACACTACAGGCGACTATGTGGTTTCCACTGCCGCGGTTGCAGACGGCAAAGTCTACATTGGCTCAAACGACAACAATCTGTACGCCTTCAACGCTTCTACAGGCGACGTAGTGTGGAACTACACAACCGATGGACCAGTATTCTCCGGACCCGCTGCCGCTCTCGGTATGGTCTACGTGGGCTCAGTTGATGGACGAGTCTACGCCCTAGACGCTTCTATCGGCGCTGTCATCTGGAATTACACGACTGGCGGTGCCGTGGCTTCCTCTCCAGCAGTCGCCGAAGGCATAGTTTACGTGGGTTCTTATGACAACAACATCTACGCTTTGAATGCCACAACAGGCGCATACATATGGAGCTACAAAACTGGAGAAATGGTAATCTCTCTGCCCGCCATCGCTGAAGGCATAGTGTACGTGGGTGCATGGGATGGACGATTATATGCATTAAACGCTTCTACCGGCGCACACATATGGGAGTACATAACAGGTGGCGTAGTGGACTCTTCTCCCGCCGTAGCAGACGGCATAGTTTACATAGGCTCTTTCGACGGGAACGTCTACGCTTTAAGCGCCGCCACCGGCACCGTCCCATTCGACGAATTCTCCAGCGATGTCATATGGAGCTACAAAACCGACGATATAGTGATGCTGTCCGCGCCAGCCGTAGTTAACGGTGTAGTCTACGTGGGCTCCTATGACTTCAACATCTACGCTTTGAACGCTTCTACCGGCGCACGCATATGGAACTACACAACAGGCTTTGCCGTGGTTTCTTCACCAGTTGTTGTTGATGGTGTAGTTTACATCGGCTCAGAAGACCACAAGGTCTACGCTCTGGACGCCACAACGGGCACGTTAATATGGGACTACACAACGGACAACCAGATTCACTTGTCTTCTCCCGCGGTCGCCGATGGTTTGGTTTACGTGGGCTCAAACGACCAGAACGTTTACGCCTTGAACGCTTCTGATGGCTCTCTTGTTTGGAAATACCCCACTGGAGATTTTGTGATTTCTTCTCCCGCCATCGCAGACGACATAGTTTACATAGGCTCTTATGACGATAACATCTACGCGTTGAATGCTTCCACTGGGACCCGAATATGGAACTACACGACTGGAGGTGCCGTGGCTTCCTCTCCAGCAGTTGCCGAAGACATAGTTTACGTGGGCTCAAACGACAACAACATCTACGCTTTGGATGCTGAAATGGGCACGGTTGTGTGGAATTACACGACTGGCGGCGATGTGGCTTCTTCTCCAGCTGTGGCTGACGGTGTAGTTTTCGTGGGTTCATACGACAAGAAGATGTACGCCTTAAACGCTACTTCAGGGGCTCATTTATGGAGCTACACAACCCTCGACAAGGTAGTTTCTTCCCCTGCCGTCTCAGACGGGGCAATCTACTTTGGCTCATATGACCACCTAGTTTACGCGGTCGGCGCTTCTTCACCGAGCCCCCAAACTTACGAGGTGTCATTCATTGCGTCAGGTTTGCCTCAAGGAACAAGCTGGACAGTAACCTTCAACGGTCAAACAAAGAACTCCACCTCAGACGCTATACTGTTCAACATACCAAACGGCGTCTACTCCTTCTCGGTCACTTCGCCCAATGATTACACGGCTTTTCCATCGTCTGGCACTGTGACCGTTAACGCCACAAACGTTTACCAACAAATAACATTCGCCTCGACAATTCAAGACTTCCCATGGCTCCTTGTTGTTTCATTATCCGTTGGAGCTGTGCTATTGGCGCTAGCCATAACGG
>Ga0315549_1004884_pt1 | contig 11133 bp, 12 predicted proteins | sample SalMarSW160200MG_FD_203101 | JGI IMG/M metagenome (GOLD analysis project Ga0315549, IMG submission 203101) | Salt marsh sediment microbial communities from the Plum Island Ecosystem LTER, Massachusetts, United States - Salt Marsh Sediment SW1601-200 ... | reverse complement strand
AGCGGGTGTACCGCAGTTTCCATCCACGTGAGAACGAATACTTTAAGGAGGTAGATGCGGAATACATTAAAAAAGTTGAAGAGCTTTTAGCCTACATTAAGAAAGCGCGTCTGAAGAAACGTAAAGAAAGAAAAGTGCTTTACTCTGATGCTGAAAGCGGGTAAGATTTTTTCATTCAAATTAAAAGCAGCATACCTTATTATGCTGTATTAATTGGTGAGTGTTGGTCTTTGAAAGAGCCGTGTTAAATGTGTGAAGATGATTATCTTCTATATAATACGGTACTAGAGAAGGGGCTTCTTTTTTTAATTGTCTTTTTTGTGGAGAGGCAGGTAAAAAAGGAAGCATTTGTAGGGGAGATAGTGTCATTCTGTAAAATATTTTAGAGAAATTGGGTATGCGCGCTTTTTCTCCAAACCCCTCTGGGGTGGTGATTTCCTAGGTCTTAAGGCACCTTCATTAAGGGATGCTATCAGTATCGCGGTGTCAATAGCATCCGGCGGCGCGGCCAGTCCCATGCTTGCATTGGCTCTTAACATGGTGGATGATTTTGCCTTTACTGCTATTGATGTAGCTATGGGAAATATGACCTGGGATGAAGGATTGTTCAGTATAGCGCAGGCAGGAGTAGGCGCAGTTGTGAGCTCGCAGATCGGTGATATGTTCGGCGGTTCCATGATAGCAGACCCCGGGTCTATTGGCGAGGTTGTAAGCAACACCCTGGCGGTGGGCATGGAAAAGTTTACTACCAACATGACTGTGGGCGCGCTCAACTCCATACAGTACAGGAGCGGGGGCGAGTTTGGCTTTAATATGAGCGGGTACATGAAAGGGATGATAGGTACGGATGCCCTGGCCAGTTACGCGGGAAGTATGGCTGGTGAGTTTACGAAAGGATCTTTAGGATTATTAAACCTAAGAGACAGCACAGGGCTTGAATGGGATGAAAAAATAGCTAATAGAAAAAATATATATGAGTTTAACAGCACAATAGGCAACTTAGTACATGCAGGTATAGATTTCGGATTAACGGGCGATACTACCATTAACATACTTAATGCAAGTGATTTTATACCAGGTTTAAATAGTCGTGTTGGATTATTTGAGCTTGGTATAGATAGTAAGAGAGGAGTAAGCACAAGGCTTGGCATGGGTGGAATAGATTTGAGTATGGGAAAAGTAATACAGGGCGTTCAAGGCGCTGGAGACCTATTACGATTGGCAAGAATTTCTTCACAAGTAGGATTTAAAGGTGATTTGGTAAGCTCTTTAAATCTTGCAGCACATAAAGAGACATATGGATTTGGTTCAGAAGATTGGTTAATGGCACAAAAGATTTTGGAAGGTAAGTATAAAGTTGGTTTAAAGGATTTAGAAAACAATGAGGGTGGAACATTTGAAGGCGACACGATTTACCTTAATGAAAAACTATTCGGAGACGGTTTTGATTCATCAGCAAACATTCTTTCTGTATTAAGACATGAAGATGTACATATAGGGGACATAAGTACAACTGAGAGAGATAAGCACCATATAGCATATTGGGATCAGGGTCAAAGTTATAATACTTCTAAAGCATATCTGAATTTACGCGGAGTAAGCTTAGACGGTGTAATAGGAGAATACGGAAGCGGATTTAATACAGGAATAGAAGGTCTTGCATTAGCGCAGATGGGATTGAGTCCGGAAGAGTTTAAAGATTTTATAGCATCTACAGGTGTGCTGGAGAATTCACTTGGTGCAGAGCTTAATAGCAATTTGGAAAGAGAAATATTAATAAAAAGCAAGGAAAAGGCTAATAACACTTTAATTAGGGAATCCAAGAATTTTAAGGAATATATAGCTGGTCTTAATCTAAGTGATACAGAACGAAGCGAATGGAATCGTAAACTTGATGAAATGGCAAAGGGGGATTCAAAAGATCCTCTTGGCACACTAAGAAGTTTCATGGAGATGGTGAGGCATTCTGAGTATGAGGGTAATAATGCTCACATTAATCATGATTTAATTGAGTTTGCATTTACAACATTCAGAGATGGTATTGCATTATGGAAACAGTCTGATTTTCTTGTTAATGGTCTTGTCAGTGAACATAGGACAAACTCTCTTGGTTACATGTTAAAAGAGATTGGTATCACATATTTGGACAGGTATGTTGATATTGGATATAGTCCTGCATATGAACAGGATATAGCAAGACAAAATTCTATGACAGTAAAAGTACAAGAATGGAAAAATAGAAAGAATCAATTACAAGGTCAAATAGGAAATGCATATAATAATGGCACATCAGCTGAAAAAATAGCAGCTTTACAGAAGGAATTAAATACATTAAATGAAAATATTTCTTCTTATGATGGTAAGATTTTTAATAAAGCCACCAATAGTGGTGAAGGTAATATTCCAGGCAGTATACTTGTCACAAATCTTGGAAAATGGCAGATAGATAACTGGTCAAATGAAACAGGAGATGTCGCGCCTATATTAGGAGACGGTAGATATGGGAACAACTCTACATTTGCATGGGCAAATGTAGACAGATTTTATGGTGGAGTTTATACTCATAAGGCAACTAATCAAAAATTAGGAGTATATTATTCTTCTGATAGCAGACCTTATCTTGATTGTACTGGCTATTTAGATTTAATCTTTCAATCTGCCGGTTATAACCTGCCGTCTGAAATAGATTGGAAAGATCCTAATAGAAATTTAAAGTATTGGGGTATTTCAACAATGGATGGGACGGGTAATAGAAGTACATTCTTCGATGTATCTAATGTGATGGTGGGTACTGTAGCTTTTATGAGATCGGCTAATGGCCAAGGACATGTTGGTCTTGTTGGCGAATTAGATGCAGAAGGTAATGTTACAGGAATACTGCACAGTTCCATTAATACTAATATAACTGTAGATTGGTGGAGAGAACGTATTCAACCTAATTATAATATGGGAAGTTACAGTGATTATAGATATGGACCAAAATACACATATTATGAAGATGGTCTTACAAATTTATTCGCTGACAAAGATTATCTTAATTATTTAAATGATATTACAAGATGGTATGGAACGACAAAGGATAATCCATGGTAAAAGTGTTATAAAAATGGAGTTAAATTAGTATGGTTAAAACATTTAAATTTATTTTTCTATTATTAATTATATTCTGTAGTTGTCATAGTATTTCTACAGAAGAAAATAAGAGTCAGTATAAATATTATGATATCTTGGAAAAAGTTCTTAATTCAGTTGTAAAAATATATAATGATAAGAAATATTATGAAGAAAATTTATTTAAACCTGAAGTAATAAATAAAATAGAGTACAAGATAAAAAAGATATGCCATATTTCTTATGATTATGAAAAAGGTATGGAATCAAATAACGGTTTACCGCTAGTTCTAACAGGTTTTGAAGATAGATTTAATTATCTGATTTATGTTGATAAAAATGAAAATCTATATTTTATAATCAATGACACAATGGGTGACAAATATAGAAAATTCAATTCTAGTGGTAGATTATTAGAGAAAGATGTGATAGAGAGATTCTATAACTATTTATTGGATAATAAAAATAATGAAGTTACCAGTAATTTCTATGTCAGATTTGGAATGGATTTATCAATTGAAAGTGAAGAAATTAAAAATGAAAAAGAATTAAGTTATTATGATGGTGAAAATAAAATATATTCAATTAAAAAAGATAAATATTATTATAAAATATTTGAAGATAGAAATGGAATACAACATGATGTCACATCTCAAGCATATAGAGGGCGAATATTCGCAAGAGATAGTATTATTTATTATTATTCATATGCTTATATTAATAAAAGTAGTTTGCATGATCCATTGTTTCGTGATTTTTTAATAAGTATATATGATTACAGCGAAAAATACTTTAAAATATTAAACACCTATTTACTACCTTTAATGTCATATTACAAATTAATAGGTGTTGATTTACAAGAGCGTATATATTTCTATAGAGAAACCGCAAACAGTTGTTATTTAGGTAAATATGGCATAGAAGATTTTACACCTACTTTCTCTACTGGTGAGGTGCAAATCTATGACCTAAAAAAAAGAACACTCACAGTATTAAAACACCCTTTTCCAGATGCGAATGGAGAGAAACCGGAATGGGCGTTCTATGTGGTGCAGAAAGACGGCACACTGTATTGTGATTATTTATTAAAAGACGGCCACCATTTGGCAAAAATAACAATTGACTGGTCTAAGACAGAGCCATATCCTGAGTATAAACCTGTTGTCTTTTTAGAGGATTGGCGGAATGCTAAATAATAAAAGGAGTTTGGATTGAGAAAAATACTATTATTTATCCTATGCTTTATTATTTCTATTTCTTTAATCACCTGTAAATCGAACGGAACAATGAAGAATAAAATAACCGAAACAAGTTTTTCCGCCATTTTAGAAAACATGGAAGAGTATAATGGTAAAAGAGTTAAATTAACAGGGGTTGTGGATTTTGCATATAATGTACCGAATTCAAATCTTTTTGCAGATGCGGTAATAAATGATAAAACGGTTGCAGCAGTTTTAGTACCTCTGTTATTAAATTATCAGGATACTATTAGTTTAGAAGGAGTTGTCGTAGTACTTACACATGATATGAAAACAGATGAAGGGCAGAGAGCTAATTTAGATATATTATCAAACGCTTTTATGAAAGCTTATCCTATGTATGCTAATGATCCTTTTACAGGCGGTTCTGCATGCGGTATTCTTTTAAATTTGATGACGAAGATTACGCAGAATACTAGTGAGCAGTTTGTAATCTTAAGTGATAAGGTGGAAGTAAAGTAAATTTTTTAAAATATATGTTGGGGAATAGCTGCAGCTTGTGTTGTATACCCAACCACCCGCAAAAGCGGACAATCATGTGTATACAAAATGTCCGGGTGGAAATGAATGAGATTCCTTGATTAGATTTATAAGGTTATGGTGGATTTAAAATATAACCTGAAGTTATCAGGTTTAAATAAAATATTTTTAAAATTTATTAATTTTAGAAAATGAAAAAAAGGAGGAATTTATGAGAAAGAGATTATGCTATTATTTTATTTTAGCAGCACTCGTTTTATTGCTATTATCCTGTGTATCGGCGGGAGTAAAATCTGTGGGTGATTATACTGTATTACAAGGTTATAAAAAGATAGCTTTTGTACAGTTTTCAATTGCTAATCCGACATACCCGGTACTACCGATAATAGATGCCGCTGCGTATAAGGATGGTGCAATAAAAATTGCTGCACAAACCATGGCAGAGGATAAAAAGAATGTAGAGGCTTTAAATGATTATTTAGCTAAAGCGATAAATGTGCATCTACAAAACAAGCTTGTTTATGGAAAAGATTTAGTCGGCCAAAACGCGTATAAACAGCTGCCTGGTGGTGGGATAAAAACCTATTCTGTAAAAATCGCAGATAAGACATATCCACAGATATTCAATTATCCCGGTTGTTATAATTTTTTTGATTTTAGTAAGTCTGAACAGCCTTATTATGATATAGATGAAATGCTAAAAGCAAATAAAGAAAATCTAGGAAATATATGTAAAGCCTTAAATGTTGATGCAATTTTAATAGGTATGACAAATGTCTCTACAGTAGGTGTAGCAGTGTTTGGAATCTCAGGTGGCAGAGCATCATTTGTAAAACTCATTTTTATCAATAATGAAGGTGATGTTATATTACAAATAAACGCAAACGGTAAACCTGTTGGACTAGCTGGGAATGATGTAGAGGGCTATAAAAAAGTACTTAATGATTTTAATTCAGTAACTGACATGATTATGGAGAAGGTTTTTAAGTAATTTATACTCAAGAGAGGGAGAGCAATTCAATAACTCTCCTTCTCTTATATTTAATTTAATAGGAAAAATGAGAAATTTCATAATACTTAATCTTTTATTCTTGATCTGTTTTTTTAATTCATGTACTCAAAGTGAGGATGAGAAAAGAAATTTGAAAGCGCAAGTGGAAATATATACTATTACAACTAAAGATATAGGAGTAATGGATATAGATAAATATGCTCATGAGTTTATAGAGATACAAAAGAAATTTAATAATATTTTTCTTAAGAACAATATTTCTTCAGAAGAAGCAACAAGATTGTTAAGAGAGATTATTCCGGTTTTTTCTGATTTTTATAATAAAAGAATAAAAAATATTTCATACATTGATAAAAAATCACTAATTGAAGAAGCCAAAAAAATTGATGAACAGGTATTTTCAGATTTATCAAACATATATACAGTTATTCATAACTTTTATCAGGAGGACAAAACTTTTAAAGAAGCATACGATGAATACAATGAAATATTTTCATTTAATTAGAAGAGGTGTATAAAAATAATTCGATTTTGATGAATTTAATTGTATATTGGGCTAAATACCCAAAACCCGCAACAGCGGCCAATTCAGCATAGGCAAAATGCCCGTGGGTATGGGTGGAGTGTTGAGTATAAAGCATAAGTCTGGTGGGTTTTAATAAGTGGGTCACTTCGCCTATGCTGACGGACATTGCCCGCCATTGCGGGTGGGGCATGAAATAAGTGACGGGTTTAATCAACCCAGCTATGGCGACTTAAGTTATCCACAGGCTGGAGGCTTAGGGTGAATCAAGCACCCTTCGCCCGGGAGGCTGGTGGACAACTTAACGAGAGGGCGACTGATTTAAAAAGGTTGCCAATAAGTTTAAATAAATACTAAAGGAGAATATTAATGAAGAAGTTATTAATTATTTTAGTTTTTGCATTAATGATAGGCACCCTGCATGCACAAGATATGCAAATAAGTGGGGGTGTAAATTTAGCTGTAACCTATCAGGAATTTGGTACAAGCTATACAAATGTACAAGATTATGAATATAACATAATGTGGGCTCTAATAGATGTTGGTGTTTTTGTAGATTTTACATATGGTGTTTTCATAGTTAACTATACTTTTTCTGCTGGTGATATGTTAGTGACAAGTTATAAAATTGATGGAAGTGAAGATGAAATAGCAAAAGAAGCATTCCAAGATCCTTTAGCAGGAGTAGCAACAGGTAATATCTCATTGATTCTATTGGGGAAATATCCTTTTGATATAGGAGTAGGAGTAATATTTCCAGCCTTAGGGGCTGAATATAGGTTGAATGTAAGCTATGAAAGAACAGATCCAGCAACCGATGATAAAACGGATTTAAAGGATTCATATAATAGTGAACAAAATGCATCACTGAACGATTTTTTTCTTTTAGCAGGTTGTGGTGCTGATTTTAATTTATCAGATGACATGTATTTTAGAGCATTAGCTCTATTTGTACTGAATTTAACACCGGATAGACCGGATACAGTAGGATTAAATGATCCTACTAATAGTCATTGGGGAGTAAAAGTAGAAATCGGAGTTGGTTTAAGGTTTTAGTTTCGGTTTGATTGATAAAGTGGTGCTATAAAATATAGAAAGATTAAAAACAATCATGCAAACGCTCATGTATATTAAATGGTATATAAAAAGGAATGGTATAAAGTTCTTTTTGCCGGACTAAGTGCATGAGCGTTTTCAAATTTTGTGAGATTCTGGCGACGCGTCGCCAGAATTGAGTAAAAGCTTGCTGTGTTAAGTTTTAAGCCGGGTCACAGTAAAACATGCTTTAAGCCGTCGTAGCAAGGTTGGCCCGGCTATGGGACGCGATAAGTTGGTACGAGCTTCAAGAAGTAACGGTTGCACTGGGAAATGCAGCGGGACTGTTCATAAAAAAATAATAAGCTTTTAAACCCGGATTGGAAATAACCACAGCTTTAAAAGCCAAGGGTAGAAAGAAAAATACCACCCCTCCAAAGCACCCCGAAGGGGCAGGGCAAGTGGAACGACTGAGGGCAGGATGCCCGAAGGAGTGGAGCGCAGCCGTGAGAAGCAAGGATGCTGCGAACGGGCAGCACTGCCAGTGCTGCCCCTGTCTGCGTTGTCTTCCCCTTAGTCCCCCCCAACTTGGCAAAGAGAAAAAATGCCGAATGGCATTTTTTTAAAGCTTAGAGCGGAAAGATGGGGATGCGGGGGGTTTGGGGGGAAGGGGAAGAAAACCAGATGCTCCCTGGGGGTGGTGTTGCGTATGAGAGCTTTTTAGAAATGACAGTTGTAGAATAAAGTGCCAGGTTTTATTAGTGAGTTGTTTTATTTTAAAGAAATACGTATAATATTAGACAGATGAACTTATAGAATTTAGGAGTTTATATGAAAGATGATTATGGTAAAAATGTTGAAATGATATGTCCTGTTTGTGGTAGTAGAACTTTTGAATATGATAAAGAGATCGAAGATAGTCCAGTGAAATGTGACTCTTGCAAGAAAGAATTTACTCGCGATGGACTTTTTGAGGCAAACCGAGAGAATTTAACAGCTAACATGGATGATCTAAAAAAAGAAGTTCTGAAAGATACCGAATCAGAAATAAAAAAGATGTTTAAAAAATCTTTTGGAAATAATAAGAATTTTAAAATCAAATGATTAAGATTTTATGAGTACGAGTGACATTATTTCAATAATCGCAGTATCTGTTTCTTTTATATCAATTATTGCTACAATTATTATTTATAGTAACCAAAAAAAGTATATTAGCACACAAAATGAATTGAATAAACTTCTTCTAAATAAAGAAAAAATGCGCTTGAATCCGAGAATGAAGCAGATGTTTCCGCTAATGTAGTACGGATGGGCAGTAAAATATCTCTAATTCGGGTGTTTAATAAAGGTAAAGGTCGAGCGAATAATGTTCAAATATCTTATCCTGAAAGGCATAATTGGCTGATAATGAATGACATCCTGCCTTTAGAATTCCTCGATTCTGGACAATCTGTTGATTTAAAATTAGCTTTGCATTCAAGTGCTCAAAGTAAAATAAAGGTAATCCTTTCATGGAATGACCAGAAAGGAAAAAAGAGTAACGAGGTTATTCTTACATTGTAAAATCATGAACTTAAACTATCAGTGCCTATAAGCCTCAGTTCCGCGACTACCCAATTATTTCCCGTTTGTCAACAGCTTCGTGTAGCCGCGGAATGTTATCAATTTTAAAATATTTTTTGATAAAGATTAAACAAGCTGTTGAATGAAATATATTTTTATGAATAATTATTAAATATGGAAGAAATATCAAACCCCCTAGATTATGCGGATAAAATAGGTAGTGAATATTCAATACAAAAAAGTTCTGATCATAAGAAAAAATACGGCCAGTTTCTAAGCACGCCAGTTGTAGCAAAATTAATGTCAAGTTACATAGATGACAAGAAGAAGGAAGAAGTATCAATATTAGATCCAGGGATAGGTACCGGGATATTAACAGTTGCTGCTTGTTTAAGATTATTGCAATTTAAAAGTTGTAAGAAAATTAATATTGTAGGTTATGAAGTTGATAAAGAAATAATTTCGACTTTAAATAAGAATTTAGAGTATCTAAAAAAAAGTTTTATGCGAAGAGATGTTAAAGTTAATTATGAAATAAGGAATTGTGATTTTGTAACAGATAAAGCCGGTGCGCTTTCTTATGAGCAAGATCTATTTGAAAATAAAGGAAACGATGAACTTTTTGATATAATAATTTCAAACCCCCCCTATTTTAAGATTAATAAAGAAGAAATAAAAGCAAGATCATTAAAAAGAATAGTTTATGGGCAGCCGAATATATATGCAGTTTTCATGGCTATATCTTCCTATTTATTAAAAGATGATGGAGATTTAATATTTATTACGCCAAGAAGTTATACATCTGGTTTTTATTTTAGAGAATTTAGAAAAGACTTTTTTAAAAGAGTAATACCTGTTAATTTTCACCTTTTTAAGGAACGTAATAAAGCATTTAATAGAGATAATGTATTGCAAGAGCATCTTATTATACACGCGAAGAAAAAAACTGAACAATTAAAGAGTAATAATTTCATTGTCACAATTACTCAATCTAGTGGGATTGAAGATTTAAATACCCCAATTATTAAAAAAGCGAAGCTAAAAGATGTTATAAATTTTAATTCTGCAAACATGCCTATTTATCTACCGCTGACAGATGAGGAAGAATATATCATTTCAAAAATATTATCGTGGAGTGGATCACTTCATAAATATAAAATGGAGATATCAACAGGAAGAGTTGTACCTTTTAGAGCTAAAAAGTATTTATGTACGAAGAAGAATGGTGAGGAAACAGTCCCTTTAATATGGATGAACCACATTAAAAATAATAGTATTAAATGGCCTTTGGTAAAATTCAGGAAAGAACAATATTTTATCTTAAACAATGAATCTAGTAAACTTATTAACAGAAAATCTAATTATGTATTGCTGCGGCGGTTCAGCGCAAAAGAAGAAGAGAAAAGATTAAATGCTGCGCCATTATTAGAAAAAAGTATTGAAAAGGATTACCTGGCGATTGAAAATCATGTGAACTATATTTATAAACTCAATGGGAAATTGACGGTTGAAGAGACAATTGGGCTGTCAGAAATATTAAACTCCAGGATATTGGATGTTTATTTTAGAACACACAATGGTAATACGGAAGTGAGTGCAACTGAGATCAGAGACATGCCTTTACCGGAATTGACTACTATTAAGAATATAGGTAAAAGAAAAATATTAAATAATATCACCCAAGAAGATGTAGACCATATTTTGTTAGAGTCTGAATAGATTAGGTTTTATGAATAAAATTGAAGAAGCTAAATTAATTTTAAAAAAATTGGGTATGCCTGCCGCACAAAGTAACGAAATATCATCTTTAACATTTCTTGCTTTATGTGGTATTAAAAATAATTCTAAATGGAAAGACGCAAGAAGAAAAAGCCTTACAATAACAAAAGGAATAATGGCTTTTATTTCAAAAAATTATAAAAAGGATTATGCTCCTAACACCAGAGAAACATTTAGAAGACAAGTGCTTCACCAGTTCGTTCAAGGAAGAATTGTAGATTATAATCCTGATAACCCGGATTTACCTACAAATAGCCCGAATGCACACCGGTTTATGTCAATATAGATGTCACAAGTTCTTTGAAAAAAAATCATGCGGCTTTTTTCCTTTTAAGAATATTTTGCCGCGTTTCCAGAGAAGGATTTAAATA
>Ga0315549_1004883_pt1 | contig 11135 bp, 18 predicted proteins | sample SalMarSW160200MG_FD_203101 | JGI IMG/M metagenome (GOLD analysis project Ga0315549, IMG submission 203101) | Salt marsh sediment microbial communities from the Plum Island Ecosystem LTER, Massachusetts, United States - Salt Marsh Sediment SW1601-200 ... | reverse complement strand
CAAGTCCAATATATCAATCTGCGATAACAGCATCTTTTGCTGCAATAGTTCTGTCACAGATTGGGAATGCATTTGCGAACAGGACAACATATGATTCTGTGTTTAAAGCAGGATTCTTTAGAAACAGGTTACTTTTATGGGCAGTACTGGGGGAAGTAACCATATTGAGTATGCTGATTTATATTCCCGGACTCAATGGTGTTTTCAATCATTATCCAATTGGATGGAGTTCATGGATAATTCCGATTTTATTTATTCCATCCGTCTTGATAATCGAAGAAATAAGAAAGCTGATAATAAGGCATTTCAAAAAAACATCTTATGCCTGATAAAAATTTATAAACAGGATTTTTTGAAAAAAAACACAAAAGTTATAGAAAATAGTAAAATAAAGTCGAATCGATTAAATAAATTAATATTATTTTTTAAAAAATAAGGTGATTAAATGCAAATTATAATAATGGGCTGCGGTAGAGTCGGATCACAGCTGGCAAATCTTTTATCTATGGAAGGACATAAAGTCAGTATAATTGATATTAATCCAAAGGCTTTTAACCGGTTGGGTAAAAGCTTCAGGGGAACCACGGTCACCGGTTTTGGTTTCGACAAAGAAATACTTGAAAAAGCAGGTATAGAACATGCAGATGCTTTTACTTCCGTCACAGAGGGTGATAACAGAAATATTGTAGGTGCTTTAGTAGCAAAAAGAGAATACAGGGTACCTATCGTAGTTGCAAGGATCTATGATCCCGTAAGGGCTCATGTATATAATAAACTGGGCATAATCACAATCTCTCCGACAACCTGGGGTGCAAATAAAATCAAGGAACTTATCTGCCATACTGATGTTTTATCGCAGGTAAGCCTGGGAAATGGCGAGGTAGAAATAGTAGAAGCGGAAGCCAGCACAAATTTAGCCGGATTTACAAGCGATAAAATCAATGTTCCCGGGGAGATTATGGTAGTATCCATAACCAGGCTGGGAAGAGCTTTTATCCCTGTAGTGGGGACAGTGATGAATCAGGGTGATTTGCTCCATATTGCCGTAGCTTCATCATCTATACCCCAGCTTAAACGAATTCTTGGAATATAGGAGGACTTATGAATGTTTTAATTATAGGCGCAGGTAAAATTGGTACAAGCATCACAAAATATATGGCTGAAAAGGGACACAGGGTTTCGATTATAGAAAAGAACGAAACTGTTTGTAATGGATTTGAAAAAATGAAAGGTGTCACATTATACTGTGGTGACGGATGTGATCCGAGTATTCTGGAAAATGCCGGTATAAAAATAGCAGATGTCGTAGTAGCAGTCACGGGAGATGACGAGGATAACCTCGTAGTAGCGCAGCTTTCAAAACTTCAGCCCAACATGCCAAAAGTTATTTCTATCATAAATCACCCTAAAAATGAATGGCTTTTCAATAAAAACTGGGGTGTGGATGCGGCTGAAAGCCCTACTTCGATAATTTCAAGATTACTTGAAAAAGATATTAAATAAGATATAGAAATTTTGTAAAAAGTAATATTTTAGGTATTTAAAATAAGAATCAAAAAAACAGCCGCTATAGTCAAATAGTGGCTATTTTTAAAAGAAAGATTGTCAGAAATACAGGTCTTTGTGACAAATCTTATTATTTATTCTTTTGTAATAAATTAAACGATATAATATTAAAATAATTACTGATAATAGAAGCCCAATAAAAACATGGAAAGAATTGGTTCTCATTCAAGAGACCAAAGAAAGGAAGGCAAAATGACTGACAATGATGATTTATGTAAACAACCTATCAAGGAGAGTAAAAAAATGAGAAATAACAGTGGCTCAGGGATCGCAGGTGCAGCTTATTTTATGGCTTTTATTGGTGCAGCAGTCTTTTACATTCAGCAGGCAGCCAGTTTTGGAGCTGGATTTATTGGTTTCTTAAAAGCTCTTGTATGGCCAGCGTTTCTGATTTACGAGCTGCTGCATCATATAATGATGTAATATTTTTTAAGTTATAATAGTAGTTAATATAAAAAGCTTTATTTGCTTCGGATAAGGTTATCTGTCTATTGTTAAATGAATATTAAGTAAAAGATTTCTAGTTGTAGAAAGCTGCCAGATCTTTGAGTTTATTAAAATGTAGGTATTTTACTCTTTATAATAGCGCTTAACATAGAGAAACGAATAATTACTATAATTTACTTTAAGAAGCAGGGAAATCCTATTTAAACTAAAAGTTAAGAATAATTTGTATCTTTATAACCGTCACTGCATTAGTCATCAATATAGAAAATACATAAAAGTTAAGCTAAAATAGAATAAATAAATTACTTATTTTTTATTATGAGATATCTTTCTATTATTTTTGTTATTGTATGTTTACTCTTTTCGATACTGCTACTTAACTCCTGTAAAAAACCAGAGCTTGAAGAGCCTTTAGATACTGAAGGGGCACAAGATGAAATTTCCGCACAGGGTCTAGAGGCGGATGATAAAGATACCCGTGATGATGAGAGTAATCATGAAGTATCAGATAAACCAAAGAATAATATAATGTTTTGTAACAGTGAAGTGAATTTCGCTTTCATCTATCCACAAGAATATCTAACCATTTCTTCATATCCTGATTGGTCAGGAGATTATGGAGATCTTTTTTTAAATGTCAGTATAAATGCTATGGAAAACCTGAAAGGGTCTGAGAAAGAAGCTGCAATAAGCGAAAGAGATGCTCTTGAAGCTGGAGATTTTGGTCCAGATACAGGTTTTTCCTTTGAGCCTTCAAGAAAAGTGATTAAGATCGGTGATACCTTTGTAAAAGAGTTCCTGGTCTTTACGGAATATGATATCTGTGATGTAGCTTTTGATTGGAATACTCACTTTTATAATAATGACTATCAAATACTGATAACACTTTCAGCTGATAAAGAAAAAATAATAGAAAGCATGGACCAATATTTCATATATGATGAAACAAACTGCGCTGGTCAAAAGGTCTGGGATTTTAACAAACAAGATGAGTTTTATGATAAATTGACAACCGGCCAGTTATCAGGCCCTGCTTCAGAATGGTTCGATGCATTTGATTCTATTATGTATCTACTTCAGATAAATGATTTCAAGGGAGCATCGGCAGGTTATAGTAGATTGATAGATAAAAGGTTTTTTGAAGAAAATCTTGAGGAAAAATATTTAATTAACGTTTCTTATCCGCAGTTTCAATCTGCCACAGCAGGTGGATTGGATGAAAGTATTAATAAAATAATATATGAACAGAAAGTGCTTTCAACAATAAACGATTTTAAAGATGAGGTCTCCTCATATGATGATGAAGATTTTGCCTTTAGTTATTCTCTGGCAATAGATTATTCTGTAGTTATGTATGATGAAAATGTAATCTCAGTCTGTCTTGATACCTATCCCTACCTGGGAGGAGCTCATGGCATGCTGTATTTTGAGACCATTAATTTCGATCTTGAAAAAATGAGTTTGATAGAGATGGAAGACCTTTTTGCAGTCGGATATGATTATCTGGGTGCAATCTCTGAGTACTGCAGGGAAGATCTAACCAGACAGATAAACGACAGGGATTTTGAACCTGATATGCAGTGGTTAAAAGACGGTACTGATCCGGGTAACATGAATAACTTTACAAACTTTCTTGTGACACCTTCTGAACTTATAATAAAATTTCAAGCCTACCGGGTGGCCCCATATGCAGCCGGAGATTTTACAGTCAATATACCTTATGAAGAATTTGAAGGTAATTTGAATTCTGAAAGCATAACCGGAGACTATAATTATTAATTAATTTTTAAAGATGTATTAAGATAGCTCCCCCAATGTGTGAAATTTCGAACCAAATATTAGAAGAATTAAAGAAATAGATATTAAAAACTATATTATAATTTGCTGGAGATGGAGCAACTTTAATATTTAAGATTATAAGTGTTATAAATAGTTAGGGATTTTATCTACAATTTCCATCTTTTTTCTTGGCCTGGCACTCGTTACATAGTTCACCCCAAGAGGGTTTATTATCTCGTTCATCGTAATCTGATGTCGGCCAGTTACTGCAATTAGAACAGAAATGCCAAGTGTCGCTATCTTTCTTTTTTCGGTATGTATTTGCCATATTAGTCCTTTGTTAGATTATAATAGATTATTATAGCATATTATTATATTATTTATAAAGATATAGGATTCATATCATATCGATAAATATTATAATAATAGTCTGGCATTACTTAAAGTTTAATGCTGTTTAGAATAATATGCGAATTTAAATAAATTTTACAAAGTTATTTCATATAAAATTGTGATAAATATAATACTTCGTAAAATATGCCAATATGAGAGCATGCACAAAGTACTTGAGTTATTTTAAGTTGTGTTCAATTTACACGGCTTATTTTTCTAGGAGGTATAAGAAAAATGAGGATAGAGAATAAAAAACTTTTTTTGAATATAGATAAATATTTAACGCAATTACAATATCACGGTAATGTTTGTATATCTGGCCTGACAGCATCAGGAAAAACCACACATAGTCACCTTTTGGCAGGTGAATTTGGTTTATCTTACGTATCCGGCTCTCAAATTCAGTTTAATTTTATGGGTATATCTCCAATACAGCCTAAGTACTTTTGGATTACTGACGAGGCTAAAGCACTGTGGAATGAAAAAGAATTTATAAGAATTGATTCAGAATTACTCAGACTTGAAAGTGTTTCAGAAGGATATATATTTGACACAAGTACAATGCCCTGGAGACATAAAAAACCTGCTCTTTGTATTTGGCTCGAATCAGACCTAGAATCTAGAATTATTAAATCGATAGTTTCACATCATGGCCACGGTAGTTTTTCTTATGATAGTTACAGAGAAAAAATACTTGAAAAAGATAAAGCCACAATTGATCTTTACAAGAAGTTATACAATATAGACATTAGTAAAAATCTATCTTTCTTTGACCTTATATTAGACATAAGCACTTTAATAAAAGAACCTACTCTAAAAGCTTCTCTGTATAGTATTGCAACAACTCACAGTATTATTAGAGCTGTAGTAGGTTGGTATTTAACAAATGATAATAAATTTAGAGTTCAATTTGAAAATGCTGTAAATAATAACATTCAAATTGTTCATCACAATTCAATTTTTGATCATATAAAATGATTAACCAAACAAATTTTATCGAAATAACAAATATGCTTTTTTCAATTATTATAGGAATTTGTGCGTTTTATTTATCTTATGTGGCGCTTAAACATTCAGCAAGACCCAGAGTAAAATTAAAGATGTTGAGTCCGAAGGTATTGCATTGCAATGAATTTACAACATTTATATTCGAATTTTCTAATGCTGGTTATTGGTATACAAAACCACCTGTAATAAATCTAATAGTTTTCTGCAATTTTGAAAGTTGCTTTGAGCTATTTGAATTATTATATGGTTCTAATCAATCAATTAAAAATAACGATGTAAAGATTGGTAAAGGAGCGATGAAATATTTAAAAGCAAAAGGCCTAAAATTAATATATGGTGAAGAGGGAGAAGAGGTTCACGTAAGAGTTAAAACTCCAAAAATTGAAGGTAAATATAAAATTATAGTTAGTGCTTATTCTGAAAATGGAGCAAGTATAAAAGAAAAGTTTATCGTAACATTGTATAAATAAAAATAGGGAATAATTGTGATTTTATTAATTTCAACATTTTTATAATAAAGTATTAATAAATGCAGGATAGGATAAAAAATAGAAAAAATAATATTTTAAAGGAAATCTCTTCCTGCGCGCTAGTTTGGAAAGAAAAGGCGCCCTTCTTGAAGAGAAAAATAAGACGTGAAATGAATAATCATCAAAGTAAAAAAATTATTCTAAAATTATTTATAAGCACTCTGTCTGTACTGGATTACATTTATTAAAATTGTCTTATCATTTTTGTAGTATTGATATATTATTCTGTAAGTCCAGACTTTTAGTGATCTGGAATTTTTTAAGGGCCCTTTTGGTTTTTTAGCGGCACCAGGGTCATTTTTTAAATTTTTCAATTTTTTTTAGAATTTCAATTTGTTTTATTTTAGTAATTTTTTTAATTGTTTTAGAGAGATTTTGGAATAACTGCATATTCCGTTGAAACCTGCCACTTCTTATTTTGCTTTTTTGAAAATTTAATTACAAAATACTTTTAAAAAAAGAACCTGAAGAAGGACTTACAGTTTTTACATCTTCTCTACCCGGTTGCATTACATATGGTGATACACTCGACGAAGCAATAGAAAAAGCTAAAGAAGTTATTGAGTTATATATTGAAAGTTTAAAAGCTCATGGTGAAGAGCCTTTAAAGTATTAAAATGGCTCCCCAAAGATGTGAAATTTCGAACCTTTTTTTAGAAGAAATTACTAATCTAAAGACCTTATTTGATAAATTCAAACAACCATAATCTAAGGTTTCATTATAATCAGTTTTGCAAACAATGCATGTTGGCAACTTTTGTAATCTTATTTAATTCTAATCTAATTTTTTTTGCTTCTTCCCTTAAATCAAATTCATCCTGGATTCCCATCCAAAAATCTGCAGAATTACCAAAATATTTAGATAACCTTAATGCAGTATCAGCAGTTATTTTTCTTTTTCCTTTAAGAATCTGTGACACTCGGGTAGCAGGCATACCAGTATCTTTGGCTAACCTGTATGCACTGATTTTTAAAGGTTTAATAAATTCTTCCAGAAGAATTTCACCAGGTGTTATAGTATTAATTTTTTCCATAATTTTTCCTCCTAATGATAATCAGTTATTTCAACTAGACTTGCTGTTCCATTTTCCCAGTAAAAACAGATTCTGAATTGATCATTTATTCTGATACTATATTGTCCCCGTCTGTTTCCAGTCAATTGCTCAAGTTTGTTACCAGGTGGAATCTTTAAATCATTTAAGTCTTTTGCCCTATTTATAATAATTAATTTTCTAAGCCCAATTCTTTGAATATCTCTAGGCAATTTCTCTGAGTATTGCTGATTCCAGATCTTTTCAGTTTCCTTATCATGGAATGAAATAATCATGCAGCTATATTAACGTCTTGCATTATTAATGTCAAGCGTCATTAAATCTAAAGTGTCATCTTCTATGATAAAAACCTCATTTATGCTGGATTTGAGAGCTTTAGCCACCTTATAAGCCAGTAAAAGTGAAGGATTATATTTACCTTTCTCAAGATAAAGCAGCGTCTGTCTGCTAACTCCTATTATTTCGGCTAACTCATCTTGAGTCAAATTATATCTTGCTCGGAGTTCCTTAATTCTTGTTCTTAGTATCATAATTAACTTAAACCAGATAGTATCAATTTTAATAAGCGCTAAGCTTTTTTGTATAAAATATAAATGATACTACCCAGACTATTAAGCCAGCAGCTATCACTATAAGTAATGATCTTGCATTTGGGGAGATACCTGATGTCAATAGTATAAACAAAGTGGAGTAAGTCACTAATAATCCATTACGTGCGCTTCTGTCCGATATAGCATTCTCCCTTTCGTCTATTTTAACAACTAATTTTTTTTTCAGTACATAGTATTTGAAAATAAGCAGGAATATGCCAATCAATAAAATAATGATTGAAACCCATAAAATCACGCTTTCAGATAACTGTGGAAGAATACTTATATCAGATAACCTAAACAAATCAGCAATTATTATACCGCCGAAAACACCAATCATTGTATTTGGCCAATTAGAATACCTCATCTTTCTACCTCCAGTATTGATGATAGTAATGTAATTATAACAATATGTAATAAATATATTACATTACTTATAGTGTGTCAAGGAGTGCTTTTAATCATTTTTTATAGTACATAATCGAGCAGTAATATAAACATTGCAAATCCTGTCCCAAAAACTATAGGTTGAGGGTGAGGGCCTTATATTGTTAGGATGGGTTGCCCTGTTTTTGGTGGAGAACCTAAAGATTGGCTCCCCCAAGTAGTAAAATTTCGAACCAATTTTTAAAAGAATTAATTGACCTGAAAGACCTATTTAGTAAATAAATTATATTTATATTTACTAATTATTAAACTTTTTTTCTTTTATCCAGGAATCCTAAAATTATGCTTACAATTCCTACTCCTATTAAAGCTATAGATAACCACAAACCCAGAGTCATCATGGGAAAAAGTGTAAGAATTCCCAGGACAGCTATAATTGCTCCGACAACAATTAATATAACCTTACTTATAAGATTCCTTTCATCTTAATAATTTATTATATATAACCTCAAGTTATGTATAAACATTAATCAAACAAACTTTCATAGCAAATTAGAAATGCCCAATCTAAATGCTAAATAAAAAAACTTCCTTATTTATAAACTCATAAAACCTATTACTAGAACCACGATTCCAAGAGCTATTTCTGCTGCTGCATGCCACTGCGGCATTTTAGCCCATTTTAGTGTACGGATAAGACCTAAACCCAAAAATCCCATTATAAGTAAGATAAAGCCTACAATGATTAATATTATATTCATTTTTCCTCCTTCTTATTTAATTTTTAAATCAGGACAGAAATATCAAAAACTTTAATGTGTTCTCACGCCTATTATTAATACTAGACCACCTACAACTATTTCCAGTATTGCACGCCACAATTCCACATGAGCCCAGCCGATTGAAGGGAAGAGACCTAAAATTCCCACTACAAGCAATACAAGTGCTGCAATTATTAATATTATTCTCATGATTTTTCCTTCGTTATTTTATAATAATTATTCGCTTACAAATAAAACATATCTTGTATTATTTATACTGAATTTTATAGCATAATTATTATAATTTTTCAATTATTGATTATGCTTTATGATTTTGTTAGGTTAAGAAATTAGTTTCTTCATCAAATAAGGGGGCAAAACGTTCTATAATAGTTTAAATTCTAAAAAACTATTGAAAGGAGAACGTGATGCCCTTAAGTGTAAGAATACTAAATATCTATGGATATGAAATAACAAATATCTCAGGCAGAAACCCTGTAATAATTGAAGCCAGATACACTGGAGAGATTAGCTGCCCTTTCTGCGGCAAGATGAAACTCAGAAAAAAGGATAAATATATCCGGAAGCTAAACCACGAAAGCATAGGGCAGAGATTAGTAAAACTATACCTAACTGGATATAAGTACCACTGTCAAGCCTGCGGCCGGTACTTTAACATGAGATTTCCGGGAGTATTAAAGTACAAAAGATCATCTGAAGCATTCAGAAGTGAAGTATTTGAAAAACACAGTAATGGCCATACCCAGAGTTATGGGGATAGACGAGCACTTCTTTACCAGAAAAAAGGTTACGCAACAACTATATGTGACCTATCAAAGCGTAAGGTATTTGATATAGTCCTCGGACGCTCGGAGAAGGCTCTGGATAGCTATTTTAGGCACTTAAAAGGAAAAGATAATGTCTCATGTCTCCCTCAGTTGCGATAATGGACCTATCGGAGACATACAGAAATACAGTAAGAAAACACTTTCCTGGAGCCATGATAGTATCAGACAGGTTTCATGTAATAAGACTCATAAATTATCACTTTCTTAGAATCTGGAGTGCGATAGATCCAACCGGAAGAAAAAACAGAGGGCTACTTTCTCTTATGAGAAGACACAGGAAAAACCTGAGGCCGGATCAGCTTTTAAGTCTAAGTAGGTATCTTGGAAAGCATCCAGAACTAAAAGTAATATATGATTTTAAACAGGATCTGTGTGAGCTTATGATGACAAAAAGACAAACAGCCAGACAGTTAAAAAAACTAATACCGATACTACTGGATTATATTGAAAAGTTAAAAGAATCCATGCTTTCCTCTATGATAACCCTGGGTATGACACTGGAATCCTGGAGAGAGGAGGTGGCCAGGATGTTTAGATTTACAAAAAGTAATGGAATACTGGAGGGCTTTCATAATAAAATGGAGATGATATCCCGTAGAGCATATGGATTCAGGAACTTTGCAAACTACAGACTGAGAGTTAAAGCACTATGTTGTTAGAGCGGGTTGCCCCTGTTTTTGGTGAAGAGCCCTATTTCTTCTAGGCTTAGCGTCTCAAGCTTCAGTTTTGTAATAGGTATTTCTTGGGGGCTTAAAATAAGCATACAAAGGAATAGTGTTAATTATTTTTTGTATTACTTTTCTTGCTGCCTTTCCCCTGACCTTTTCCAGTACCAGTACCAGGACCTTGTCCTCTTCCATCTCCGGTGCCTCTTCCAGTACCGGGGCCCTTACCTGCCGGACCTGTTCCATCTCCTCTTGGCATATTAGTCTCCTTTCTTACTCATAATCACATACACTTTTATCTATACTGTCTCTCCCAAATAAATGCATCTCTTGTTTTTTCATAATATCACAACAGTTTAAGGAAAACTATTCAATAACAATTATCGTGAATCCATACGTTAATGAAACACTAATTTTTAGGTTTGAACTATACATATCCTTTGGTGAAGAACGGATTCGAACCACAAATAATTAATTTATAAATTTATAAATTTTAGTATTAAAACAAGTATTAAGATGGCTCCCCCAAGTAGTGAAATTTCGAACCAAATTATAGAAGAGCTCATTAATTTAAAGTCTAATCTTTATAATTTACCTATTTAGTGTTTCTTTCTAATCCAGGTTTAATTTTCCAATATTTTATTAGTAAAATAAGGCTATAAATACCAACAGTAAAAAGAATTATATCCTCATAAACACCGTACTTGAAAATTTGAAAAAATGGTGTAAAAGGAATTGCCAGAAAAAGTAATAAAATATAGATTATTTTATTTACCCGCGGAAGAGATGTAGTGAGCAATATTAAACTTAAAGTTATGGTTGGACACGGTACACTACCGGTGATTATAAGATTTGGAAACCTGTGCCCGAACGCCATACCAATCCATGGGTAAGAAAAGGCCAGGAAAGTTAGCACCAGAGTAGAATATCTTTGCCACCTGACTTCAGGCAGTGAGAAATGCATTTTATTTCTGAAGAGATCAGCAGCAAATAGTAACGATACTATTATGAATAGCACTCCCATAATGTAATTCCCATAGATATTTCCTGAAATACCCCTGGCGAAAATAAAGTAAAAAGCAATTCCAATCCATGCAAATACAATACAG
>Ga0315549_1004878_pt1 | contig 11140 bp, 15 predicted proteins | sample SalMarSW160200MG_FD_203101 | JGI IMG/M metagenome (GOLD analysis project Ga0315549, IMG submission 203101) | Salt marsh sediment microbial communities from the Plum Island Ecosystem LTER, Massachusetts, United States - Salt Marsh Sediment SW1601-200 ... | reverse complement strand
CAAAAAAGGAATGAATGTTAGGGAAGGGATTGAATTGGCAAAAGAAGCTCTGAAGAGTTCTACTCAAAGAGATGTTGGAAGCGGTTATGGAATTGATGTTTTTACAATTACAAAAGAGGGAATCAAAAAAGTTGTCAGCCAGGAAATTCTTCCTGAATATAAAGAAGAATAATTTTTAATTTGTTACAAAAATGGAAATCTTGAAGAATATAAAAGAACGGCTTCATGAAAATATAACTGACGCAAGTTTTGAAGGTGCAAACATAGTTTTGTATACAGACAGCGAAAGGTTTTTCAAAGACGGCGAAGGAAAAATAAAAGAGGTGGTTGATGACATAAAAAAGAGAATAGAACTCAGGGCAGACCAGAAAATTCTTCCCAAGCAGGAGGAAACCGAGAAGCAGATAAGAGAAATAGTTCCTGAAGAAGCAGAGATAACAGACATACATTTTGATTTCCAGAGAAGCATAGTTGTAATTGAAGCGAAAAGGCCGGGAATGGTTATAGGAAAACAGGGCTCTATTCTTGAGGAAATACGGAGGAAAACTCTGTGGGTTCCGCAGATTCAGAGAAGCCCTGCAATTAAAAGCAAGATTACAGAAAATATACGTGAGGTTCTTTATGCAAATAATAATTACAGGAGAAAATTCCTGAACAGCGTCGGAGAAAAAATATACAAGGAGTGGAATCCTGAAAAAGGAGAAGGGTGGATAAGGCTGACATTTCTCGGCGGGGCAAGGCAGGTTGGAAGAAGCTGTCTTCTTTTGCAGACTCCGAACTCAAAAGTTCTTCTGGATTGCGGAATAGATGTCGCGTCTCAGGGGCAGGACAGATTTCCTTATTTTAACATCCCTGAGTTTGACATCTCCCAGCTTGATGCAGTCATTATAAGCCACGCTCACCTTGACCACGTCGGACTTCTTCCTTATTTATACAAAATGGGTTACAAGGGGCCGGTTTACATGACTGCTCCTACAAGAGATATTGCTGCTCTTCTTGCCTTGGATTTTATAGGCGTGGCATACAAGCAGGCAGCAACCCCTTTATTCAGCTCCACAGACATTAAAGAAATGGTTAAGCACAGCATCTGCCTGAATTACAACGAAGTTACCGATGTGACTCCTGATGTGCGGCTTACTTTCTATAATGCAGGGCATGTTCTGGGAAGTTCCATGATTCATCTGAATATTGGAAACGGACTGCACAATCTCCTTTATTGCGCAGATTACAAATATGCAAAAACCCGTCTTTTGGATCCTGCAGCCAATGTTTTTCCGCGTGTAGAAACTGTAATTACAGAATCCACTTATGGTTCAAAAAATGATGTCCTGCCTCCGCGGATAGAAACAGAGGAAAAATTCAATAAAATGGTAAAAGAAACAATAGAAAAAGGCGGGAAAGTTTTGATTCCAGAGCTTGGACTTGGGCATGCCCAGGAAACTTTTTTGAGGGTTGATGAGGCTATGAAAGCAGGCGTGCTTCCGAAAGTTCCGATGTATATTGACGGAATGATTTGGGATATTAACGCAATCCATACTGCCTATCCTGATTTCCTCAGCAATAAAATACGTTCACAGATTTTTCAGGACAGCAATCCTTTTACTTCTGAAATTTTCAAGAGAGTTGGTTCTCCTCAGGAGAGAAAGGAGGTAATTGAAGGTGGGCCGTGCATAGTTATTGCAACTTCAGGTATGCTTGTCGGAGGAGCATCTGTGGAATATCTAAAGCATTTTGCAGACAGCCCAAACAATTTAATGATATTGAGCTGTTATCAGGGCCCTGGCTCTATAGGAAGACAGATTCAGGACGGAGAGAGAGTAGTATTTATTGAAGATGAGGGGGGAAAGAGGCAGGTTGAAGTAAAAATGAGGGTGGAGATGCTTACTGGATTGTCCCCCCATGCAGGAAGAAATGAACTGCTCGCTTTTTTCAACAATATAAGGCCAAAACCAAAGAGGATAATTGTTAATCACGGGGAAGTTTCCAAATCTTTGGATTTGGCGTCGGCACTTTACAAACTCAACAGAGTTGAGACAAATGTTCCGAGAATTCTGGAGACTTTGAGGCTGAAATGATTAGTTTAATATAAGTATTTTTATAAATAAGGATTTGCTGAATTTATTATGGATATAAAGAAATATACTCTAAGACTAAAAGAATGCTTTAAAAAATATCTTGAAAGACATTCTGCTTTTTTTGATGGTATGGGAAGTTTTAGTCTTTTTCCATCTAGAAGATTGCCTTATTGGATGAAAAATAATTTAACTCCAGAAGAACAGGATGCTTTGGCAATAAGAGGAGACTGGGAACAAGTGAGAGGAGATTTAAGAATTGCTATGGAGAAATATGAAGCGTCGTTGTCTAATGAAGAATACAAAAAATTATTGTCTAGTGAAGGATATAAAAAATTATTATTTAGTAAGTTGAGGATTATAATATCTGATCAAGATAATTTCAAAAAATCTTTATCTGATAAATTTGGTAATTAAATTAAAACTTTAAAAACTTCTTTTAATAATTTATATCATGAAGCACAACTTAAAAATCACCCTCATTATTCTGGCGATGTTCCTGATAACCCAGTTTATCGGGCTGTATATTGTCAGTTATTATTCCCCTGTAAAAGTTGTGGACGGGGTTGCTATTGATGTTGAATCTCCGGATTTGCCCCTCGGGCTTGAGACGCCTGATATAAAAGAAACCCATGAGTTTAATCAAATGTTTCTTTCCATTATAATAGCATTTGTGATTGCAATTTCTCTTTTGTTTCTGCTTACAAAATTCAAATCAGAACTTATCCTGAAGTTGTGGTTCTTTGTGGTTATTATTATTGCCCTTGTAATTTCTTTTCAGGTAATTACATCAAATCTTCATATTGAAAAAACTTTTTTTAAAATTCCATTAATTGCCCTTCTGATTGCCCTGCCTCTTGCTTTCATAAAAGTTTATAGGGGAGATTTCTTTGTTCATAATTTTACTGAACTCCTGATTTATCCTGGAATTGCAGCTGTTTTTGTTCCTATTCTCAATATCTGGACTATAATTGCTCTCCTGGTAATAATTTCAGCTTATGATATCTGGGCTGTCTGGCATTCAGGAATTATGCAGAAAATGGCAAAATTCCAGATACACAAACTCAAGGTTTTTGCAGGATTTTTTGTTCCTTACATCTCAAAGAAAGTCAGGATGAAACTGAAGAGAATGAAAAAATCAGAATTAAAGCACAAGAAAATCAAGGCAAATGTGGCAATTCTCGGCGGAGGTGATGTTGTTTTTCCTTTAATTGCTGCAGGAGTCATGCTCAAGACTTTAGGATTTTATTCAGCTTTGCTGGTAATTGCAGGAGCAGTTTTAGGGCTTTCTTATCTTTTGTTCTTTGCCGAGAAAAAGAAATTCTACCCTGCAATGCCGTATATCTCAGCAGGAATTTTTATTGGGATTGCTTTGAGTTATTTGATTTTCTAACTTGTTCTCACTAAAGAAAAGTAACAAACCACAAGCTTTATAAATCTCTAAGAAATACTACTTTTATGGAAAAATATGCTTTAGATGCGGAAAGATATAAATCTATTGTAGATTATTTTAACGAATTCCCTACAACAGTAAGTGTAAATAAGAGTTATTTAGAGGATTTGCGTGATTCATTAAAAAATGCTTTCCTTGAGGTAAAGAAATCAAACACCACAGATATACAGAAAAAAATATATCTCAAAGGGGAATTCAAAAGATTAGAAAAGAAAGTGCATTCTCTTCTGGTAAAAGATCTTAGAGAAAAATTACAATCTATTGAAGTTTCCAGAGAAAAACGGGAAAGTATTATAGACCAGTGGATAGGAGAGTTAATTTAAAATGTTAGTCAAACAGGATTTAATCAATAAAATCAAGGATTATTTTGATTTGAATATTTATGAGACAAAAGTCTGGTTAGCTTTGCTCGGAAAAGGGGAAGCATCAGCAGGAGAAGTTGCAGAGATTTCAGGAGTTCCGAGAAGCAGAACCTATGATGTTCTGGAAAGCCTGGAGAAAAAAGGCTTTGCAATTGTCAAGATAGGAAAGCCGGTAAAATACTTTGGTGTCAAGCCGCGAATGATTCTTGAGAAACTGAAGAATAATGTCAGAAAAGATGCAGAAGACAGAATAGTTGACCTTTCAAATATAAAAGGCACTGATGAATTTACTCAGCTCGAGGAATTATACAGAAACGGAATTGTTCCTATAAAAGGAGAGGATTTATCTGCAGCTCTGAAAGGCAGGTCAAATATTTCCAATTATCTGAGAGAGATTCTTAACAATGCTGAAAAGGAAGTTATAATCTGCACTGGCGCCGATGAAATAAAATCAAAAACAAAACTCTTCCAGCAGACTTTTGCCATATTAAAAAAACAAAATATCAAAATAAAGATGGTTTTGTCAGGCAATGATGTTTTAATCAGGCAGCTGGAAACTATCTTTGATATGAAAATAAAAAAGACAAACCTTGAAGCTAAGTTCTTTATTATAGACAAAAAGCAGATATTGTTTTATTTATCCAAGGGAGACAGCGATAAAGATATTGCAATCTGGCTTAATTCAGAATTCTTTGCTCAAGCTTTTGCAACTCTCTTTGAGCAGGCTTTGAATGGGGGGAAGTAAAATGAACACCCTCGCTAAGATAATTACCGGAACAGCATTTGTTGTAGGTTTAAGTTTAGGCGGTTATGGGCTTGCTATTCATAACAAAGATATTGAAAAATCTTCTTTGTATTTATTGCTGGGAAATGATATTGCAGGACTTTCAGCACTCTGCTTAATAAGTAATAGAAGGACAGAAGATTATGCTAATAAAATAAATAAAAGATTAAAATGAATACAAATTCAGGAAATTCAGAGAAGAATATAGAATACTATCACACTCAATTTGAAGAAATGTTTCAGTTGGTTAAAAACAACAAATCCAATGAGATAGATAAAGACAAACTGAAAGAATTAGTTGATGATTATAAAACAAATTTTCAAAATAATCTTAAATACAATAATTGTTGGCCTTCACTATGGCAGTGCCTTAGACTGATTTAAAATGACCCCTTTAGATGAAAGAAAAGTAGGAGAAATTGTTGTTTATTTAAATGAATTCAGAGAGGAGAAGCTGGTGGCAATTTCGAAAATATATAAAGAGGAACCAATTGCAATTTTTGCAGTTCCCTATTCAGCTAATAACCCAATTAAATCAAATTCAAGGCCCTTTCTTTTAAAAGTGCAGGAAGAACAGGAAAAAAAAGGTTTAGCTTTTCTTGCAAAACCAGGAGATTGGTATTGCTTGGGAAAAGTTTCAAATCACGAAAAAGAGGAGCTTGAAAAGATACCCCTTTCCCAATATCCTTCTTCAGGCATGAAGAAGTAAATCGCTAATCCCCATATCTCTCATCTTTCCCTTGTTCTTAATTTTCCAATTTCTCAAGAATTCTTTTAATGTGAAAGTTATTTTTTCTTTTGCATACACCCTGTTCTTCTTTTTGTATGTTTTTTTATGTTTTTTTCTGAATTTCTCAGCATTTTTTTTGTCTTTTATATAGGGTCCTTCAGAAATAATTTCCCCCCTATTTCTAACAACAAAAAAACATCTTGCTGTTTTATCCCCGTTATAAATAAATCCCCTGTTTTTTACAGCAAAGAAATCTTCTATTTTTGTGCCCAAATGCCTGTAAAATTTCAGCAGTTTGCTTCCTGCAATATCTCCTTCCTGCTTTTCTGTTTTTATTTTCAATAACAGGAACTCATAGCCCCTGTGTTTTGCATTTTTTTCTATTTTTTTCAGGTCTGTTTTTTCAGGTTCAAAGAATCTAATTGAGGGATTTTTCAGAAATCTCCTGCAGGTTTTCCTGAATTTCTCAAAAGTTTCCTCAGAAAGCGCAGCAAGGGCATTTCTTTGTTTGTAAGTGGGGTCAACCAGTACAATCGGAGACTCTAATTTTGAGCTGTTAATGTCCATTAAAGCAACCTGCTTATTTCTAAAATGCTTCTCAATATCAATTATCTCCTTTTCTTTTCCAATTTTTGTCATTGCCTTTATAAAATTCATAAACCCTTTATAATGATAAACTAAAAGTTCAAGAGCATATCCTGAAAATCCTTTGATATATGATTCAGCCCCGTAGCAATTGTTGGCATAACAGAATGCCTTTGCAATCCTTATATCTTCCAGAATTTTCTCTGATTTGATTTTCTTCTTTATATAATTGACATGCGAATATGACAAATCTGTAACATTTTCAGACTCCTTCGGGCTTTTTATTTTCAGGACAGGAATCACTTCTATGAAAAACTGCGGGCTTATTTTTATCCTGAAATAATCTCTCGAGCCGTGAATTTTGGAGACATTTTTTATCCCTTTAAGTGCTTTCTCAAGAAGATTTGAAATATTTTTACTGCCATATTTTTTCTCATATCTGATGAAAACATCAACATCATACGAATCTTTTTTTACAATCGTGTTTTTTGCAAAACTCCCCCCGACAAAAATCTCTGCATTTATCTTCAGAGCCTTCAGATTTTCTTTGAGTTTATTCAGAAAATCTTTCATGGAATTTTCAATTAGTTCTAAATCCTCCTTCGGTGGCTTCATTTTTTCCAGAACTTCTTTTAAAAGAGAATCAATCTTCTCTCTTTTTGTTTGGGTCTTGGATTTCTTTAACATCTTTCAGACTTCTGTTCAGCGTCGAGGCAAGGTCAATTATATATTTTCCCTCCTCAAGCTTGTAAATTAACGGCCTCTTTTTATTAAATAAATTTACAATGTCTATCTCAAATTTTCCGTCTCCTGTAACTCTTACAGATTCCAGATCCAGAATTACAGGGGCTTTCTCGTCAGTTATTCCTGCAATCTCTCTGATATCTCTTTCAATATGCTCTTTTTCCTGCTCTGGAATTTCAAGGGGTTCTTCCTTTATTTTTCTCAGCTGTTCTTCACGAATATAAAAGAAAAAATGGCTTCCGCACTCAGCACAGCCAGTTAAAAGTTCCTTGCTTCCTGCAGGAATAATTCTGGAGCATCTCACGCATTGATGTGGCATTTTTGATTTTACTAATTTATATTAATCCAAAATCAAGGATGACATTGGCATTTTATACTAAACCAAAACAACATTATAAATTTAACTACAAAGTTTTTTATAGGAACCTTTTTTAATGAATATATGGTAAAAGATTACAAGAAAAGGTTTTTTAGTAATGGTGCACATTTTATAATTTTGGCAGCGTCTTTTGTTATTATGTTTTTTGGAGTATTAAAATTTCTTTTAGTCTCTCTTATTTTTATTCTGTTAGCAGCAGTTTTTGAGGGAGTAATCATGAATAGGTTTGTTAGTAATGGTAAAGAAAAAATTTCTAAAAAAGATAGTATTACAAAGCAAATAAAAAATGGCTCTTTATGGGTGCATGGAATAATGCACTTTATTAAAAAGTATAATCTAACCATTTATCATTCCGAAAAAATAGGAAACTTGACAGGAGTTATTTCTTATTTTGTTATATTCTTATATGTTGTAGTTGCATATTTATTGTATCAGGTTATCTCTTATTTTGCGTTTGTGATTTATTTAATACCAATAATAACAAATATTATTTATTATTTTAAATATAGTTATTATATTTTAGATTTTTCTAAAAAGAAATAATTACCTGTTCAAAAATAATTCAATCTTTTTCGGATTTCGCTTAATCTCCTTAACAATTGTTGCAGGCCCGATTATTGTTACAGCCCCCAAATCACCCCTGATAATTGCATTTGCAAGCCCCTGCCTCATCTTTCCTAAAAATCCTTCTTTTCCGTTTCCGGAAATTACAGCAAGTTCTATTCCTTTGAAATTGCTGATATGTCCAATCATTGCCATTGTGTCTCCAATCAGCCTTGTTTCCTCTTCTGTTTTCAGTCTTCCCTGAACTATAAGAATATTATTTCCCAAAACAATCCTGAGTATTTTTTTTATTCTCTCTGTGCTGTCTAAATTCCTTATTTCAGAATAAGGCAAAAACTGAATAGAAAATCCCTTAATTTTCCCTAAACTCTTCCCTCTTTTTTTGTTTATCATCTTAAATAATTTTCTTCTGTTCTAATTTTTTGTTTAGAACTATTTAATAATCCCCTAAAAATAAATAATAAAGCTAAAATAATAGCTAGGCATGAAGATAAGATTAATATAACTACTTTTTGTTGTTCAAATAATGTCTGATTTTGTGTAATATTCAAATATTCCATTGCTAAAATTTGTTTAGTTTCATTAGTATAATTTGAGGCTGAAAGAGAAGATTGAATATCATAAAAAGATTTTAAATCATACATATCTTTTTTTAGTTCATTATATGATGTAATTGAATAAATTAAACCCCCAATTCCTATTACCAATATTCCTATTCCAAGAATTAATTGAATTGTGCCAATTGTTTTTCTTTTCACCATCTTTTATATTATATATTGTAAAATATACTTTTTAATTTTTACTAAACCTTCTTTGCTACTTTGAAAATAGATTCATAAAATTCCTCCATATTTTTTCCGTATTTTGCGCTGATTCCGACAACGTCATATTCAGGAAATGCAGCCTCTATCTGCTTAATATTGGATTTCCTTAAATCAATTTTGTTCGCAACAATAATGACAGGAATCTTTCTAGCTACCAGATTTCCGATAATTGTAATGTTCACCTGATTGTAGGGGTTTTCAGTTGCATCAAGAACAATCACAACCAAATCCATGTCATCAAGCCATTTGATGCTTTCAATAACCCCCTGTGTTGCTTCTTTTGCCCTCATTTTTGCATCTTTTTTCTTTACTTTATATTTTAAAAAATCCTCATAATCTATTTTTGTCGCGATTCCCGGCGTGTCAATCATTTTAAAAGTCATTTTTTTCTCTTTGTAGCTTATTTCAACTTTTTCCTTGAACTGCACGTTTCTGGTTTCATGGGGAATCTTGCTGACACTTCCCATTTCCTGCCCTGTAAAATCCTTGCATATTCTGTTTGCAAGGCTTGTTTTCCCTGAATTCGGAGGCCCGTAAAATCCCAGTTTTATGTCCCTTTTATTTCTGAATAGCCTTGAGAATATTTTCTTGAAAAAATTTCTTACCACCCTTATTTCCATATTAATCATTTATCAAAATAGGTTTATTAAATTTTGTGTGTTTCACTGCATCTTTTCTTTTTTCTCCGGCATTTTTTTTGCAGATCCCCCAGGCATGCCTGTATTTTTTCCCATATATTTTCTCATGGCATATCTTATCTGCTCAGAATTCCACCTAGCTTTTCTCAGATTTTCACTTATCTGGCTGTTGCCCAGTCCTTTTGCTTTTGAAGTTGTGATGTATGTTGCAAGATTGTAAAGGTCATTTTTATTTTTGAATAGATATTTCTCATATCTTTTTTTGTACCATGTCTGGAGTGAGACATATGCTATAATTCCGATAATTATCAATAAAATAATAATCAGAATAAAAATAATCCACTTGGATATTTTTGCCTGTTCTTCTCCAGAAGAAGGTTCATAGGTTTCTTCACTCAAATCTAATTCACTTAAAGGGGGGGCTGTAAAAGCAGGCAAATCGCTGAATTCAATGTCTTCTGTTGTTGAAAAACTGATTGCCTTCTTGCTCTCCGGAATGCTGATATAAAAATATTCCCCGCTCTCTTCTTCCCCATAATCCTCCTTAAAAGTAAGGTTGTCTAATTTTTTAATTACAAAAGAAGGAACATAATCCAGGGCCTTTTTTTTAGTTATGTTTACATCAAATATTTTTACAATAACTTCCTTGTTTCCTCCATAAACTGCAGACAGCTCAATAAAACTTATTTTTGTCTCTATGTTTTCCTGATTCCAGATAAGAATTGAGTTTATGTATTTACTCTCTTCTCCAGATTCATATTCTCCTGTTCCTATTGATTCCAGCACATCCAAGTTTATACAACTCTCATTAGAAAAAAATGTCAGCCCGTCTGAGCTTTTGCTTATGTAAATTGAGTCTGGAATTGTTAAATTTGACAGGGCTTCTAAAATCTCCTCATCTGTTGCACTTGCATTTTCATAATCTTCCTGAATCTCTTCAAGTTCATCTTCATTCTCTTCAATTTTCAGAGTTTCATTGAGTATTCCCTGAATAAAAGAGTCAAAGCCTGCTATGGTTATTTTAATACTGTTTAGGTTAGCTATCTTTTCCTGCAGAGTTGCATTAACATCTCCTGTATTTTCTGATTCTGCAATTATTGTGATGTTCTCTGAGAAGATTTCTGTATTGCTAAAATTTAGCTGATAAGTGTAGTTACCCAGAGTTTCAGGAGTGAAAAAGCTTCCGTCAGTTAAGTATAATTTCTGGTAAGAGGAATTGCTCACTTGTCCGTCCTCTGTAATGTCATATATAAAATTGCTGTTTTCATCCAGCAATTCCTGCAGAGTTATTGAATTTCCGAAACTATCATTGAAGAAAGAACTGTTAGATTCATTTTCAAAGCTTATGTTTATCCACCCTATAATTCCTGCTCCTCCTTCATATTCTGTGGCGATTGAGTTATTTGGTTCTCCAAGTTGAAAAGTGGCACATACAAAATTTATGCATAAGACAGCCACAAGTACAGCCAGATATATACCTCTTTTTTCACCCATTTAATATCCCACGGAAGGATATTTTATAAATGTTATTCTGGCTTCCCTCTTTTTTAATTAAATCTCTTTTGTAAATATATACTGAAAATAAGCCTTTGGGAACTTTTTTCTTAAATTTTTTAAATTTTCTAGTGAAGGATTTTTAATGCTTAATTCAACAAAATCCTCTCCAAAATTTCCTTTTCTCAAAATAGGTAACTTAAATTTTTCTGGAAAATAAACATTTTTTTTATATTGAACTAATAAAAAAGGTTTATAGTTTAATGAAGAATAAAATTCTACAGCTTTATCATCTGAGCCAACATTTATTTTTTTATAATCTTTTTTCTTAGCTATTTTTTCAAATTCTTCAACTAATCTTCTTCCAAATCTTCTCTTTTGAAATTTCGAATCAATTGCAATTTCACTTATTAATAAATAATCTTCTCTAGGAAAACCAGATATTACTCCAATTAAATCATTATCAAGAAAGATTCCGAGAAAAAATTCAGGATATTTGTTAAATTGTTCA
>Ga0315549_1004873_pt1 | contig 11146 bp, 9 predicted proteins | sample SalMarSW160200MG_FD_203101 | JGI IMG/M metagenome (GOLD analysis project Ga0315549, IMG submission 203101) | Salt marsh sediment microbial communities from the Plum Island Ecosystem LTER, Massachusetts, United States - Salt Marsh Sediment SW1601-200 ... | reverse complement strand
GCGGTACTCTGATACCCTTTTCCTGTAAATACTTCAAAGCTCCCAATGCCATATCGTCATTGGCCGATACCACTGCATCACACTGCTGCTTTCTATCTTCGAGCAATATGCGCATGGCTTCGCTTCCCTTGTCATAGACAAAATTACCGGGAACAACCAATTCAGGATTAAATGGGAGCTCGTATTCCTCCAGTGTTTTTTTATATGTTTCAAACCGAATATCCGCTTCCTGATAACCCTCAGGCCCCCGGATATGAGCGATGCGCTTGTATCCGTGATCAACAATGAGATGCTTGATCACTTCTTTTAATCCGAATTTATTATCAAGTAAAATACTCGGTATGCCTTTTATCGCCTGCCCTATACTGGCAGTCGGCAGCGGCTGAAATCTTTCACAAAAGGCAGTTGATTCCTCCAGAGAAATAAAACAACCCAAAGAACCCGTTAAGATGATTAAGCCGTCCAGATTCCGTTCATTAACCAGGCTGTAACTAAGATGATGCTGGTAATCATAGCCGTAGGGTGAACCAAGGGCTTTGCCCACGATGAATATTAAATTGACATCCAGCTCAAGCGCGTTATCTGCAATATTTTTCCAAATATTGGCTTGATAATCTTCATCGAGCATCCCTATAAGCATACCTACTGTCGGTCTGTCTTTATTTATCTTTCCCATAAAGGCGTACCCTTTGATGTACATTACTAGTATAAGAATTATTAGTTCAATTTGAAAATTTTTTTGATGAGATTTTTATTGAATTCTATTATTGCATCCTAAACATCTCTCCATATACTAAATAGTATATGCGCTTCAATTTCTAAAAAAATCACGAAGTTGATTTTAAAAGCGCAACAAAAAAGGAGGAAGTATGCAGTTTAAAATTGAAAATGGGCCGGTATTTACCTGTCTGCGTGTTCAGCTTGCGGCCGGTGAATCCATAAAGGCAGAAGCCGGGGCCATGGTGTCGATGTCCAATACATTGGAATTACAATCCAAAGCAACCGGCAAAGGTGTGTTTGGAACATTAAAGGCTGCCGTGGGGGGAGAGTCTTTGTTTGCTTCTCTTTATACCGCGAGTCAGGGTGCAGGAGAACTGGTATTGGCTCCACCTGTTCTTAAGCTCCTATGGCGCAATACTCGAAAAAAGCTTAACCAGCGGCGAAAATTATATTGTTGACACGGGTCATATTATTGCCTTTGAAGAATCCGTTCAATACAAGCTTAAAAAAGCAGCCAAGGGAATATTCTCCACCCTGGCCTCCGGCGAGGGATTGGTCAGTGAATATACCGGTCCCGGAAAACTCTGGATTCAAACACGAAATCTAAAAGGATTTGCTTCATTAATTACCAAGCTGGCCCCAAGAACAAGCTAGCCGGCGATTTACATAACATATCAATTTACGCTATAGTATGTTAAAAATAAAGGAGCTAACGTAATGTCACAACCGCTTATCTTAGATGGGAAGAAAATTGCCGCCGAAATACAGGAAGAGCTTAAAACCCGAGTAGCCCATCTGATTTCGAAAACAGGGAAAAATCCTATTCTTGCTACGATTTTAGTAGGAGATGACCCTGCTTCCGTCACCTATGTGCATATGAAAGGCAATGCCTGCAGGCGAGTGGGAATGGAATCCTTAAAAATTGAGCTGCCGGGGACTTCCATTACGGAAGCAGTGCTCAACAAAATCGAGGAACTTAATAACAATAAAGATGTACACGGAATACTGCTTCAGCACCCGGTACCTGAGCAGGTAGATGAGCAGTTATGTTTTAATACTATTGCTTTGGAAAAGGATGTGGACGGAGTAAATACTACCAGTTTCGGTAAGATGGCTATGGGACAAAAAGCCTTTATCAGTGCAACCCCTTTGGCAATACTCACCATACTCAAATACTATAATATTCCGCTTCAAGGAAAGGATGCCGTGGTTGTAGGCAGAAGTCCGATTCTAGGCAAACCGGTTGCCATGATGCTGTTAAATGAAAATGCCACAGTTACCATTTGTCATTCCAAAACTCAAAACCTGCCTGAAATCGTAAAAAGAGCGGATATTGTCGTAGGTGCTGTGGGAAAACCCAAATTTATTAAAGCCGAATGGATTAAAAAAGGTGCCGTGGTAGTAGATGCAGGCTACAATCCCGGTAATGTGGGGGATACGGATTTGGAAGCAATTAAGCATATAGCCTCAGCCTATACACCTGTACCCGGCGGTGTAGGACCGATGACCATTATCTCTTTAATGAGCCAGACAGTAGAAGCGGCTGAGAAGTATTATAATATTCAATAAAAGCAGCAATTGACTGCGTGGTTAAAAAACCGTATGATGCTTGAATACAAAAAATGCTAAAACTAACTATATAATAATCTCCTAGTAAGGAAAGAGTAACTATGCACAACGCGTATATAAAGCGATGCTTGTTTTTCGCAAGCATTATTTTTTCAAGCTTATTCTTCTTCATAAACTGTATTTCAAAAGATATTGGTCCGAACGGCCATACCGTTTTTTTAATCGATAAAGAGCATACCATCAGTTATGCAAGTTTCAAGGATGCTGAACAAGAACCTGTATTTACTAAAATAAAAGTATTACAGCAACTCCCGGGACAGGCTGAGCTGGAAGTGCTTGATATTGTTCCTCTTGATATGGATATACTCTTAATTATTACACGCAAACACGGTGTCTATAAAATTGTCAATCTGGCTAAAAAAAATGAGTATATCATAAGAATAGACTCAGGGCTTCCGCCCCAAATGATTTATCCCTTTGAGGAAAAGGGGCTTACAAAGCCTGTTGTAAGCCATTCGCTTTCTGCGGATAAAAAGCGAATCGCACTTCTTTTTTCGACCGGTCTCTTTCTTTCTTTTAACGGAGGTTATAGTTTCCAAGCAGCTCCCCTTTCAGGCATCAAAGCAGTGGATGAACCTCTGGCTCTTGCCTGGCACCCGGAAAATCAAAAACTTATTCTTATAGGCACTTCTTTTAACGGTATATATTACTCCATCGATGGCGGGAAGACAGTAAATAAAATAGAAAAAGGAATACCGGGTGAACCGAGGATGGCTCCTTTTTTACTCGAAGAAGTACGCTCCATATGCTTCGGCTCTTCCGAAGATACCTTCTTTGCGGGATTTGGTAATGGCGGCGGTGTATGGCAAGGGAGTATCTCGCAAGAGAGTGTTCAAAAACTTGCCGATTCTTCTCTTTACACCTATCCGGACGGTGATTTCTATATGATTGAAAACCTTAACTACCTTGCCGGTAACCTTATACTTTCCACCGACAGACAAAGACGTAAAATTATCACATTTAAGGCTTCCCAATACCCCCGGAATCTGCATTCAATGATCTACAATTATATTCTTTATTCAGACCAGCTTGTTGCCCTATGCTCGGCCGGACAGCATGCCTCTTTTGTCAAGCATTACAAACCTAAACGCACTTTTACTCCGGGAGCCAAAGCATTAAACAAGCGGGCCATGTACATAAGCTACACCTTCACTCAGAGTGATAACTATGATAAGCTCATCAAGCTGCTGTCCTTGTTAAACCTGAATGCCGTAGTTATTAATCTAAAGGATGATTACGGTTCCATCAGAGTACCGACAGCTGATCCTGTTTTGAATCAGGTACCCGAAGCAGTGGATCCTTACCTGAACGTGGTAGCTACTGTAAAGAGATTAAAACAGGATGGAATTTATGTAATCGGCAGAATGGTTGTATTCAAAGACGAGCACCTCTATAAATATAACAATTATAAATACGCTATAAAGGATACAGCCGGGCATGTATTCTTAAAAGGACCGGAAATGTGGGTAGATGCCTATAGTGAATTTGTTTGGGATTATAACATCCGGGCTGCCCAAGCCATGGTAAAAGCCGGTGTCGATGAAATTCAATTTGATTACATACGCTTTCCCGATATCCGCAACAGGAAAGACACAAGGAAATATGATTTCCAAAAGAAAAATCAAATAATGCGCGAAGCACTCATCTCCTTTTTAAAAAAAGCCAGAGAAACTATAGCGGTTCCCATCTCTATTGATCTTTTCGGTTATAATGCCATATCGAAAATGGGAAACTGGATCGGTCAGGATATTGCGGAACTTGCCCAGTATGTAGATGTGGTAAGTCCCATGTTTTATCCCTCCCACTACGGAGGCAGTTATGCCAGCCATTATGGCGATAAACGCATCTATTATATAATCTACCTGAGCTGTAAACGTACAAAAGAGCTTATCGGCGGTGCTCATTTACGACCATATATACAAGCTTTTTATTACAAAGAAAATACAGATAACTACTGTGTGGATTATATTAGTTGGGAGCTGGACGGCCTTAAAAACTGCGGACTTACTGATTATATTTTCTGGAACGATCTGCATGAATATACGATTCTCATAAGAGGTGTGAGAAAGTATATGGGATTTGACGGCGGGCCGCTTTCCGGCGAAATCTTAGCCGGTATTCCCCGCAAGCTGTCTTTCTCTTCCGTACTGGAGAAGGAAGTACAGGGAGTTCAACATTAGGATTAATCTCTATGCCTGCGATAATTTTTAGGTCTAAGATAACTTTTAAAATCGCCTCCCCGGCGCAGGAGTTTAAGCTTGATGATGAGAGATTCTATAGTCCGCTTATACTGCACCCGAGTAATGGAAAGTCTCTCCTGCAATGTCAACTCTTCCCTTACCCTCCTCCTTTTCTCCGCAGAAAGAAGTGAGAGCACACATCCCCGTTCCGCTTCATCCATATAGAGAAAAGAAAGCGCAAGTTCTCTATCGCTTGATGTCATTAATGTATTCTGCACGTCAATTCGGGGCAGTGTTCTTATAAGCTTCATTAACGTATTATTAAGCGTCATGATTCATTTCTTTCACTATAACATAATAATAATCTTATTAAAAAAATTTATTTCTTGCTTTTTAATGGTATTGGAGTATAATGATAAAAAACATATTAAAATGAAAGGAGAAAGTTATGAAAAGAATAATTTTTCTTGCCATCGTATTATTATTTGTTTTTAGCATGCTGATGTGTAAAACCGACCCTGAAAAAATGGCAAAAGAAACAGCTTGTAACGAAGCTTACGAGCAATGCATGGAAGAAGCAGGTGATGATGTTGCAGCTGGACTACTATGTGACGAAGCCAAAAAAGAATGCTTAGAAGAGGTTAATAAATAGTTCTCATTGTTTGTTGATGTAACAAAAAAGGGGCCTTAAAAAGAGGTCCCTTTTTTTTGCATATAAAATCATTCAACGATTCTTAGGTTTGATCCATACTTATCAAATTAATTAAACAGATACCTATAAAAGCGCCTTATAATCGGGCAAACCTAAGAATCGCCCGTGCAAATATGTTAAAAAGCAATTCTCATTTGTTAAAATGAGAATTGTTGAAAATCATTTGCGATAAATCTTAAATAGCTTATAATACTATTAGTATGTAAAAATGGGTATTTTCATGTGTAGGAATGAGAAAACGACTCAACAACTTAAAAACGAACTTGAAAGCTGTCATACAAAAATCGAAAAATTACAGCAGCAATTAAAAGCACATGATAGCGCTATCGCCAAACTGAAAAAAACAGAAAAAGCATTACTGGAAAGCGAACAAAAATTAAAGACCATTACCGAAGAAGCGGCTGACGGTATGGTCATAGCTTCCGCAAAAGGCACTCTTTATGTAAACAAACGGTTGCTCGATATGCTTGGGTACAGTGAAGCAGAACTGTTAAAAACGAATTTATTTAATAAATTCATACCCCCCCAGGAATTAAAAAAAATGGAGATAGCCTTCCGGAAGAGATTATCAGGCGGAGGTCCACTCCACATCTACAAAACACAGCTTATCTGTAAAGACGGCAAAATTATACCGGTTGAAATTTCCGCTGCTCTCATACAATGGCAGGGCAAGCCCGCTTCTTTGGCACTTATACATAATATTACAGACAGAATTAAAATAGAAGGAAAATTACAATTCCGCGAAAAGCTGTTCCAACTTATTACCCGTATGTCTACTGATTTTGTAAAGATGTCCATAGAAAACATTGATGAAGGAATACATAAAGCTCTGCAATCCATTTGCGAATTTGCCGGTGTGGACCGCGGGTATATTTTTGAATTCCATGATGGCGAAAAAAAGATGAGCAACACCTATGAATGGTGTGCCAAAGGAATGAGTTCGCAAAAAGCAATACTTCAGGATTTAAATCTCGATACCTATTCCTGGACCGTTTCTCATTTTCTGCAGGGCAAGGTCCTGTACTGCCCCAAAGTGGCTGATCTGCCCCCGAAAGCAGAACCTGTTAAGTCGGAATTCCAAAGCGCGGGAATAAAATCCTTCCTCTGTATGCCGCTTGTTTTCGGAACACATGTAAAGGGCTGTCTGGGATTCGATTCGGTAAAAGAAGAAAAGATTTGGGACCCGGATGTCATCATGCTTTTACAGATAGCGTCGGACACTATTGCCAACGCCATGGAGCGCAAGGCGTCTGAAGCAGCCCTTAGAGAGAGTGAGGAGAGATTTTTTAAAGTATTTCATACCAGTATGGATCCCATGGCGATCAGCGGTATTGACAGCAGTATTTTCATAGATGTAAATGAAGCCTTTCTAAAATCCCTGAAGTTCAAGAAAAACGAATTAATAGGCAACAGTTCTAAAAGCCTGAACTCATGGGTTGATCTTAAGCAAAGAGATCATGTCATTTCTCTCGTAAAACAAAAGGGATCATGCAAAGATTTCGAAGTTCAGATTAGAAAAAAAACAGGAGAAATCATCGATGGTCTTTTTTCAGCTTCGGCTATTGAATTAACATCAGGGCCAGTACTTTTTACCATGCTCAAAGACATTACGGAACGCAAACAGGCGGAAGAATCTCTTAAAATAAGCGAAGAACGCCTCTCGTTAGCACTTAAGGCAACAAACGACGGTTTGTGGGATTGGAATATACCGGAAGAAACTGCCTATTTCAGTCCCCGCTATTACGAAATGCTCGGGTATGCAGCGGATGAGCTGCATGTTTTATACAAATCATGGAAAGATCTTATACATCAGGAAGATGTTGAGAATACAAATTCGAAGTTGGAAGCATGCTTAAACGGCGAAAGGGACAGTTTTGAGATGGAATTCCGGATTAAAACGAAACAAGGCGCATGGAAATGGATTTTAAGTCGAGGAAGGATCGTAAAATATGATGAGCAGGGAAAACCTGCCCGAATTGTGGGTACCCATACGGATATTTCCCAACAGAAAGAAATAGAAGAACGTCTGCTGCATTCTGAAAAAATGGAAGCCATAGGCCAGCTGGCCGGAGGCATAGCCCATGACTTTAACAATCAACTATCCAGTATCGTGGGCTATATCGAACTTCTGCATGAGGGAGTACATGACAGACCGGAGCTGGAAAAATATACGGATAACATTATGAGAGCCACCAAACGGGCCTCCGATCTCACAACCCAACTACTGGCATTTGCCCGCAAAGGAAAATACCAGAGCGTTCCCGTAGACGTACACAGTACAATCCGCGAAGTGATCTCATTGCTGCAGCACAGTATCGACAAAAGGATTGTGCTCAAAACCCATTTCCACGCTTCTCCGCCGTATATTTTAGGAGATCCCACTCAGCTTCAAAATGCACTGCTCAATCTGGCTCTCAACGCCCGTGATGCCATGCCAAAGGGAGGAGAATTAAGCTTTGCCACAAGTATTGTTATTCTGGACAAGCAGTTCTGTAAACAGAGCTCATTTGAACTTCGCCCCGGAGACTATCTTAAAATCGAGGTTACTGACTCGGGCTGGGGTATGGATCAAAAAACACAAAAGCACATCTTCGAGCCGTTTTTTACCACCAAACCGGACGGAAAAGGAACAGGCATGGGTATGGCTGCCGTATACGGAACAGTTAAAAATCATAAGGGAGCGATCGAAGTTCACAGCAAAACAGGCAAAGGAACGACAATACAGCTGTACTTTCCGCATATCACATCCAAACCGGACAGAAAACAGCAGGCAGACGAGAGGATAAAGCTATCAAAAGGCTCCACCCATATTCTCGTTATCGATGATGAAGAGATGATTAGGGATGTGGGCAGCGTCATGCTGAATAGCTTAGGGTACAAGGCGAGTCTTTGCAGCAACGGGGCCGAAGCCATCGAATTCTTTAAAAATGCCTGGCAAGATATCGACCTGGTGATTTTAGATATGGTAATGCCAAGAATGAGCGGTATGGAAACCTTTTTAGAACTTAAAAAAATCAATCCGCATGTTAAGGCAATTTTATCTTCAGGCTACGGCGCCGACAGCGAGGTACAGAAAATATTAAATGCCGGAGTTAGAGGATTTATCCAAAAACCCTTTCACCGCAAAGACTTATCAGAAAAAATAGCGGAAGTGTTAGATAAAAAAGATTAATTTACCTGTCTTCGGCTTTTTTTCAGTGCCGTGCAAACAGCTGTGTAATCTCCTGAAGATTCAAATCCTCGCCCCATACCGCCTCAAAACCATACCGGTTATCCTGCCAGTAGATGCTGTGATCTTCACTGTAAAATTCGGGGATGACAATCAGCATGGCCTCAAGCTCCGCATGTTCGGCTTCATATTTTTTTATCCTGGCTTTGTCTTGGTCGGTTTCGGGATAAAAAGAATTCTCCTTGTTTCGCGAAAGATGCGAAAGCCCATGCTTTTGCGGAAGATTCCCGATCTGTTGCCAGATGCTGTTATTATGCTTGCGCGCTTCCGCCACCCTTTTTTCATCCCATTTGGGTACAAAAAGCAGGATTATTTTATAGTAATCCTTCCTACCTCTTTGTTTTATATACTGTATCAGCTCATCATCATTCATTGGAGGAAGACTCACCGCGTTATAGAACCAGAAGAGCTCCTTACTTTCAAGAATTATCTTATCTGCCGAAGTACTGATCGACCAGTTATCGCCTGCGGCTGCTTTCAGCTTGTTATATTCTGTTTCTGTTAACAGGGGTGCCGTTGTATGAACACACGAGATAAAAAAAACTATACTTATGCACATTATACCGGCTGCAATCAAAAAAAACCTCATAATAACCTCCAAGGTATTATAGGCGTAAAAATATATCACTGTCAATGTTGGAATATTGTCTTAATGAGATTTATAGCTGTAATGACCCAAAACAGGCCACTGAAACAAGACATCCTCAAAAATCTGTCCCCGCCCCATATTATGAACTAACACATAACGGGTTTTCTCATTGTTTATACGCGTCGAAACCACACCAATGTGAGCTCGCCCGCGGGAAAATTTCCACACTACAATGTCACCCGGTTTATAATCAAGAGCATCAAATGTAACAGGGAGTTCCCTGCCTTTGCGTTTAAAAAAAACCATTAAATTAAAAACCCGCCTGTGATCAATATTGGTATCCGGTTTTGTCATATCCCATTTATGAGGATAGCTTGACCAGGCTTTTTTGATATCCTCGTGCACTTCTACCTGAAGATCTATACCCACTTTACGAAATGCCCGAACCACCACATCACTGCAAACCCCCCTATCCGGAGGTACATCACCGCCGGGGTAATCAATTACAAAATAACTCGAGTCATAGACCACTTTGGTAAGGGTAAGGCTCTCTGCGGCCAGAGCCAACTTATCGCCAAAGGTTTTATTGGATTTATAATAGGAATAGTCTGCCGCACGCACTGGAAACTGCGAGTGCATATCAGGACCGTATTTTAAAAACAGTCTCATTATTGTTAAGAAAACTATACTGCCGAATAAAAAGCATACGATTAAGAGTGTGAATAAGATCAAAGATGATTTTTTAGCTTTTCTTCTAAAGGGTTTTTGCTGCTTTAGATAATTAACCATTTTATTTCCCTGGTACATAATATAAATTACACCCGCTGCTTCTTTATTATTATTGGCGTAATTCTCATTTTTTTTACCTGAATTATATACATAATTGTGACTACAATAAGGCAATAGAATTGAAAAACAGTGTTAAAAGATGTAAAATAATTTCAGATTGCTTGAAGTGAGGACAAATATGATAAAAAAAATGCTTTGTGTTTTGCTATTTTTATTAATAACCTTAAATATATTTTCCCAAAACGCAGTTAAATTAAACACAAAAGGTTTTCAGTTATACGAGCAGGGAAAATATGAAGAGGCACTTGCCTATTTTAAAAAATCTCTTACTCTGGATAATAATTACCACTACCCTCATTACAATTACGCCTGTACTGCCGCCATATTACTAGCTACGAATTATTGTGTATATATGCATCTGGTCCCGGAAATCTACGAACATCTTGAAAAAACTGTACAGCTGAAACCCCAGTATAAGAGCAAAATGATGCAGGATCCCGATCTGGAATCAGTCAGAAACACATATCGCTTTTTAAGAATTACAGGTTTTAATCCCAACATAAAAGCTGATTTATTGGTAATCCTTACCACAATCATCTGGTATGGGCCGGCACCCGGCGTGTTCCCCGCCAGCCCCATGGTAAAATTTAAAAGCGACGGCGGAATTGAAATAGGCGACTTTTTAATAGCAGGCGCAGGTGAACCGGGTTATGTCTACAGCTACGGCACATATAGAGTAGAAGGTAACACAATCTGGATAGAGCTGGATGCCACGGATTCTGAAAAAAATACCATAAAAGCGATTTTTAATGACGGGATTATCACCTTCCCTGACGGCGAGCTACCCTCATTAAATGATGATTCCGATCCCTGTAGTGCTTAATTTATAGTGACTCGGTAATAATAATCAAAGCCAGTATTTTTAACACATACTGCTTGGTTTCCCCGGGGATTAAATCGTTTTTGTACAAATACCAGAAGTTGCGGTCTTTAATCGGATCCTGTATCTGTTTTAAGCTGTACAATATGGTATAATCCCCCGCGTTATATGCGGCAAGTACCAGCAGAAACGAATCTTTGCCGAAAATTGAAATTAGATCTTTAAAATATAAGGCCGCGGCTCTGGCGGACTTTTCAGGATCCAAACGTTCGTCCACACGCCTGTCTACCCGTAATCCATACTGCCTGGCTGTGGCCGGCATAAGCTGCCACATTCCTCTGGCTCCGGAGCGCGTATTATAGGCATAAGGATTATAATGCGACTCTACCCAGGCAATAAAAGAAAAGTCCAGCAGAAT
>Ga0315549_1004871_pt1 | contig 11147 bp, 19 predicted proteins | sample SalMarSW160200MG_FD_203101 | JGI IMG/M metagenome (GOLD analysis project Ga0315549, IMG submission 203101) | Salt marsh sediment microbial communities from the Plum Island Ecosystem LTER, Massachusetts, United States - Salt Marsh Sediment SW1601-200 ... | reverse complement strand
TTGGCCACTTCGGTACCCCTCCAAAACACAACCCCAGAGCCAGCGGCCAGAGTTGAACTGGCAACCTACTGATTACAAATCAGTTGCTCTGCCAATTGAGCTACGCTGGCATCTGACCCAATCAGTGGTTCATTTTAACGGAGGGGCCCAGCACTGTCAAGATGCGATCGCAAGCCAGATCCTCCTCTTTCGCGGGCCGTCAAACTCGGCAAGGAAGATCCCCTGCCACCAAGACCGTCGAACTGCCAAAAAAGGGGAGTTATACGGTCATGTCAAAGGTCAGATTCGATGAGATGGTACAGGTCTTCACGCTCTACTGCAAGAGCAAGGGATTAGCTGATAGAACCCTTCAGACCTACGAGAGTAGCTTGGAGAAACTCACCGACTATCTCCACCGCGATGGCACAGACAGTGAAGCCATTACGCCAAATTACCTCAGGGGATTCGTAGCTGAGCAACTGGCAAAGGGCCTCTCGCGTAGTTCAATTGCTATTCACATGCGCTCGGTTCGCGTTTTCTTCAACTTCTTTGCACGGGAGAGAATTGTTGAAAGAAATCCTATGCGAAACGTTGATACTCCAAAGGTTCCCCAGACGTATCCTCAGGTGCTCTCAGAGGAGCAAATAAAGCGACTTCTCAAGGCTTGCAACCGCTCTACTTGGGTCGGTACACGAAACTACGCGATGCTACTCACCTTTCTGGACACTGGAATTCGACTAAGCGAGCTGATCGGCCTCAACCTAGAAGACGTCAACCTGCAGAATTGGACTATCCGGGTACGAAACGGAAAGGGCAGCAAAGAGCGCTACGTCTTCATCGGTAGGAGTCTCTTCCGAGCACTCCGCAGGTGGATAGATGTTCGTGGTGTCTCCTGCCCAGATCCGGCTTTCTTCATCACTAGCAACGGTCATCGCTCCTCCTCTTACCCTAGTTCCCTTCGTTCGCCTTCTCAAGAAGTTCGCACATCGTTGGAAACAGAGTCCGAACTAGTGTGTCGATCGCCTCTGCACTCCATGCGACCTTCTCGTTTCCTGCCAGTGCTGTAGTGATCTCCGCAACGAGTTCCATGATCTTAAGCGTGTCTCTTGGGGTGAAGTTTTTCATTTCAGCCTCCTTTGTTGTTTTTCTATAGCCGAAGATAACGTAACAGCGGGATATTTAGCAACTCCGGAAGAAAGCCCAAAAGGAAGGCAAGCCCTTGGGTCACCGGTACGTACAGCGGATGGTTGCCCGATACGCAGCGAAGGCCGGAATCGACAAGAATATCTCACCTCACACGCTTAGGCATACGTTCGCCACTGACCTCTACCGGGAGACAAGCAAGATCAGGTTAGTTCAGAAGGTGCTCGGCCATTCTGACCTATCCACGACGATGATCTACACGCACATTCACGACCCGGAGGTAGAGGAAGCCCTTAAATCCTTTCGCCAAGCGACGGCGGTAGCGTAAGACTCAACAAGTACGGCCTGATCCCTGTAGCGAATGAGAGGCTCTTTACAGAAGTTGACACTGTGATCTAAGCCCTTTCGCCACACTCCACAGCGTTAGAAGATGCGCCGAAGAAGTCTGAGGACCTTGCTATACCACCGATGTCGAGAGAGCAATTGCATATATGGAATGAGGAAGTGTCTAGTAACGTTGTCGGCGTCCATCGTTTCCCCTGGGTCCCAGTCACTCTTTGATACTTGCCAAGATACCTTCCTCTCAAACCGGCCTGAAGCGTACTCTACACTCACGTGCATATCCTCTTCCGCTAAGTTTGGGACTTGATCGGGTGGGCCTGTGAGTGAAACCGTCGAGAGGGGAACCGCTATGCTTTGTGATTCATGGGGTTTGATTAGTCCTTTAGCTGCTCTAACCCGTCTCTCTTGGCTGAAATGGAGATAAGTCTCCACCTGGAACTTTGCGGTTACTCGTTTCACAAGGATCGTTCCATATCCCGGATTGCTAAAGTCTAGTTCTAGCGTCATAGCTAAGCAGTGCCTTTGGCGAGTCTGGTCAACATCGTGCTTGAGCCATGCTCCGGCTAGTACAGGATCTAAAGAATGCTGCTGTCTCCACCACCAGTACTGCGTCGCAGTAGCAAGGAACGTAGCTCCGGCAAATACAGCTATTGCTATCATTATTCCCATGAAGGCTCCCTATCGCCGCCTGAACGGCCACCACCTCTTGCGCAGTGGTGCTGGAAGGGCAAGCTGGGTTTTGAGAGATAGGCTCACCCCTTCCCCTCCTCCCTCTTCAGATACTCCAATATTGCCTCCACAACGAGGTAGTTGACCGAGCGATCGTTTTTGTCTCCCAGCCTAATCAACCGCTGAACGGGTTTCTGATCTATCTTCGATTGCGGAATGTAGATCGACAGCTTGTCGGAGATTACCTTCTTAGCCATTTGTTACCCCCTTATCACTGTGGTTGTGTCATATTGTATAATACAACGTGAGAGAAAAGGCGTCAAACCTTGGCCTGGGTGTCCATTGATTGGGCGAGTCCTAAGCGGTGTTATCGAAAAGAGAAAATGAGCGCGAATGTGGCAAGGACTCGCGTGTAATTGTCGAGAAATTCAAGGTTTCATGAATCTCTCTCTTTCTCTCTTTTCGTGCAGTTCGGCTTCCTCGGCTTGTTCAGACTCCTCCAATTTCGGCACTGCACAAATGGCGATGATGGCGAAGATGCCGAAGACGCAGCCGGCGAAGAACCAACCGATGCCTCCGCGATTCTTCTGGGTAGCGATATAGCCGCAGAGGAACCCGGAGGCGAGCCAGAGGAAGAGAAGTATTATCAAATGCATCACCTCCCAAAACATTCTATTCGTGGAAGAAGTAATCTACAAACCGAGGAGGTATCCCTCAAAACGCGGGAGGGCACTAGCTTACTGGGCTCGTACTATTTCTGAAAACTCGGGATAACCTCCTTCTAGCAAAATCGAAACCTTGGAGAACGCCCTCAAATCCTTTCGCCAACCTGAGGCGGTAGCGCATGCGGAGAGGGAAACATGGTGACAATTGAAGATAGAATTATCATCGTGCACGTAATACTCGCCGCGTAGTTCAGAGGCAGCTTTCTCTTGGTACAGATCGATGAGCTACTCGACCACCTCGCGGAGGAAGTCGAATCCCCCCACTATCGAACGAGAGGTCCCTAGCGCCAATCGGAGACGCTACGCCTCCTCCTCACGTCCTCGGTTACGGGAAATTTGTGGGTAAAGCCAAGTTAGCCAACGGAAACGTGATGCTCTCAGACGGCACCACTCCTTTCGGTTGAGTACCTTGTAGTACGCATGCCCCTTTTCCTTGCTGTCAAATCCCAGTCTCCAGGACGTTGTCAGCTGCCGATCTCCCGACACATGCGACACCTTTAACTTCAACGCCTCTGGATGCCAGTGAAATCCGCTCTTTGGGTTTCTGACCTTCTCTTCATGTATCCTAGGCAGTACCAAGACTGTTATATACTTGTCGAAATCGATCGGTGGGATCACATTAGCATAGGTTCCCTTCTCAGCACTTGAACGTGATAGAAAGCACTGATCGACTTGATACTCACGCACCTCCGGACTCGATGCTTCCGGCTTGCCGAATATCACAAGCGGAACGTCACCGGGATTAGCCACTTGCACTTCAACCCGAAGCCCCAGCCCTCCGCTCTCCGTATCGAACTTTGTCGCATCCGCGCTTATCGCTATCGGTCTCGGGCGTCGCCGTTTCTTTTGCCACCGATGAAACAACCAAGTCGTCAACCCAGTTACAACCGCAAATGCAGCGATTATGTAGTTGCTTGCCATCAGAACACCTCCTCCCCCCGCTGGGGCTTCAATGCGCGTGGGGTCCTCTGAGGTCTCAGAGCCAGTCTCATCCCTTCGCCTCCTCCCGCTTGAGATACTCTAAGATCGCTTTGACCACGAGATAGTCTTTCGATCGATCCTTCTTGCCAGGCAGTTTAATCAAGCACTCAACAGGGTTCTCCTGCGTCTTCGACCACGCAATTCTGCTGAAGATTTTCCCTTGTGTTATACTCCGATCGGTTAGTAGAGGCAACACCTCTTGGAAATAACAGAACGAAAGATGTACGATAGATCTCATGAAACGGCTAATAGATGGTAAGGTTGTTTTCCCAGTCTTATTATTTCTGAATCTCACATTCTTCGTGCTCAATCTTATCCTCCTATTGATACGCCTTTCTGGCCTCACTTTCGCGGAAGCTTTAACAACCGCTGTAACTCTCATGTCAGGATTAGTTATTTCTGGCGCTGCTGTATGGGGTGTGCTTTCGTGGAGAAAAAGACTCAAAGGAAGCACGAGACATGCCTTTGCGCACAAGCTTCTTGACTCAATAGTTGAGGTTGTGGCGGCAATAAACTATTTGAGACAGCCCGCCACTGGCGGCGCAGAAAGGCTCATTGCTCTAGATGCTGAGCTTGATAAGCAAAGGAAAGAGGGGCGCAGAACAAGCCTCAAAGGCGAGCTAGCGCTGAGCAATCTCGCAAGTCGAATAGATGCTATTAACAAAAACTTCGATGCGTTTGAACTGGGGAGATATAAAGCAAGGATACTGTTCGGTCCAGAGGCTACCGAGCACTTCCAACCTCTTCATGATTGCATCTTCAAACTAATGCACAGTCTCAGGGAATTCCAAAATCAAGAATATCTAGAAACTCTTAAACCTGAAGAGAAAGACCACCTGCAGCGAACCGTTTGGGCATCAGGGACCAAAACCGACAAATTCTCGGCCGACATGGAAGAAGCCTGTAAGAAAGCAATCACGTACTTAAGGCGGCATCTATAGTTCTCAAAGTCAAGTATCTCAAGAACCAAAGCTGCCTGTAAACGGCTACCATCGCCTAGGCTTTGGGGAGGGAAGGGCGATCCTCGTCACTTCTTCTCCTCCCGCATTAAGTATTCCAAGATCGCCTCGACGACGAGGTAGTTGATCGAGCGATCGTTTTTGTCTCCCAGCCTAATCAACCGCTGAACAGGCCTCTGATCTATCTTCGATTGCGGAATGTAGATCGACAGCTTGTCGGAGAGTACCTTCTTCGCCATTTGTTACCCCCTTATCACGGTGGTTGTTTCATGTTGTATAATACAACGCGGGAGAAAAGGCGTCAAACCCTGGCTTTAGGTCCCGTTCACTGAGCCAGCCGAACCCCCGTTATTCCACCGGCGAGCGTAACCGGGCGATGCTCCGCTTGATGCTCAACACCGGCCTGCGGTTGGCGGAGGTGACCGCACTCAAGTGGCGCGATCTGGATCTCACCACGGGCAAACTAATGGTCCGGCAAGGTAAGGGGGCAAAGGGGATCGTACCTTGTGGGTTGCGGAGGCCTATATAGAGTGGCTGAGAAGCTGGAGAGAGCGCCAAGCGGAGGTGTGCAGTCAGTGCGAGCACGTCTTCACCACCCTGCAAGGGCGGCCACTGGGTCACCGCTACGTGCAAAGGATGATCAAGCGCTACGCCGCCAAGGCGGGAATCGAAAAGGACATCTCGCCACACACGTTTAGGCATACGTTCGCCACTGACCTCTACCGTGAGACAAGCAAGATCCGCCTGGTTCAAAAAGTGCTCGGGCACTCCGACCTCTCGACTACGATGGTCTACACGCACATCTTCGATCCGGAGGTGGAGGAGGCGCTTAAATCCTTTCGCCAAGCGGCGGCGGTAACGGTGTAGAGGAAAGTTATGATGGAAGTAACGGAGAAGCTGATCGGGGTGAGCCTTGAGCAATTTCGTGCCTTTACAACCCAACAACAGGTTGACCATCTCATAGACACTGACACCGCATATCACGAAGCTGGACACGTGGTGATGAACTTTATAGAACATCGGGCAATCAAGCGAGTTTCTATCGTACCAGCGAAGGACTCTGCTGGACGGGTAAAGCATAACCTCTTATCTGCAACCTTCCACCCCGGAATCCGAGTAGAGACTCGCAACCGGAAACGCATTGAAGGCGTTGTCAAGATCGGTCTTGCCGGACTAGCCACGGATTATATCCGGACGGGCGTGAGGCACAGAAGCAAGAAGCTGACAGACATTCAGGCAGTGCGGACGGCCCTCAGCTATCTCACGCATGAAGCCAAGGAAGCGAAAGCGTATTATGATCTTCTCTGGTATCGGACGGTCAACACTCTGAGCGAACCGTGGTGGTGGTGTTGCATTGAAGCCCTGGTTCTGGAACTTCTTGAACAGAAGGAGATCACTGGCTCACATGCTCGGAGAACAATGAAGGAGGCTCTTGATCGTTATTACAGTGGAGAGTTTCCCAGGCCTGAGATGCCGCCTTATATTCCCGCCCCCTTCCATGACATGTGGAAACCGGAGCATTGGCCCAAGAAAGAATCGCAGTTAACGCAAGAGATCGGCTAAGACGAAACCCTTAAATCCTTTCGCATGCGTCAGGCAGTCGCGGCAGCATAGGAGCCGAGGGACAGGGGATAATGGGTAATACCCCAAATCTGCTCCCAGAGAGGGATGAAGGAAGTTATAAGGTGACGCTGTTGCTAGGCAAACCAAATAGTGTAGGCGAAAGAGGGCGAACTCTGGAGCTTCACGAAAATTGCTTCAGCTTTCCTTCCCTGCTATGCTGAGCTAGGGGTGACAAGAGTGTCAGACGTCCCGGCAGTGGTAGAGGCGTACAGGAAAGGCCACAAAGGTGTCCCACTCGAAGAGCTAGTTAGTGCCTACTTCGATTCCTTGGAGAAGCTACAGGCTAGCAAGAAGGATGCTGCTGCCAGGCTTCGTTACGCGATGATGTGTCTCTCTTTCCTCGAGCCACTCATCAGATACAGCAAGAAGGAGGGAGGTAAGGTACCGCCGGTTATCCCCGCTATACCGGAGGCCACCATCTTCCACGCAATCAACGGCGCGCGCGGGCAGCTTCAGAACATCCTAGATCTGGTCAAGTTCTTCCCAGAAGTACACGACTACATACCAACGGTGGAAGAAGGATTTGTGATTCTGGAACTTGCCTCTAAGATACGCAAACTCTTGCAGGAGAAGCCTGGTGCCATTCAGAACAAACTTAAAAGGACTCTTGAATTCGACGACGGACGTTTGATATCCCGTGTAGTCCACTACATGGAGATCTCTGGCCAACTCAAAAGGAAGAAAAGCGGAAATACCTACGAGCTTTACTTGCAACCAGCTGGAGAAGCACCATCGCAGGATACGACAGAATCTTCCGAGGGGGACCATCCTTGCAGAGAGACTCAATACGGTCCTGAACGCCGTGGAAAGAAGAGAAGATGGTGGCAACGGGGCCCGTAGTAGAAACCAACTCTCAGAGCCTATTCTTTTTTGTCGGCGAGCTTCATTAGCCGCTTGACAGGCTTCTGTACCATCTTTGGCTGTGGAACGTAGATGGAAAGCTTGTCCAGGACCTCCTTTCTCGCCATTGAACACACCCCCTTGTCTTTTTCGGGTTACCGTATACGGAGGAGCTGCCACCACCGCAGACGTGAGCGCGAAGGCGTGAAAGCTGAGCATCTGGACAAGTGTCCCCTTAAATGCGCCAAACGTCCCCTCTAAACGCGGGACATAGCCGCCCTCTCTTCCCTCTTGACTTTCATGCTTTCATGCTTTAAGGTGGGGGTGATGAAAAACAAGATCGAGCTACGTCCCATAGTCGTGAGCAAGGCAATCCATGAACGGGTGAGGCGTCTTGCCTTTAAGCGCCGGGTTTCAATGAAGACGATCATGGAGGAAGCCTTGTGCGCTCACTATGGGTGGAAGGAACCCGAAGAAGAGAAGGAGGTTCAAGATGACAACTCTCCAAAGCAGCGCCTCTCCCCTTGAGAGGGAAGAGGCGAGCCCCCGTGCGCCAACACGGGACAAAACAAACAGCGACGTCAGTGTAGCACAAAAAAACCCCTCCGGCAAATTTCCCCTCTATCGGCTTGTTGGCTACGTGAATGGCGTCGGGATCTATCTGCCTAAGCCGCCCAGCACACGCGGCCTTGCGATCGAGCGGTTACTAGCCACGACTTCCTACCTCGGGAAGATATCCCCCGAGGAGCTCGAAGCGTGGTTTGCACAACGTCTACGCGCAGAAACATTCCTTGAGCATCTAAGATGATGAAAGCGCCGGTTCTGTCAAGAGTGAAACCCGCTCCCTGCGTGTTCCTGACAGGCCGGTGTTATCTCTTTACAAACAGCGGCTCGGCAACCAAGGGGCGGAGTAACACGGGTGCCACTAGACCGACTGAAACTAGCAAGCTGAGCCGCTGTTCTCCTTACAGTCTACTGTGAACAGCGTGCAGAGTATCGGCAGTATCAACTAAGGACGGCGGTCCGGGTCAAGTAAAGTAAAGGGCGGGTATCGGTTGCCACTGGACCAAAACGAAACAAGCAACGGGCCGCCGCCCTGCCTCATTCTACTCCGAAAGCCAGGAGGTGAGAAGTGGAAGCCAAACCAACGAAGCTCGAGCGCCCTAAGCCCTCTTTCATCGATCAGTTGACCGCCGCAGTCGAAGCGGGTGAAGAGTATGTGATCCATTACAGCCTCGATGAGAGAGAGCTCGATGCTCTGTCTTTGGTACAAATCAAGCTGGAGGAGCTTGGTGAGGCATTCGAGGAAAAGGTGTGAACGAGCGCGGCGGCTCTTGCCCACAACGGGGGAAGGACAAGCGAAGTCGAAAGCCTTCTGGGGAGGGGCAACCCCCGCTTATAGGGCCGCCGCGTTCTCTCTAAAACGATCCTCTGAGAGCCACGCTATTCCCACCCGCATGCGTCCTGCAGAGGGCGGATTGCGCTCGTGAGACCAGTCAGGTCAAAGACAGCAGTGACAGGGTTCTCTGCATAAGGAGTAACCTGCGCCACAAGTCGATCAGCATTCAAAAGCTGCCTGATGAAAGCAATATCGTCATACGGATAGAACGTTGCTTCACTATCAGTGGAGAGCCCCCACTTGGCAGTTCTGGCATCCTCATCTCCAATCCGCCAGATAACACGCGCCTCGCTTCCAAGATAGTCATGCCAGTTGATGTAGGCCTCTGTCTTGTTGCTCTTGCACCGCAGTACGAGGGCGACTCGATTGCCCCAGGTGGATGTGCCACTGTCGGCTAACAGCACGAGCGTCACCGTCGTAGTATCATCCAACGGATTCGTCTTGACGCTGACTTGCCACTTCCCAGTTCCCTCAACCGCCGTGGGCACTAGCTGCGCACGATCTAACCCGAGGGACTGGGCTAGTCTGTCATAGCACTCAAGGCGCTCAAGATCCCCATCGATCACCGCGCAACGTGCTATCTCTTGCTCAAGCTCTTCACACGTGCTTGCCACAACTGACAACGCAGCCGTGATCACCAAGAGGACCGCTGTGACTAGCTGCTTCATTTCTTCTCCTCCCTTTTCAGATATTCTAGGATTGCCTCTACCACGAGATAGTTGATCGAGCGATCCTTCTTATCTGCCAGCTTCATCAACCGCTGGACGGGCTTCTCCGCCTGCTTGCTCTGCGGTACGTAGATGCTGATCTTGTCGAGCACTTCCTTTTTTGCCATGTACATCTCCTTTCTCTAGTGGTTCGTACTGAGTTTATCCTATTCATCACGGTCTTGACAGTCAAGATCGGGAGTTGTATGGTGGGAGAGGGTGATCACCGTGAAAGCCAAGTCAAGCATTGTAATAGCAGTTCTGGGGATAACGGTGTTAGTGTTGCTCGCTGGATGTACGGCCATGAATTCTCCTCCCGCAGCGGTTTTCACATGCAACCCACCATCTGGAGGTGCGCCTCTTTCTGTCTCTTTCAACGCATCAGGATCTTACGACTCTGATGGGACCATCGTTAGCTACCAGTGGACGTTCGGAGATGGGTCCAGTGGAACAGGCGTACAGACAAGTCACACGTACCAAGGCCCTGGTAGCTTCGTGGCCAAATTGACGGTCACAGATAATCAAGGCGCCAGAGGAACTTCTTCAAAGACCATAACTGTTTCAGTCGGCCTAGCTCCTCCGGCATGGATCATTGGTACATGGTCTGATGAGTTCGGCATTAACACGTTTACCTTCACGTCTAACGACGTTGTGTTTACGACAACGGCCGGTTCCATCAGCTTCAGTCAAGTCTACATTGCCGCCATTGCCGATATGAGTGATAGTGCAACCTCCACGTCCTACACCGTTACCATAACCATCTCAGATGGAGGTACAACCACAACGAGCGTATACCAGTTTGTCAAGCTAACGCCGTCATCTTTGAACTACTCAATCAGCGTTGGTGGTGTGACGGCAGGTCCGATTCCTCTTTACCTGCAGTAGCGAAAACTCCCACATTACCATCTTCATACAGACCCAACCAGGCAAGCGAGGCGTGCTAGATACTAGCAAAGGACGGCCAAGAAACTTCATCGGCCGTCCCGCTGCTGCGGCCCTGGCAAAGGTCGCGGTCGCTAGTTTCATTCCGCCCCTTCTATAGTTAATCTACGGCATTCACGACAAAATGTCAAGGGCACAGACAAGAAGACCAGTTAACTTTAAAGTCGATCAAAGTTGACGAAGCAAGACTCTATCGTTGTTTTGGCCCCAGGTTGGTTTTTAGAAGACTTTTCGAGCGGAGTGTTAATCGCAAAGGCTGATCGACCTTGAGATTAACAGAGCGGGGCTAAGGTCAAACCTGGTTAGGGTTGGTGATGAAGGCTCAATTCTGGAAGAAGTGACACTAAGACTACCTTGCTACTCAAGAGCCACCGAGTGTATCGTTGGAGATATCAATGAGAGGTAGTTAGACGGTCTTTGACGGGGGAAGAATCACACAAAGGAAGATTGGTAGGCTACTTGACAGTTGAACTGGCAACCTACTGATTACAAATCAGTTGCTCTGCCAATTGAGCTACGCTGGCATCTGACCCAATCAGTGGTTCATTTTAACGGAGGGGCCCAGCACTGTCAAGATGCGATCGCAAGCCAGATCTTCCGCTTTCGCGGGCCGTCAAACTCGGCGAGGAAGATTCCCTGCCACCTCCCCGAAAGGAGTTTCCCTTTTCTTCGAAGGCGACCTGCACAGACCCTCCGATCAGGGCAGCTTTAACATGAGCAGGGGAATTGCCTTCCGCATGGGTCAAGGGATGGTCCTCCAAGACACACTCCCCCAGGAACGAGCCGATGTCGTGCACAACTGCCGGGTCGGCCCGCTCGTTAATCATCAGACCCGCGG
>Ga0315549_1004870_pt1 | contig 11149 bp, 11 predicted proteins | sample SalMarSW160200MG_FD_203101 | JGI IMG/M metagenome (GOLD analysis project Ga0315549, IMG submission 203101) | Salt marsh sediment microbial communities from the Plum Island Ecosystem LTER, Massachusetts, United States - Salt Marsh Sediment SW1601-200 ... | reverse complement strand
CAAAATATAACCGCAAGGCCGCTGCGCAAATGCCCTAAGTGCGGCAAAACTCGTGTGAAAAGGCTTATTGGAACGGGGGCAGGTGTTATCTTCAAGGGCTCCGGCTTTTATCAAACCGATTACAGAAGCGAAAGCTATAAAAAGGCAGAGAAAAAAGAGAAAGAAGGTGCCGCTGAGAAAAAAACCACCGAAAGCAAAGATAAAAAACCCAGTGAAAAATCCAAACCTGACGCAAAAACCAAAAAGAAACCAGTATAAAGTAGCCTTTCTTTTGCCTGGGGGATATATCCAGCATTTCCTTGCCGGTTACTTAATTGACCGTCATTATGATTTTTTGTTAAGTCTTTTAGAATTTATCAAGAGAAAAAATAATATATTTCAAAGTATTTTTTCAAACCCTCGCTTCGGGCTGGGAAAAACGCATAAAAAATGGCAATAAAGCGAGAGGAAATAATTACTTTATCATCTATTTTGTGATACGTCTGGATTTTGGTTGTTTTGTAAGTGAGAGAGTGAGAGATACGTTATTCGCTGCTTTCGACAATGATGGTCAGGTGCACTTTTTTCTCTTCTTGCGTTTGAGTGGGTGGCTTTTGTGTTGTTTTTTCCTCTCCGGTCAAACGGGGTTTGGGTGGCGTTATCACATCTATAATCTGCTTAGCATCGACATCATTAACAACTACAGGCTCCTGAGCTGTTTGGGTCTCAATAAACAGCGTGGCTGAGTCGTACTTCTCCCAGCTATTGTCCAAATCAGCTAAAAATAAGGTTAAGTTTTCGCGGCTGCAGGTCAAAGTATATATGTTTTTACCGCGCTGGCGTTTTAGAGTGACGGAATCTGTAAGGCCGTTATTTTTAATCGCTTTATCAATAACCGAGTTTATGGCTGACAAGTTATGTGTTTTTAATTCCAGTCGGCCTGCAAAGCCCATTGGTATCTGTGTGGGCTCTGGAGTTACGATGGTGTAAATTACAGATGCTAAAATTGCAGCCAATACGAACATAGCGGCTGCGGTCAATACCTTGCGGAACATTAAGTGCCTTGCTCCCTTACGCTCGTCAACAACTAAAGACTGCTCAGGCAATAGTGCCTTTCTTTCCAGGACGGCTTCTACCTGCTTAGCCATATCAATCGGGGCCAGCTCGTATGGCAGAGAGGCCACTAATAACCTGCACTTTTGCAGCTGCTGCAGGCGTTTTGCTATTTCCGGGTCGTGTGCAATTAATCGTTGAACTTCGGTTTTTTGTCTTTCCGACAGCTCACTATCTATGAAGCTGCTTAGCAGCTCGTTAATATCCGGTTTTTCTTTCATTATATGAGGGACTCCAAAATTTCTCTCAGATTGTTTCTGGCACGGCTTAATCGGCTTCTTACTGTTCCTAACTCGATGTCCAGCACCTCAGAAATCTGAGCATAGCTCATACCTTCAATATCCCGCAATACAACTACGGCTTTTTGGTTTTCATCTAATTTCATTAGCGCTTTTATAGCTAATTCGCATAACTCCTTATTCTGAGCAATTGCTGCCGGTTCAGGCGAGCTGTCATCGCTGAGAAAATCCTTCAACTGTTGTCTTGCCTGTTCATTGTGTTCATCCTGCTGGGCATCCAACGAGCTCAATCTGACCTTGACGTTTTTCTTGCAGAAGTTTAAGGTCAGATTCACGGCTATTCTAAAGGCCCAGGTGTAAAAGCTGCTTCTGCCCTGAAATCCATTTATATTCTCTATTATTTTGACAAATGTTTCCTGCGTAAGTTCCGCAGCATCGTCAGGATTCACACACATTTTCAAAATAATATTGTAGATGCGATTCTGATACTTGCGAATCAGCCGTTCCATCGCCTCAGAATCGCCCTGGCGACACTGCTGAACCAATATCGCGTCATCAATGCTGATATTCGCTATCTCCTGCTGCACCGGCTTTCTCCTGTTTTAGACCCAAAAAGCCTCAAAAAGTTCCTATAAAAATAAAACGAAAATACTTTAGTTCAGAGGATATATTCGCAGATTTGCTCTTTTTCGTCAATCTAATTTAATAGGAAGGTAAGTATAAAGTAAACATACAGCATATACAAAACTACCTGACAGATTATTTTGCGTTTTTTAGGACCAGATTTTGATCAAAGACGCCTACCTTGAGGACACATAAAAATCCTCCAGAGCATGCATCTCCTACCGCTTTCCGGTTCAAGATGGAACTGCATGCTTTTTGTGTATTAAAACAGATTGAGCCAAAATCTTGTATACCAGGATACTCTCTTTGTAACCCAGCTAAGGCTTGTTCCCTGGCTTCTTATTGTCGTTACCATCGTTTTGCCTGGGACTGTCGGGTTTTGTATCGGATGGTCGCCAAAGTCTGAGGTTGTCAAAGAATACTTTTCCATCATCTGTCATTACACCGTCGAAATAGATGGTTGTAATCTTGGAGTGGTCTTTTTTACGCGTACCCGAATCCTGAAGCTCGTTGAGGTCAAACGTAACCGTAAACCACTTGTCAGTTACTATAGAGTCGTATTGTCCGTGGAGCCATGCCAAATCTTCATCCCACAAATCGATGGAGTTCGGTACGCCGTTAGGGCCGACAATGTAGACATCAATTAGAATTTTCTCGTTTTTGACTAAATCAAAGGTAGAGCTGGACCATTCGTGACGTATATCAACCCTGCCGTCTGATTCGTCGGTCCAGTTAAAGCCAAAAACGTACTTGCCGTCAGTTGCGGCTGGTATCGTCAGGTCTGGCCCAAAGTTCGGGTCGTATGAACATGCATCCGTGCCCTGTAACATAGGCCACGCGACCACCATGGTGGGGTTGCCCGACTCATCGTTGACCTTTGCTGTAAGGTTGCCGGCAGCAGCCTCAGACTTCTCGTAGCTGGCGAGTATGGTTTCTTCGGCTGACGTTGGTAAAGCCAGACACAGCACCAAAACAAAAGAGATATAAAGATATAATTTTTTAGATATTACTAATTCTCCTTCAAAAAGGCTAAAATAATGAACTATGCTTTGACTAAACATAAAACAATTCATTTTATTACAGCAATTTTTTCTGGTGTCAAGAAAAACTTGGTAGGTCTATATATGTTTTTTGATGAGAAGGGTTATTTTACGTTTTTAAGGGTAAATTCAGCGTAAAGACGTCTTCCATCGGGACGCAGGCAGGTCACCTGGAGCATATAGCTTTTGTCGCCTTTTGGCTCGAAGGGATAATTGAATTCGTAAGCCCTTAAAAAGTTCATCCAATACTTATTATTTGCAGCCGGCTCGGTCAAATCGATATCCGGCCAGATAGCAACTCTCTTGCCCTTCGGCTCTGCCGAACGCTGAACATATTCATATAACTCAAGACGAAATATGCCCGGTGTTTTTATCTGGGAACCAAATGAGTCCAGCATACTTATATAAATTTTTATCTTTTGCTGCTCTTCAGCATCGCTTACGTGAGTAAATTCAGTCAGCGGCAAGATATGGACTTTCGCTGGAGCAAAAGTTGTTGTTGTCGCAGGTTCGCTAACTATATGAGATTGTTCGCAGCCGGCCTGAAATAAAAATAGTAACGAACAGAATATCCATAATATTACAATGACAACCTTCATAAACTATAAGTCCTCATCAAGTATATGGCCAAGGCGGTGTTTTTTGGCTCGCAGATATTCGATGTTATGCTTGCTCGGCTCAGCTCTTAATGGTATCTGTTCGACAATCTTTATACCATAGACTTCGAGTCGGCTTACCTTTTTGGGATTATTGGTCATTATTCGTATCTTAGTAAGGCCCAAGTCGCGACAGATTTGAGCACCGATTCCGTAATCTCGCTTGTCAGGCATAAAACCGAGCTGGATATTTGCCTGCACGGTATCAAGGCCCTGCTCCTGGAGTTTATAAGCCCGCAATTTGTTGGTAAGGCCGATGCCTCTACCCTCCTGCCGAAGATATATCAGGGCGCCCTTGCCGACCTCTTCAATCATCTTCATTGCAGTTATCAATTGGTAGCCGCATTCACACCTTTGCGAATGAAACAAATCGCCGGTCATACATTCTGAGTGCACTCTAACCAGAACCGGCTCTGGATGTTCGATTGGTTTGCCGTTGTCATCAAGCTCGCCGACACCGCCTTTGCATAGTGCCAGATGCGGCTCAGATGAAGTTATACTCTCATAGCCAATCATTTTAAACTCACCGTAGTCTGTCGGTAAACTCACGCACTCGACGCGCTTAATCTGGCTCTCGCGCTGGAGACGGTATTCTATAAGCTTTGCGATTGAGGCGATTTTAAGGTTGTATTTTGCACAGAATTTGAGCAGCTCCGGCACACGTGCCATTGAGCCATCTTCGTTCATAATCTCACAAATGACACCGGCTAGCTTAAGGCCCGCCAGACGCATTAAATCAACAGATCCTTCGGTCTGGCCGGCCCGTACCAGTACGCCCCCGTCGCGGGCACGTAGTGGAAATATATGGCCGGGACGTGCAAGGTCGCCGGATTTTGCACCGTCGGCGATGGCAACCTGAATCGTTTTCGCCCTGTCAGCGGTGCTGATACCGGTAGTTGTTCCTTCAGCGGCGTCGATACTGACCGTGAAAGCCGTTCCGAATCTGGCTGTATTATCTGTCGTCTGAGGATACAGACCAAGAGAGTCACATTTTTCAGCGGTAAGCGGCAGGCAGATGAGGCCACGGCCGTATTTGGACATAAAGTTAATGACCTCCGGCGTTACCTTTTCTGCTGCACAGACCAGGTCGCCTTCGTTCTCTCGGTCTTCGGCATCGACAAGGACTATCATTTTGCCCTTTCGAAGCTCCTCTAAAACTTGCGGTATTTCACTAAACTGCACTGCCATATTTCATATCTCTTATGTTGTTCAGCGTACCTCGCATTCTACATTGCTAAATATTACATATTACTGTTATTTGCCGAATTCTGTTCGTACTTTTCAATATATCTACTGCCCATACGAATGTAAATAAGAGTTGCGAGAATAGCGGTACCTGCGGCAGACCACCAAAGGACCCGCAACACCCATATCCAGCAAGGCAGGACCCTGGAAATCTCTGGTGCAAGCAGGATAGCCGCCACCATAGACATCTGCAAAGCATTGGCAAACTTTCCTATTGGCGCAGGTGCAATGAGAAACTTTGAAGTAACGAAGTAAACAACGACAAAACCAATTAATAAAAACAGGTCTTTGCCGATAATCAAAACCACAACGGTCGGAGGAAACGGAAAGCCCTCAATACGGCCTCGCTGGGAAACCAACAGCAGGCATGCACAGGTGATTAGCAATTTGTCGGCTACCGGGTCTAAAAATGCACCGAGCTTGGTAGCTTGCCTTGTGATGCGGGCCAGATAGCCATCAATAGCATCACTGGCTGCCATAAAAAGGTATATAGCAACTGCAATATGTCGCATTGTATTGCCAATGTCAGGATCATTTATCTTCAGCATGCAGCTTACAAATGGGATTATCAATAAAATCCTGAGAATTGTAAACTGATTGACCCAATTCAATCTCATAACACAACCTTTTTTGCTGCCAAGAGCAAAATCTATCATCTGGTCGAACCGGCAATGTAAGAGGTAGTTCCCTACGGTTCCATAAGCCGGTATTCTAAATCCTCGGCCCAAATTTAGCAATAGATTATTGCTTGATAGAAACCATTCCTTTGATATAATTACACGAGGTTATTGGCAAGAATACACAATACTATATGCTCTTGAGAAGAAATGGCATTATTGAATGTAAATATCGACCATGTTGCGACAGTAAGGCAGGCCCGATTAACTGATGAGCCGGACCCGGTCTGGGCAGCAGTCCAGTGCGAGCTGGCCGGCGCTAACGGAATTACCATCCACCTGCGTCAGGATAGACGCCATATCAACGACCGTGATGTTCGGCTGTTAAAAGAAACAGTTTCCTGCAAATTGAACCTCGAAATGTGCATGGCTGAACCGATTGTTAAAATCGCCGAGCTTATTAAACCGGACCAGGTAACGTTGGTCCCTGAAAAAAGGGCAGAGCTGACGACCGAGGGAGGCCTTGATTGTGCCAGGAATAAAAGACGCCTTGCTGAAGTTGTTAAAAGGATGCACAAAAAGGGTATTTTAGTGAGCACCTTTATTGTGCCTGATAAAGAGCAAATACTCGCCTCGGCTCAGACCGGCTGTGACGCTGTCGAATTGCATACCGGTATGTATGCAAATGCAAAAACTCAAGGAGCAATCAAAAAGAGATTCGCCGAACTTAATGCTGGTAGAGATATTGCAATGGAAAATAATTTAATCGTTCATGCAGGGCATGGCTTGACATACCGAAACATTGGTCCTGTTGCAAGTATCAAAGGAGTTTGCGAATTTAATATTGGACACAGCATCGTAGCGAGGGCTGTCCTTGTCGGTATAAGGCAGGCAACTGCAGAAATGATGAAGTTAATAGACAAATATAGCCCGTAGCTGTGTGTTTATAACTCATAGACGGGCAATTGTGAACAATGAACTATTGAAAGAGGAGATTTAAAATGTTTACAGGCGCAATGGTTGCATTGGTAACACCTTTTCAGGATGGTGAAACCGATTTTCAAACTCTCGATGAGCTGATTGAGTTTCAATTGGAAAACGGCATAGACGCGATAGTGCCGGTTGGCACTACGGGCGAATCGCCTACCTTAAGTCACCAGGAGCATAGGCAGGTTATTGAGAGAGTGGTCAAAGCAGCAGGTGGAGCGGTACCAGTTATTGCCGGAGCCGGCTCTAATAGCACTGCAGAAGCAATTGAACTAACGCAGTTTTCAAAACAAATCGGTGCTGATGCTACTCTACAGGTCTGCCCGTACTACAATAAGCCGACACAGGAAGGTTTTTTTCAACATTTCAAAGCAATAGCCGAAGAAGTTGATTTGCCAATAGTATTATATAATATACCCGGCAGATGTGGCGGTATGGGTTTAACTGCAGAAACTGTTGCTCGCTTAGCTGAAATAGATAATATTGTTGCAATCAAAGAAGCAAGCGGCAGATTGGATATGGCGAGCGAAATAGCTAATTTATGTGATATAACAATTATATCAGGCGATGATTCTCTTACTCTGCCTTTAGCTTCGGTCGGGAGTAAGGGTGTAATTAGCGTAGTTGCAAACATTGTACCAACCGATGTAAAAGCAATGACCGATTTGATTCTTGAGGGTGATTTGGTCTCTGCCAGACAATGGCATAAGAAACTATTTACGTTGTGCAAAAGTTTGCTGAGTTTGGCAACAAATCCTATACCCATAAAAGCTGCAATGGCTATTTTGAATATGTGTTCTGAGGAACTGCGGCTGCCTATGACACCTCTCGAAGAAGGTAAAAAAGCAACTCTCAAACAGATATTGAAAGATTATGGCTTGCTAAATTAATAAAGCTTTTCTGAAAATATCTGGGTTTAAAAAGGCAGATTTTTTCTTTTTTAACCTCGGGTTTTGTTATTAATTATTTTTCCATTTTAAAGACTTTAGGGCCTTTTATTCAATCTTTATTGTTAATATGGGCATATTGCGCTTGACTTTATTTGTCAATATAGGATATAATTATGTTATGGTTGCAAGTTTTATATCTTTTGTATTACGAATTCTTCTTGTTGTGGTGCTCTGTTTCTTTGTATGGAGGTTTATAGAACCAAAGACACAACTTATGCGCATACTTAGAGCTGCATTACTTGTGCTTTGCTTATTAGGTGTTCTCGCGATGTTAAAAATCACCGGCGGTGGTTAACCGCCGCCGGTGATATAAAATATGTCTTTTGTCGAAGCTTACCTCTAACAACCTCTATCGTGTTTTTCAATTCTCATGTGTATTAACTTCAGTTCTTATTAAGACCCAAATTGTGAAGTTAATATCACCTTATTACAAGTAGTTTTCTGATAGCTATAAATACTCACCTCTACTTGCCCCCCAAACCAAAAATTTTAAGCTATGCTGTTTATAAAGGTAAGAATCGATGAATTTACGCCACAGCTTTTTGTTTATGGAACAACCAGAGAATAACACCCAAAGCGATCAAGCCAACAACGCCGTTGTCGCCTAAGGACTTTAGCAATGTGGTTAGATTCGGAATAATCTGCCCAAAAAATAGAACCGTAGGACCGAACAGAATCTCCATTACGATACCAAGAGCAGTCAGCAGAAGCAAAATTTCCGTAATCTCACCAATCCATCTTTTTACTTCTTCCAGCACTCGCATCATTCATTCTCCTAAATAAATAATAAAACTTCTAAGATTACAACAAATACACTATGAGATTTATTCGGTCTTTATGTTTCAGTTTCTTTAATAATATCAGATTCGGAAAATACTCATATTTATTACTTGTGAGAAGTGTGAAGTATCCGTAACGTTTCTAACAAAGATATAGCAAAAAATGCGTTATCAGTATTGATATCGCGGATTATGGATTGCTACGAATGTTTTGAAATAGTTTTTTTATATACTGACTAATAAAAATAATGGTTATTTTTAGCGATAAATTGCTTGTAAAGAGAATTTCTTTGAGCTGATAGCTATGCAGTTATTTAGAAAGTCTCAAAGCAAGATATAATAGGCCGTTTACCTGTTATAATGGCTTACTTCTGTGCATTGTGGTATGTCTTGATGGTAGCGGAAATCATATTGGTGACCGTATGATTTTCTCTTAAATATTGTTGAGCTTTTTTTGAGATATGTCTGGCATAATCAGGTTTGTCGAGCAGACGCTGTAAGCTCCCTTTTATACTTAGCTCATCCTTTGGGTCAAATACAATTGCTGTCTGGTTCTCAATAACCAAGTCATCGACACCTCCTTTACAAGCAGCAACAGCAGAGCCAACACTCATTGCCTCTAATAACAGAGGGTTAAAAGCGGTCATTGGCTGGGGCTGGACGAAAATATCTCCAGCGGCCAGAACAGAACGCAAGGGCCTCAATCCCGTGACAAAAGTAACATTCTGAGAAAGACCAAGCGCAGTTAATAATTTACGCAGGTTTCTTTCAGCGCGTCCGTTGCCTATTATGGCCATCATGAATTCATAACCTTCGATAGATAAATGCCTGACTGCGTTAAATAGATTCTCAAAGTCATTAACATTATCTAACGGATGAGCGGTTAATAAGGTGGCAAGACGAGAAGTCTCACAAAAGCATCCGTTGTCTTCTTTAGTAAATGTACCAATATTTATCTGTTCAATTCGTTTAGCGAAGCGTGCATAAAGCGAGGAAATGTTTTCGGCTATGGTTTTAGCAGGAACAATAATTTTTGCACAACGCTTAGATGATATAGAGAGCGTGTCCCATCGTTTGTGTAGCGAATTAATCGTCAGAATATAAGGCAGGTCCAATTGACGAGCTAATTGCCTTGTAAGATGAGCTTTACTTTCGCACAAACAATGTAGAATGGTAGGCTTAAATTTTGAAAGCTGCTCAACAAGTCTTTTTATGTTTAACCACCCCAGAAATGGCAGTTGTAGAATGGGATGTCTAATAACCTCAACAGCTCCGGAGATTATGCAATCAAAATCCCTGTCGGGAGGACAAACCAAGACCGTAGGAATAGACTCATCTGCTAATCCGACTAACAGGTGTCCCAAAATAGTTGAGTATTCAAAGAGTATATGCTCTGATGCAATTAAAACCGGACGAAGAGACCCCTTTTCAGAATTTTTTGTTGCTAATTTACTTCGATTCTTTGTCATTTCCTAAATTTCCCGATTCTGAACAAATAAACTGTATATTATCATAAAATTTTCATTTTGGAAAATAAGTTCCCATATCCGTAAAACTACGGTATTTTCATAAATATAGGTCTTTTTTCTTGACTTATCAAAAAGGCTGGATACTATCATTTCATAGGAGAAATGGGTGAGAAAGGCTATATGGAGGGTTCCACACATCTTTATCTCGCAAAAGTAAAAATGTGCGCAATTTATGTGCGGAAGGATGGCACAAAACATTGGAGGAGAAATTATGAAAAGATTAAAAATAATTTGTCTACTAGCAGTTGGGCTGATGCTGATTTCAACGTGCGTATCATGGGCTGGTCCTATGGTTACTCCCCCGCCTTCGCCAGGTGTTCCTTGGTGGAACACAGAGTGCCAGTACTACGCCTATGGATGGTGGGAGGATGACCTCTATCCACCGGATAGCGGTCTCGTTTCTCCGCTGGACGATCCAGACCATTGGGCTTCAAATTACCTAACAAACACCCAATTTCATGCCAGGGTGGATGCTGGCGATATTGGTGGCTACCAGGTTTTTATCTGGCTGGAGAATGAGTACGTTCCGGATCTCGTCAAGGAAATCTTCATCTACATCGAGGGAACGAGCACAAGTGATGAATTCCCGAAGGTTGGTGACCTCTACCTCGGCGAGGATGGGGACCCGATATTCAAGGGAGTGACATCGATCACAAGCAACACTCAGGACGGTACATGGAGTTATATTATAAGCGGTGAGATTACTCCTCAGCCGTCAATGGTGAAGCTGATTGGGTTTAGGGTACCAGGGCTGACAAGTGTGACAAACATCTGGGCAGGTGAGAACTGCATTCCTGAGCCGACTACGATTTGTTTGCTTGGTTTAGGCGGATTGGCATTACTGAGGAAACGCAGAGCATAACATCAGAGAATCATTGCGTTATGAGTTAAAGGGCTGTGTTTTACACAGCCCTTCTTTATTTTAGTAGATTGTGAAATTGTTATTCAACTTTGTGGAGCATGCGTAACTTGTTTTGACAGCTCTTCAAGTAGAGCGTTCATTTGTGGGTCAGAGCATCTTTCGCGGTCGATTTTGCTGCAGGCGTGCATAACGGTCGTGTGGTCTCGGCCCCCCAGATGGCCGCCAATCTCTTCGAGACTGTGCCTGGTTAAACTCCTGGCTAAATACATACAAATCTGACGCGGCTCGGTTATGCTCTGGCTGCGTTTTTTGCTCTGCAAATCAGCGAGGCGAACGTCAAAATGCCTGGTTACCACATTAATAATATCAGTGATGCTTATGTGCCTGGCTGATGCTTCAATCTGACCTTCCAGGGCTGTTTGAGCCAATTCGAGAGTTATATCTTTGCCGGTTGTAGTTGCTACAGCATAGATGGCTGTCAAAGCACCTTCCAATTCTCTGATATTTGCGTGCACTTTGCGGGCAATAT
>Ga0315549_1004856_pt1 | contig 11168 bp, 8 predicted proteins | sample SalMarSW160200MG_FD_203101 | JGI IMG/M metagenome (GOLD analysis project Ga0315549, IMG submission 203101) | Salt marsh sediment microbial communities from the Plum Island Ecosystem LTER, Massachusetts, United States - Salt Marsh Sediment SW1601-200 ... | reverse complement strand
GAAATCCTGAGGGTTCCCGATATCTTTAAGCTGCACTATCTTAATGTGGTGGGCGGAACAGCCACTGTGCCCACTGCCACCGTGCAATTGGAGATTGACGGAAAGGTAGAACAGGATGCAGGGTTCGGTGTAGGTCCCATTGACGCGACCTTTAATACCATCGCAGAGATAACGGGAACCCACTCCAAACTACTTCACTTCTCCATCGATTCCCTCACCAGGGGAACCGATGCCCAGGGAATTGTAACCGTGCAACTTGAGGAGGATGGGATCAAAACCCTCGGCAAGGGCAACGATCCTGACATCATCGTCGCCAGCGCCAAGGCCTATATCAATGGATTGAACCGCTTGGAGCACCTAAGAAAAAACTCCCACTCAGAAAAGGCCACCTGAGTCAAGGGGTCTGCCTTACTACCGGGGCTGTCACCGAAAGCAAAAAGGGGGGAATATCAAAAATGCCCATGACCATAACTGAGAAGATTTTGGCGCTACATGCACATTGTGAACACGTTTCACCGGGGGATTCGATCGAGGTGGATGTTGATATGGCGTTGGCTAATGACATTACTGCCCCTTTGGCAATAAAAGTCTTCGAAAAGATTGGCGCTCCTGTTGTGTTTGATAGGGAAAAAATTGCGCTTATCCCTGACCACTTTGTCCCTAATAAGGATATAAACTCTGCCCAGCAGGCCAAGGTCATGAGGGAATTCGCCGCACGCCATGGTATCGTCCATTACTATGAGATGGGGCAGGCTGGGATCGAGCATGTGGTACTACCGGAAAAGGGCCTCGTTATCCCCGGTGATCTGGTTATCGGGGCTGACAGCCATACTTGCACCTACGGAGCGTTAGGAGCATTCGCATCCGGCGTAGGGAGCACCGATCTCGGGGTAATTATGGCGACCGGTAAAACCTGGCTCAAGGTGCCGCCGACCATCAAGATCGAATACGAGGGAAAACTCTTGCCCTTGGTGAGGGGAAAGGACCTTATCCTCTTTACCCTGGGAACCCTGGGGGTTGACGGCGCAACCTATCGCGCCCTGGAATTTTCAGGACCGGTTATCAGAGGGCTCCCCATGGCCCAACGGTTCACCATGACCAACATGGCGGTCGAGGCCGGAGCAAAAAACGGCATTATCGAGCCGGATGAGATTACCTTGGCATTTGTGGCTCAAAGATCCCACAGAAGCCCTTTAGTCTGCACCAGTGATCCTGGTGCAGACTACGAAAAGGTAATCAAGATCGAGGTGGATGAGCTTGAACCGCACATTGCATTTCCCCATTCACCAGCCAATGTTCGGCCTCTCTCTCGAGTCGGAGATATAAAGCTCGACCAGGTCTTCATCGGCTCATGCACCAATGGCTGGCTGGAAGATCTGCGTGATGCAGCTGCCGTGCTCAAGGGAAAGACCGTTTCCAAGGGAGTTAGGCTTATTGTCTTACCCGCTTCCCAGCGGATCTTTCGGGAGGCGATCAAAGAGGGGATTATCCAGACATTGCTTGATGCTGGGGCCGTTATCGGTCCACCCTCTTGTGGGCCGTGTCTTGGTGGTCACTTGGGTGTTTTGGCAGAGGGAGAACGTGCCCTCTCAACGACCAACAGAAACTTCATAGGCAGAATGGGGCATCCCAGGAGCGAGGTATACCTCGCAAGTCCGATAGTGGCTGCCTCATCGGCTATACAGGGATGTATTGCCGGGCCGGAGGATATGTAAATGAGATTTCAGGGAAAGGTTTGGAAGTTCGGCGACGATATAGACACCGACCTCATTATCCCGGCCCGGTTTCTGAATGTATCAGACGTTGAAGAACTTGCCAAAAACTGTTTTGCTGACATACGCAAGGGTTTTATGGACATGGTCGCCCCTGGCGATGTCTTGGTGGCAGGAAAAAACTTCGGTGCCGGGTCCTCCAGGGAGCACGCACCTCTCGCCATAAAGGCCGCTGGTATGAGCGTTATTATCGCGGAAAGCTTCGCTCGAATATTCTACCGGAACGCCTTTAACGTAGGCCTGCCCCTGGTTGAATCCGTCGAGGCCTCTCGATCCCTCAGCGAGGGGGCAATGGTGTCGATACATCTCTCAACAGGCGAGATAGAGGATATGGATACGGGGAGAAGATTCTTTGCAAAACCCCTCCCTGATTTCATGAGGCACATAATAGAGGCAGGCGGGTTGGTGGAGTACGTGAAGAGAGGGAAGACACTGCCAAATAACACTCAGCCTAGATAGATCATTTGAGAGGGAAGACAAATCGATTGGAGAGGTATTTCCTTTTTAAAAAAGGTGAAGCCGCCCGCCCGCTTCGCCTGAGCGATAGCGATGGCGGGCAGGCGCTTTATAACATCACGAAGCGATTTTATGACTTGAGACACAGGAGGTAAAGAACATGGAACTGACAGGCTCTCAAATCATCATGGAGGTCTTAAAGGAGGAGGGGGTTGATACTGTTTTTGGGATCATCGGCGGTGCCGCGATCGACATCTTCGACGAGCTGGCCAAGACGGAGATCACGCATATTATGACCAGGCATGAACAGGGCGCTGTACACGCGGCAGATGGCTATGCACGGGCGAAAAAAGGCGTCGGGGTCTGTCTGGTAACCTCTGGCCCGGGTGCTACAAATACCGTAACAGGCTTGGCTTCTGCTTATATGGACTCTATTCCTCTGATTGTCTTGACCGCCCAGGTGCCTACTCACCTCATTGGAAATGACGCCTTTCAGGAGGTTGATATTGTGGGGATTACCCGGCCCTGCACCAAGCATAACTATCTCGTGAGAAGGGTAGAAGATCTTGCCAGGACATTGAAAGAGGCGTTCTATGTTGCCAGATCAGGCCGTCCCGGCCCGGTGCTTGTGGATATACCCAAGGACATCAGCCAAGGGAAGACAGACTATAAACCCACAAAGATATCCTCCTTAAAATCCTACAATCCAACCTACAAACCAAATAGAAAGCAGCTCAAGCTGGCACTCGACCTTATTCAAAAGGCCAGCAAGCCGGTGATAATGGCAGGCGGGGGCGTTATCCTATCAGGGGCATCCGATGAACTTATCACGTTTGCAAGGAGACTGAAGATCCCTGTGACAGGTACTCTCATGGGACTGGGCGCCTTTCCCGGCACAGACAAATTATGGCTCGGAATGCTCGGCATGCATGGAACCTACCAGGCAAACATGGCGATCGGTTCATGCGATCTTTTGATTGGAATCGGGGTGCGTTTTGACGACAGGGTCACCGGTAAGATAGATACCTTTGCCCCCCATGCAAAGATCATCCATATCGATATTGATCCCACCTCCATACGAAAGAACATCCCGGTCACAGTACCTATTGTCGGTGATTGCAGGCTCGCCCTTGATGAGCTCAACAGGCTCATGGATGAAGATCACATAAGCCCAGGGGCGAGGGATACGAATGCCTGGTTTGAACAGATAGAACAATGGAGGCGGGCCTTTCCCCTGGCCTATGAGCAAGGGGATACCCTCAAGCCCCAGTATGTGGTTGAGAAGCTCTATGAGCTCACCAAGGGCGAGGCTATCATCACCACCGAAGTGGGACAAAACCAGATATGGGCAGCGCAATATTACCCATTTGATCGACCTAACACCTTTATCACCTCCGGTGGATTGGGCTGTATGGGATTTGGATTTCCGGCTGCCATCGGTGCACAGCGGGCCTACCCGGATAAGCTGGTGGTTGATATTGCGGGTGACGGGAGCATACAGATGAATATCCAGGAACTCGCCACTGCCGTGCACTATAATCTTCCGGTGAAGGTCGTGATCCTCAATAATCGGTACCTCGGCATGGTGCGTCAGTGGCAGGAGCTATTCTATGAAAAGCGATACGCATCGACTGACCTTGAACAGGGACCGGATTTTGTGCAATTGGCCAAGGCCTATGGCGCTCTCGGTCTCAAGGCTACCAAGCCGGAGGAGGTCGAGCTCGTGCTCCAAACCGCGCTGAGTACACCGAGGCCAGTGATTATAGACTTTTGGGTTGACCGCGAGGAGTGTGTGTATCCCATGGTCCCGGCGGGCTCACCAATCACGGAGATGCTGCTCGTGTGAGCAAGGAGGGAGGAGATTATGAACGAGGAAAAACACACCATTTCGTTGTTAGTAGATAATCAACCTGGGGTGCTCTCGCGCATTGCAGGGCTCTTCAGCGGCCGCGGTTTCAACATAGAGAGCCTGTGCGTCGCTGAGACCATGGACCCCCTTACCTCCGGGATAACCCTGACCACCAGCGGGAATCACATGATTATCGAGCAGCTCACAAAGCAACTCAACAAGCTGGTCAATGTGATCAAGGTCTATGATCTCACCGGCACCAATTTCGTGGAGCGAGAGATGGCCCTCGTGAAGGTAAGGGCAAACCCCGAGCATAGGGCTGAAATCCTAAGGCTCGTGGATATCTTTAGGTGCAAGGTAGTGGATGTGAGCTCTACCCACTATATCATTGAGGTAACCGGCAACCAAGAGAAGCTCGGGGCGTTTCTCAATCTCTTAAAACCGATGGGAATAAAGGAGATTTCGAGGACCGGCTCCATCGCCCTTTCTCGGAACAGGAAATAACACTCAAACGAAACATGAGAAGGAGGGTATTTATGGCAAAGATTGATTTTGGGGGTATTAAAGAGGATGTGGTTACTTCCGAGGAATTTTCCTTGGAGAAGGCTCAACAGGTATTAGAAAATGAAACAGTAGCCGTGCTCGGCTATGGGGTGCAAGGGCCCGGTCAGGCCTTGAATATGGTGGATAATGGAGTCAAGGTAATTGTGGGACAGCGCAAGGGTGGCCAGTCATGGCAACGAGCCATCAGTGATGGATTTGTGCCGGGTGAAACCCTGTTCCCCTTAGAGGAGGCAGCTGAAAAGGGGACGATTATTCAGTTTCTGGTTTCAGATGCCGGTCAGATGGCAACATGGCCAAATATTCGACCCTGCCTAAAGGAGGGAGATGCCCTATACTTTTCCCATGGTTTTTCCATCACTTACACGGAGCAGACAGGGGTTAATCCTCCGGAACAGGTGGATGTCATTATGGTGGCACCAAAGGGCTCAGGACGCACTGTTCGCTCCAACTTTCTGGATGGAAGCGGCATTAATTCAAGCTATGCCGTTTATCAGGACTATACCGGTAGGGCAAAGGAGAGGGCCCTCGCCATCGGGATCTCCATTGGATCGGGCTACCTATTTCCCACTACCTTTGAAAAAGAGGTATACAGCGATTTAACCGGTGAGAGAGGCGTACTCATGGGATGTCTGGCAGGTGTCATGGAGGCGCAGTATAATATACTTCGTAAACATGGCCATAGCCCGAGCGAGGCATTTAACGAAACAGTAGAAGAGCTGACCCAAAGCCTCATTCGGCTCGTAGCCGAAAATGGTATGGATTGGATGTATGCCAATTGCAGCACTACGGCCCAGAGGGGTGCCCTCGACTGGAAGCCTCGGTTCAAAGAAGCGGTGGCGCCGGTATTTGAAGAGCTTTACAAGAGCGTCGTCTCAGGCGAGGAAACAAGGATTGTGCTCGAAGCCAACAGCGCCCCTGACTATAGGGAAAGGCTCGGAAAGGAATTGGATGAGATAAGGCTTTCTGAGATGTGGAGGGCAGGCACTGCGGTACGTTCCCTGAGGCCAGAGATGAGAAAAAAGACACAAACATCACGCTAGAGGTCGTACTTTGTCAAAAGAACACACTATTGCAGTTATCCCAGGCGATGGAACCGGACCAGAGGTAATAGCTGAGGGCATAAAGGTATTGGGCGCCCTCTCTTATAGGTACGGCATACATTTCAAATTTTTTCCCTGGCCCTTGGGTGGGGAGCATTATTTGAAAACAGGGGAGCTTCTCCCGGATAGGGTTATCAATGAACTGAAAGAGATGGATGCGATCTACCTTGGTGCTATAGGGCATCCCGGTGTAAGGCCGGGCATCTTAGAACGTGAAATCCTCTTGAGGCTCCGCTTCGAACTGGACCTGTACATCAACCTCCGTCCCGTAACCCTTCTTCCCGGCGTGTATACCCCCCTCAAGGACAAAGGTCCCGAGGATATCGATTTCGTCGTCATACGAGAAAACACGGAAGGTCTCTACATCGGCAGTGGCGGCGTCTTTAAGAAGGGCGCGCCCGATGAGGTGGCCATCCAGGAATCTATCAGCACCCGGAAAGGCGTAGAGCGCTGCATTCGGTACGCCTTTGAGTGCTGCCGGAAGCGTGATAAAGGCAAGCACCTGACATTGTGCGGCAAGTCCAATGTTTTGACCTATGAATTCGATCTCTGGGAAAGGGTCTTTCAGGAGATAGGCGAACACTATAGGGATATCGCCACCGACTATCACCATGTAGATGCCATCTGCATGTGGATGGTCAAGAATCCTGAACAGTTCGATGTCATCGTTACCAATAACATTTTTGGTGACATCATTACCGACCTCGGTGCTATCATCCAGGGTGGCCTCGGTATTGCCGCCGGGGGAAACATCAATCCCGAGGGAACTGCCATGTTTGAGCCCATCGGTGGCTCGGCCCCAAAATATGCGGGGTCAAACAAGATAAATCCCCTGGCTGCCATATCGGCAGCCCAGATGATGCTGGAATATCTGGGCGAAAATGAGGCGGCCGGAGCCCTACAAAACGCCATCAAAAAGGTGGTAAGTGATGATCTCAAGAGCCTGGAAGCGGGAAAGATGGGCTATAGCACCGAAGAGGTTGGAGATCTGGTAGCCGGCTATTTGTGGGCATCATGACATCGAATCCAATGATAGGAAACAGATATACGACATCTCCCTATTATGAGGGATTTTGAGAGAATAAAAAATCGGTATGAAAGGACTACCATGCGATCTGACATCTTAAAGAAGAATATTGAAACGCTACCGCACCGGGCATTATTGATGTCCTCAGGCCTCAAAGCGGAGGACTTTGACCTGGATAAACCCTTCATTGGGGTTGCAAATAGCTATAACAACATCATTCCTGGTCATATTCACCTCAATGAGCTCACCCAGGAGGTAAAGAGAGGGATCAGGGATGCGGGGGGAGTTCCCCTTGAATGGGGCGTTCCCGGCGTCTGTGATGGCGTTGCCATGTTTGTGGAGATGAGGCTGAGCCTCCCGAGCAGGGAGCACATTGCGGACAACATCGAGATCATGACCTTATCCCACTCATTGGATGGATGGGTGGGCGTAACAAACTGCGATAAGATCACTCCCGGGATGTTAATGGCAGCCGGAAGAATCAATATCCCTGCCATCATACTGACAGGCGGGCCCATGAAGGCAAATGTCATTGATGGAAAGAAACGCCATCCCATAGAAGGGTTCGGCATTGTCGGTCAGGTCAAAAGCGGCAGGATGACAACAGAGGAGGCTGAAAGGCTGCTTCCCTCTATGGTTTGTGGGGCAGGGTCCTGCGTCGGTCTTTACACGGCAAATACCATGGCGGTTGTTACTGAGGTTTTGGGCATGTCGGTGAGCAGATGTGCAACCACGGTGGCAATAGATCCGGTTAAAAGAAAACAGGCGTATGAATCAGGAAGAAGGATTGTGCAATTAGTGAAAGAAGACATCAAGCCGCGGGGCATCATGAAAAGGGAAGCATTCGAAAACGCTATCAGGGTGGATATGGCAATGGGAGGCTCAAGCAACACCGTCCTCCATATTCCGGCAATAGCAAGAGAAGCCGGTCTTGATATTGATGTCAATGTGTTCGATGAACTGTCACGAGATACCCCGAATATATGCTCAATAATCCCTGCGGGAGTTAACGAAATGGCGGATGTTGACAGGGCAGGAGGCATTCCTGCTGTGCTCAACCGCTTAAAGGATATGCTGCATGACGGTCCCACCGTAAACGGACGATCAATACGGCAGATCGCGGAAAAAGGACACGTGGTGGATCATGATGTGATCAGGGGGCTCGATAATCCCTACCATTCTCAGGGCGGCATCGCGATCCTCAAGGGTAATATCGCCCGGAGCGCGATCATAAAACAGACTTCTGTTCAGGAAGAGATGATGGTGCACGCAGGTCCTGCAAGGATCTTCTATGAGGAAAAAGACCTGCTCAATGCCATTGAATCCAAGCAAATACAGGAAGGCGATGTGGTGGTGCTTCCTTTCCAGGGGCCGGCCGGCGCACCGGGGATGCCCGAGATGTTGACCCCGACCGACGCAATCAAAGGGGCCGGGTATACAAAAGTGGCACTCATTACTGATGGAAGGTTCTCCGGCGCAACCACAGGGCCATGCATCGGCCATGTGGAGATGGAGGCCTATAACGGCGGGGCAATCGGTGCAATACGGGACGGTGATATCATAGAGATCGATATTCCAAGAAGAACTCTGAATGCGAGGATAAGCAATGAGGAGATGAAACGGAGACTTGAGTATCTAAGGTCCCCGGAGAGGAAACTCACACCTCTTCTTGAATCTTACAGAAAGAGGTTCACGGGCCTCAACTGCTATGGGATGTAATTTCACGGCATACACGCGGTACTGTTTTATTGTGATATTTTGCTTGACATTACCACAGGGATTGAGACAATGATAAGTTAAAGCTGGGGGATCGTTCAGTGGCAGGACGGCAGGTTCTGGCCCTGCAAACAGGGGTTCGAATCCCTTTCCCCCAGCCAAGATGGTCCCATCGTCTAGCGGTCTAGGACGCCGGCCTCTCACGCCGGTAACACGGGTTCGAGTCCCGTTGGGACTACCAGACAGTACTTAATCCCTTGATTTTGCTCAAAGGAGTCAAGGGATTTTTTTAAGGCAGAGAAGGGAGTCTCCACCATGACACCACCCGATGCAACCCGTAAACCGAACTTCATTCGCGCCATCATCGAAGAGGACCTCAAGACGAATAAGCACGGCGGCCGTGTACACACGAGATTTCCTCCGGAACCCAACGGCTACCTGCACATCGGACACGCAAAGTCGATCTGCCTCAACTTCGGCCTCGCCCAGGATTACCGAGGTCTCTGCAACCTGAGGTTCGACGACACCAACCCGAGCAAGGAGGAAAGGGAATATGTGGAGTCGATCAAGGAGGATGTAAGGTGGCTCGGCTTCGACTGGGACGATCGGGAGTTCTACGCATCTGACTACTTCGGCCAGCTCTATGAGTACGCCCTTCGGCTTATCAGAAAGGGAAAGGCATATGTCGATGACCTGAGCGCAGATGAGATCCGTGACTATCGAGGCACGTTAACCAAGCCGGGCAGGGAAAGCCCCTATCGAAACCGGCCGGTGGAGGAGAACCTGGATCTATTCGAGCGCATGCGCAGGGGGGAGTTCGAGGACGGCTCCCGCGTGCTCCGCGCAAAGATCGATATGGCGGCGCCAAATCTCAACATGCGAGATCCCGTGATGTACCGGATCCTCCATGCCGAACATCACCGCTCGGGAAGTACGTGGTGCATGTATCCGACCTACGATTTTACCCACGGGCAGTCTGATTCCATCGAGGGGATCACCCATTCGATCTGTACCCTGGAATTCGAGGATCATCGGCCTCTCTATGACTGGTTCATAGAGGAATTGGGCATCTACCATTCTCAGCAGATCGAATTCGCCCGCCTCAACCTCAGCTACACGGTGATGAGCAAAAGAATGCTCCTCGAACTGGTTGAGGGGGGGTATGTCACCGGATGGGATGATCCCCGGATGCCCACCATATCGGGCTTACGGAGGCGCGGCTACACGCCGGAGTCCATACAGGATTTCTGCGAGCGCATCGGCGTGGCCAAGAAAGAGAGCATGGTGGATATTGCGCTCCTCGAGCACTGCCTGCGTGAGGATCTCAACAGGAGGGCTCCCCGGGTGATGGCGGTGCTTCGTCCGCTCAAGATCATTCTCATCAACTACCCGGAGGACAAGGTGGAGGACCTCGATGCACTCAACAATCCCGAGGATCCCAGCGCTGGGACCCGAAGGGTTCCCTTCTCACGGGTCCTCTATATCGAGCAGGACGATTTCCGAGAGGACCCCCCTAAGAAGTTCTACCGTCTCGCCCCCGGCAGAGAGGTAAGGCTGCGGTATGCCTATTTCATCAGGTGCGTGGATGTGATCAAGGATGAGAAAACCGACGAAATACTCGAACTTCACTGTACCTACGATCCAGAGACACGAGGCGGCGACTCGCCTGATGGACGAAAGGTCGGGGCAACACTCCACTGGGTCTCCGCCGGTCACTCACTCCAAGCCGAGGTCCGTTTGTACGATCAGTTTTTCACCGTTCAAAATCCAACTATCGATGAAGAAACCGATTTCAAGGCCTACTTGAATCCCAACTCCTTGGAGACATTGACCGACGGTCGCGTTGAGCCGGGCCTCAAGGCCGCTGCACCAGGAAGCCGGTACCAGTTCGAGCGGCTCGGGTACTTCTGTGTCGATCCAGGCGATTCATCTCCAGAAAGGCTTGTCTTCAACCGTGCGGTTACCCTGCGCGACACGTGGGCAAAGATCCAGAAGGCAGGGGAATCCTCTTCAGGGAAAGCCCATAAAGAGGCAAAGGGCCGAGAGACAATGAATGACTGCAGGCACGCCATCGAGCCCATAGGCGAGGAGATCAGCATCGAGTACTTCTCCAAGATCGACCTACGGGCGGGTATTATCCGCGAGGCATCCACCGTGGAAGGTGCGAAAAAGCTCCTACGGCTGATGGTGGATATCGGCGAGGGCCGCCTCCGTCAGATATTCGCAGGCATTAGTTCAGCCTACCCGGAGCCCGAGAAGCTCATCGGCAAGAGGGTGATTGTGGCGGCAAACATCAAGCCCCGCAAGATGAGCTTCGGCATATCAGAGGGCATGGTCCTCTCAGGAGGCGACAAGGAGCGCCTATGCATCACCACCTTTGACGGAGATCCCCTGCCCGGGGACGAGGTGTCGTAAACGAGATTCTTGATAAACCGAGAAGCGATCTTACAACATGAAAAATCATTACCTCCATGAGAAAGAAGAAAAAAGTAATCCAGATTTTGGAATTCCAGGATTTCTCTACCCATTGTTCTGGGAATATGAGCCCAAAGATATTGACATAAGGCAACATGCTACCCTGATCATCGGTCGTATCATGGGGAGGGGATCGTGGAGTTCAATGATCTGGCTCCAACAAACATATGCCAGGGATGAAATTGTCTCTTTTTTAGAAAAAAAAGGAA
>Ga0315549_1004849_pt1 | contig 11177 bp, 8 predicted proteins | sample SalMarSW160200MG_FD_203101 | JGI IMG/M metagenome (GOLD analysis project Ga0315549, IMG submission 203101) | Salt marsh sediment microbial communities from the Plum Island Ecosystem LTER, Massachusetts, United States - Salt Marsh Sediment SW1601-200 ... | reverse complement strand
AGTAGGCGTCGGGGTCGGAGTAGGCGTCGGGGTCGGAGTAGGCGTCGGGGTCGGAGTAGGCGTCGGGGTCGGAGTAGGCGTCGGGGTCGGAGTAGGCGTCGGGGTCGGAGTCGGGGTCGGGGTCGGAGTCGGAGTAGGCGTCGGGGTCGGGGTCGGAGTAGGCGTGGGCGTAGGCGACGGAGTCGGCTGCTTGCAGGCGCTGGAACTCAGGTTGAACGTCTTCGTCCAGCCGTGAGAGCCGGTGGGGTCGTCCCAGGCGTGGACGATCACCTGCGCCGTATGGCTCACGTACGAGGAACCGGCGCTGAAGGTGTGGCTGTAGGAGGTGTAGAAGTTGGTGGTCGCCAGGACCGAGCTTCCGTCGATCGAGGCGGACACCGTGTTGTGCTTGCCCGCGGGCGGGAAGGCGTAGTAGGTCAGGTGGATGTAGAGGACGGGGTTGTCCTGGTTGTTGCAGGTCAGGCTGACCGTCTGGTTGTGGGCCAGGGCGACGCCCGGGACTGCCACGACGGCGGCTGCGATTGCCAGCAGCGCGGCCGTCACTAGAGAGACGAATCGGCGTCGTGCCATGGCCGGTCCTCCATAGTCTCAGGGGAGTTCCCCCAACCCCCACTCCTCGCTTGGGGGGGGTTCTGTCTCGACTATGGGACCTTGGACGCGTAAATGTCTAGTACAGTGGTAATATATTCCGGCGAGGGTCCGCCTGACGAGACGCGAGAGACTCAGCGCCCGGCGGGGCCGGTCGGCGGCTTGACGCCTTCGGGAAGCGTCGGCGTGAAGCGGAAACCGCCGGCGACGCCCGGCTCAGTCAGCTCGTGGGGGGCAAGGATCTGGTCCAGATCCTCGGCGGTGAAGATGCCGCGCTCGACGACGATCTCGCGGATGGTGCGGTTCTCCTTGACGGCCTGCTTGGAGATCTCCGCCGCCAGGGCGTAGCCCAGGTACGGGGCCAGCGGCGTCGAAAGGGCGGACGAGCGCTCCATCAGCTCACGGGCGTGCTCGCGGTTGGCCTCGATCCCGCTGACGCAGAACTCGGCGAAGGCGCGGCACATGTTACCCAGGATGGTCAGGCTCTCCAGAGCCGTGTGGGCGATGACCGGCATCATCACGTTCAGCTCGAGCTGGCCGGCCGAGGCGGCCCAGGCGATCGTCGTGTCGTTGCCGATGACCCGGAAGCAAACCATCGACAGGCATTCGGCCATGACGGGGTTCACCTTGCCCGGCATGATCGAGCTGCCCGGCTGGACGGCGGGCAGGGTGATCTCGCCGAAGCCCGTGGCCGGGCCCGAGGACATGAGTCGCAGGTCCTCGCTGATCTTGACCAGGTCGACGGCGATGCCCCGCAGGGCGGCGCTGACCTCCAGCATGGGCCGCATCGAATGGGTCGCCTGGACGAGATGCTCGGCCCGGCGCAGCGGGTGGCCCGTCTGCTCGGCCAGGTGCTTGACGACCAGGTCGATGTACTCGGGCTCGGCGTTGAGCCCGGTCCCGACGGCGGTGGCGCCGATGTTCTGCTCGGCGATCGAATCGGCGGCGGCCCGCAAGCGATCGACCCCCCGGCGCAGCGTCAGCGCGTAGGCGGCGAACTCCTGGCCCATCCGAACCGGCACGGCGTCCTGCATGTGCGTTCGGCCGGACTTGATGACGTCGTCGAACTCGCGGCCCCTGGCGTCGAAGGCGGCGATCAGTTCCTCCGCGGCCGGGAGGAAGTCGCGGATCAGGTCCAGCGCGGCCACCCGCATCGAGGTCGGGAAGACGTCGTTGGTGGACTGGGCCATGTTGACGTGGTCGTTGGGGCTGACGACCGCGTAGTCGCCTCGCTTGCCCGAGCCCGTGCCGGCGGCGTGCAGGAGCTCGATCGCCCGGTTGGCCAGGACCTCGTTGGCGTTCATGTTGTGGCTGGTGCCGGCGCCGGCCTGGTAGGGATCGATCCGGAAGTTGTCGACCAGCTCGACCTGCATGGCGGCCCGGGCGGCCTCGAAGCCGGCCTTCATCGGGTCGGCGGGGCGGGCCGCCTCGGCGCCCTCCTCGCTCTCCTGCTCGTCCGTGCAGGGCGCAGCCGGGCAGAGGACCTCGTCGCAGGCCTCGACTATGGCGTTGCCCAGGTTCTTGGGCAGGCGGCCGGTGGCCATGTTGGCTCGCGCTGCCGCCTTCTTGACCTGGACGGTGGCCCGCACCAGGGCGATGCTGGGACGCCCTCCGGAGATCGGGAAGTTGTGGATGCCGCGTGCGGTCTGGACGCCATAGTAGGCGGACTCGGGCACCTCGAGATAGCCCAGCGGGTCCTTCTCCACGCGGAAGCCCGGGCGCGGAGTCGGGGGAGTGGCAGGCGTGGTCATGGCTCAGGCTCCTCGCTCGATCGGGCCACTGTCGGAGACGCCTGCGATTCTAGCGCCGCGTGGAGCGAGCCTGGAACGGATCGGCAGCGTCGCGCGGGCCGGCCCGGGCCTGCGGCGGCTAGCGGCTGACGTAGACCCTCAGGACGCTCGGCGAGGCCCAGCCGACAATCATGATCTTTTTCCCCGACGAGGCCACCCGGCAGACCGTGGTGTCCTCGAATGCCACGTTGTCGATGCCGGGGTTCTGCCAGGACTTGCCGTCCTCACTGACCCAGACGTGCCAGGCCGGGTCCTCAGCCTCGGGGGCCGGCGGGGCCACCTTGATCAGGCCCGTGTCGAGCCTGGCCATGCAGCCGCCCGCGGCGGTCGTCAGCTGCGCCTCCTGCCAGGCCTTGCCGTCGGCCGACCACCACCAGCTGTCCTTGCCGGTGATGCCGGTGCTGGTAATGACCAGCCCGTCGCCGGCGCCGATGACCTGGCCGGGATTGCGCGGCAGCAGCCAGTCGGCCTGAGCCGTCCAGACGAGGCCGTCGGGCGAGGTCCAAACATGGACCGTGCCGGGCGTGGCGGAGGGCTCCGCGTCGCTGTCCTCTTCGTCCTCGGCGGCCGCGCCACCGGTGGATCCGGAGGCCACGAAGCCGCCGGACCAGGAGGTGATCCTCAGGAGGTACCCGCTCGACCCCGGCACGCTGGCTTCGACCCAGGACCCGCCGTCTTCGGAGACCATGATCCGCGGGCCCTCCGCGACGGTTGCGGCGGCCACGAACGTGCCGTCGTACTGGGCCAGCGAGCCCAGCGCGGCAGGAGCGCTGCCGGTTATGGGGACCTGGGTCCAGGTCTCACCCGAGAGGCGCCATATCGCCGCTTTGTCCTCGCCGTCGGCCGTGATCTTGCCGACTGCCAGGATGCCGCCATTGCCGTCCGCGATGGCGTCCAGGATGGTCGGCGTGCTGCCCTCCGCGCCCTCCTCGGGCAGCAGATCGGCCGGTTCGGCCTGCGCGACCAGCGGCGAGCGGCCGTCGGTGGAGGTCCAGATTCCGGTTCCGGCTTCCTGGTTGATGAAGAAGTAGAAGAGGTCGCCGACCGCGACGACCGGGCCCAGCGTGTCGACGCCTTTGAGGCCGGGGACGGCCGGCGATTCGTCGGCCTGGACCGATAGGGCGATGGCGGGCGTCGGCGAGGCGAATACCGGAGGCAGCGGGGCCCCGAGCGAGACCTCGCCGGTCAGGACCGTCAGCCTGCCGCTGGGCCCGACACCGGCCAGGACCAGGTACCTCCCGTACTGGACGATCCGGCTGCGCGACAGGGTCGGGACGTTGGTCCGGATCGGCTTCCAGGCGTTGCCGTCGTCGGTGACCCACAGGGTCAGGTTGCCCTCGCCTGCTGAGTCTGTCCCTCTCAGGTCGCCGGGCGACGAGCCGACCGCCACCAGCGAGTCGAAGGCCTGGGCGACCGACGTCATCGACTGGGCATATGGGCCGCCCAGGCTGTTGCCCTTGAACCATTCCAGCCCGTTGGCCGAGCTCCAGCTGCCCGCGATCTGGTAGGCGATGGCGGCGGTCGTGGGCAGGGGCGTGGGTGTGGGCTCCATGGAGGCGCCGGGCGAGCCGCTCGTATCGGGCGTGGGCTCCGGCGTCTTGGTCGCCTTGGGTGTCACTTTCGCCGAGGCGCTGGGCTCCGGCGTGGCCTTGGGGGTGGGCGTGGCCAGCTCATCCACGGTCCTGCCCTGGCTGCCCACGGCCACCAGGCCGCTGCCGTAGGCGACGGCGTCCTCGACGTCGAAGAGGGTCAGCATCGACCAGCCCTGGAGCCACGTCTCGCCGTCCGGCGAAACCCAGACCGCGGACTTGCGGTCGCCATCGCCGGCCCAGGCCGAGACGATGGCGTAGCCGCCAGCCCAGGTTCGGACGGCACGCGGCACGTAGCCGGTGGCGTCGGGCAGGGCCACCATCTTCCAGCTCGTTCCGCCGCGAGAGATCCAGGCCACGCCGTTGCCGGCCGAGACCATGGCCTCCGACCCGACTGCCAGGCCCATCATCTCCGCGTTCTCGGGGAAATCGATGCTGGCCGCGAACCACCGCTTTGCGTCGCGCGAGTACCAGGCCGAGGCCGAGACGTTTCCGTCCGCATCGAACGAATCGCCGACGGTGACGTAGCCGCCGTTGCCGTCGGCCGCGAAACCCAGAACCACGAAGCGATGATCGGGCCCGCCGAAGGCGTCGACGGAGGTGTAGCGCTCCCAGTTGGAGCCGTCGGTCGAGGCCCAGACGAAGCTGGTCTGGCCGTCGCTGCCCATCATCAGCAGCCTGCCTTCCGTCGGCACGAAGAACGGCCCGAAGTTGAAGATGGTGTCGGGCGGCGCGCCGGCCGCGGTGAACTCGACGTTGTTGACGGCCCCGCTGCCGGGGTCCACGACGGGCTTGTTGGGGACGACCGTGGCCAATCCGCCGACCGTGGCCAGAAGGGCCGCCAGCCCGATCCCGAGGGCCGCCGTGTGGCGCGCCGACAGGCGCCAGTGCGGGCGGTGGAGGGCCGGCCGGTGGAGCTTGGGGCGGCGCGCGGCGAGCTTGCGGATGTCTTCTGCGCTGACCTTGACGCTGGGCAGGTTGACCTTGGGCAAGGCCGGCATCTTGACCTGGGGGACGGCCGGGGCCGGCTTCCGGGCGCTCGCACCGCTGGGGGTGCGGCGCAGGGCGGGGCCGGCCTTCCTCGTCGCGGCGGGCTCCTCCTCGGCCTCTTCGGCGGGCTCGGCGTCCTCGGCCTGCTCGGCGCGCTTGGGGGCCACGATCGAGCGGGCGGAGCGAACGCGCGCCGAATCGAGGGTCGGTGTAGGGGCGGGCCGCTGGCGCAGGCCGCCGCTTCGCAGGCCGCCGCCTCGATCGCGCAGACCACCCCTGGCGATCCCGGGCCTGACCGGTCTGTCCGGCCCGGCCAGGTCGGTCAGCCAGTCCTCGTGCTGTCCATCGCTTGGGGCTCGCTCGTCGCGGGGGTCACCCATATAGCCGGCGTCACCTCTTTGGCACCGCTCCCCGGCCGGGGGCGGCGCAGCTTTGCGCCTGCGCACTCTACCCTGATCGCGCGATTCGCGGGGCGACCGGGCGGCGCCTGCTGGCCGATCCCCGGGGCGGGCCGCCCGCGCGCATGCCGGCATAACGGCGCAGTCACGGCCTCTCGAACCGGATATAGTCCGCCTGCCGGGCCGGCTGGCTGCTGCCGATCCGGCGGACGATGGACCCGTGCGGGGGGCATGGGGAGCACGCGACAGAGGAATCTGGCCCTCGTCACCCCTGATCTGCCCATCTCGGGGGTTGCAGCAGAAGCGGCGGGCGCAAGCCCGCCGCTCTGCTATCCGGCGGGGGCCAGGTCTAGCGAGCGTCCGGCCAGTAGAGCTCGGCCGAGGCCGTCACGCTCACATCGAGACCGGAGCCGTCGCTCGTCCCGGTTTGGCCGCCGGCAATCAGCACGCTGCCGTCCCGCAGCAGCGTCGCCGAGTGCCCATCACGGGGCAAATCCATCGAGCCGGTGGCGCTGAACTTCCTCGTCGAGGGGTCGTACAGCTCCGCGGAGGCGTGGATCGAGAGCTTCGAGACGGACATGCCGCCCGCGACCAGGACGCGACCGTCCGGAAGCAGCGCGGCGCTCTGATATGTACGGGCCGCGTGCATGGTCCCGGTGGCTGCAAACCGCCCCGTCGAGGGCTTGTACACCTCCGCGGTGGCGAGATCGCCGGTCTCGTTCTGGCCGCCTGCGAGCAGCACCGCACCATCTGCCAGCGTGGTGGCGAGGGTACAGGTCCTGGCATCGGTCATCGAGCCCGTGGCGCTGAACGTGCCCGTCACGGGGTCGTACAGCTCGGCGGTGGCGCGAGAGCCCCTTGATCCGTCATCCCCGCCCACGACAAGGACCCGGCCATCCCGGAGGAGGGAGGCGGCGTGGAGCAGGCGTGCCTGGGCCATCGAGCCCGTGGCGCTGAACGTGCCTGTCGCGGGGTCGTAGAGTTCGGCCGAAGTCAGGGCTCCCGCTTCCCTGTTCGTTCCCCCGGCGATCAGGACGCGGCCATCGGCGAGAAGCGTCGCCGTCTCGCCGGCACGGGCGACGGACATGGAGCCGGTGGGGCTGAAGGTGCCGGTAGCCGGGTCGTACAGCTCCGCGGAGCTGTCGGCCTCGGCATTCAAGTAGTTGCCACCGGTTACCAGGACCCGCCCGTCATGCAGCAACGTCGCCGTCGGGTTGGCTCGAGCATGGGCCATGGATCCGGTCGGCGTGAAGGTGCCGGTCGCCGGATCGTACAGCTCGGCCGTGGCCACCCCGCTGCCCATCACGACGTCCGCCAACCCGCCGACCATCAGCACGCGACCATCGTTGAGCAGTACCGCCGCGTGCAAGGAACGAGGAGTGGACATGGATCCTGTGAGGTTGAAGGTGCCGGGGGCAGCCGAAGGGGCCGGCCCGGTTGTGGGCCGGTTGGCCACGATGAACAGCAGCCCGGTGCAGAGAACGAAGGTAGCCGCCAGGCCAATCAGTGCGGAGACGGCCCGGGACGGCCGCCTCAGCGCCGGGGAGATCCGTCGCGGGGGCGAGAGCCGCTCGCCGGCGATGGCTCGGTCGGCGGCCACGGCCCGGCGGAGGCTGAAGGGGGCAGGAACGGTCGGGGCACTTCCCAGGATTCTCTCGAGCCGCAGCTCGATGTCGTTGTCGTTCATCGCTTCACCTCGCCCGCGTCTTGCTCCAGCCGTCTCCTCAGGGCGGCTAGCGCGTTGTGGAGTCGGGACTTGACGGTCCCTGGGGGGCAGCTCAACCGCAGGGCGATCTGGTCGACAGCCAGGTCGCGCCAGAAGCGCAGCACCACCACCGCTCGTTGCTCAGGCGTCAGGACATCCAGGGCGCGGCCCAGTTCGTCGCGGGCCAGGAAGTCGCGGAAGGCATCGCGGCTGGCGACCTCCCCCGCGGCCTCCAGGCTCACGAACCGGACGACCTTGCGGCGACGCATCCGATCCATGCAAGTGTTGACCACGATCCGGTCCAGCCAGCCCTCGAAAGCTTCGAGGTCCCTCAGCGTCCCGCGCGCCCGCCAGGCGCGCGCCATCGCCTCCTGTGTTGCATCCTGGGCCTCCGCTGCGTCGCCCAGCAGGTAGCCGGCCAGCGAGTAGCAGCGGTCGATCTCACGTTCGGTCAACCGGGCAAACGCAATCTCCGCACTCTCGGGCCGATCGCTCGAGGCCACTAGCCCTCCCTGGATCAACCGCGCTCCCTCCGTTCCGGGTCGGGCTTCGGCGGATCGATCGACCCGTCTGGCCTCAGTCACCAGGGACGGATGAGCCTCAATGAACGTTCATTCGTCGCGCCGACAGCTGACCTCCACGGGCCACAGGCGCCACAATAGCCGCCAGGCAACGCCGGCGAGCCCAGTCGGACGACGGCCCGGCACAGGAGGAACCGATGAGCGCCGAGCACGGAGCCAGCCAACCTGCCCCCAGGCAGCTCGACGAGCTGCGGGCCATGGTCCGCGACGGCCGGATCGACACGGTCATCGTCGCCCTGACCGACATGCAGGGCCGATTGATGGGCAAGCGCGTCCAGGGCGAGGCCTTCCTCAACGGGGTGGTCGATCACGGCATCCACTTCTGCACGTACCTGCTCGGCACGGACATGGAGATGAACACGCCGGACGGCTTCGAGCTGATGAACTGGGAGACCGGCTACGGCGACTGGATCGCCCGCCAGGTCTGGGAGACGACCCGCGTCCTGCCCTGGCTCGACTCGACGGCCATCGTCCTGTGCGACGTGGTGGACGAAGAGACCGGCAAGGAGATACCCATCTCGCCGCGGACGATGCTCAAGCGCCAGGTCGCCCGGGCCGCCGAGCTGGGCTACACGGTCAAGGCCGGCACCGAGCTGGAGTTCTACGTCCTGTCGGACACCTTCGAGGACCTGGCCGAGAAGGGCTTCAACGACGTCGAGCGAGTGGGCTACTACAACGAGGACTACCACCTCCTGCAGGCCACCAAGCTGGAGCCGCTGTACCGTCAGATCCGCAACGAGATGACCGAGGCCGGCATCCCGATCGAGTTCAGCAAGGGCGAGGCGGCCCCCAGCCAGCACGAGGTCAACATCCGCTATTCGGACGTGCTGGAGGCGGCCGATCGCAGCGTCCTGTTCAAGCACGGGGCCAAGGAGATCGCCTGGCTGAGCGGCTACGGCCTGACCTTCATGGCCAAGCCCTACGCCGACTGGACGGGCTCGAGCGGCCACCTCCACATCTCGCTCTGGGACAAGACCGGCGAGAAGCCCCTCTTCACCGAAGAGGGCGCCAGGCCCTACGGCATGAGCCAGACGATGCGCTGGTTCCTGGGCGGCATCATGGCCCTGCAGCGCGAGCTGGCCCTGTTCGTCGCCCCCAACGTCAACTCCTACAAGCGCTACGCGGTCGCCAGCTGGGCGCCGGTGAACGTGGTCTGGGGCCGCGACAACCGGACGACCGGTCTTCGCATCGTGGGCCACGGGCCCAGCCTGCACATCGAGAGCCGCTTCCCCGGCGGGGACATGAACGCCTATCTGGCCTACGCGGCGCAGGTGGGGGCGGGGCTGCACGGCATCGAGAACAAGATCGAGCCGCCGGCCGAGCACAAGGGCAACGGCTACACGGCCACCGGCTGCGATCGGATGCCACGCTCACTGGCCGAGGCGATCGACCTGCTGGCGGCCAGCAAGGTCGCGCCGAAGCTGCTCGGCCAGGACGTGGTGGACCACTACCTCAACGCCGCCCGCGTCGAGCAGGCCGCCTACGACGCCGCCGTCCACGCCTGGGATCGCGAGCGCTACCTCGAGCGGGGATAGGGCGATGGCCGCTCGGGGCGGGCCGCCCGCGGCGAGCGTTGAGGTGTTCAACTCGCCGCGGAGCCGGCGGGGTCTGGCGGTGATGCTCGCCGCCCTGGCTGGGTGCGTCTTCTTTGGGCTCTGGATCACCTGGAGCTGGGGGGAGACTTCTCTTCGGGTCGCCGGGGTGGTGGTGGCCGGCGGCTTGTGGGGGGCTGTGATGCTGCCGATCTGGCTGGGGCATCGGCGCGAGGTCGCTTTCGGGCCGGGGACGCTCGTCGTCCGCACGTGGTGGGGAGCGTTGCTTGGCCGGCCAGGTGTCAACGAGTGGGTCGGACCGGAGGACGCCTGGCTCTGGCGAGGGCGGGGCGGCTTCTGCCTGATCCTGCCCGACGGCCCACGGCTCGGGCCCCAGTCGAAGCCTTTGCTGGAGGCCTTCGGGCGGGCCGGCTTCAGCGTAAGGGACGATGCCGCCTACTGGCAGAGCCTCCATCCGGGCACCTGGCGCGCCGCCATGATCCTGGCTGCCACCGGCTTCGGGGCGCTTTGCGTCGCCGTCATCGCCTCGTTGCTGACGACAGCGGCGCTCATCGTGCTTGTTGGAGGTCTGGGTCTGGTGCTCATTGCCGTGGCCAACATCCTCCTCTTCGCAAGAGGTGGGAGGCCGCGGCCTTTCGTTTGAACATCGCCGCCCGAACCCTCGTCTGGATGGCCGAACGCGCCACCTGGGGTTCAAGGGATGCACATCGTGATCACGTTCGCGGCGGTTCTGGCCCTTCTGCTCCTGTCGGAGAGCCTGGCCTCGAGCTTCGACGCCTCCGCTACCGAGCCGGCAACGGCGGAGCCGTCGGATCAGGCTGCCCCCGAATCACTGGCGCGCGATCGGGCGCGCTGGCGCCCTTGAGCCCGGGCGCGGCCTCCTGAACTGCCGCGTCCTCAACACGAAGGAAGCAGCCTACCGATGCGCAAGATCTGCCTGCTTGCATTCGCGGCCGTCATGGCCGCATCACTGGCCGCCTGCACGGCGGCCGATGCCACTCCCACCGCCGACCCGGCCACGCCGACGCCGCCCGCCGACACCCTCACCATCAGCTACGGCGAGAACGCCCAGCTCGAGCTGACCGCGCCAACCGGCGAGCGGATCCTCTTCGACGTCTGGGATTCGACCGCGATAGCCGTCCCGCCCACGGCCCAGGACATCCTCCTCGTCTCGCACCTGCACGGAGACCACTACTCGAAGCAGTTCGCGGATTCGTTCCCGGGCCAGAAGATCGTCAACGAGAGCGGCGAGCTGACCGCCGGCACGACCAGGGTGGTATCGATCGACGCCTCGCACGACCACTCGCCGATCGTCCCCGGTGACGCCGCGAACCACATCTTCATCGTCGAGTTCGCCGGCTGGAAGATCGTCCACCTGGGCTCGACAGGCCAGACTGAACTCACTCCCGAGCAGAAGGCCGCGATCGGCACCGACGTGGACCTGGCCATGGGCGCCTTCCAGGACCTGGGCTCCGGCGACGTCACTGAGCCTCACCAGTTGGACATGCTGGACTCGATCCATCCGAAGCTGGTCATGTACACCCACGCCCGGCTGGAGAACCTCCAGGCGGCCGGCGAGCGCTGGGCCGTCGTCTGGACCGACAAGAAGGCCGTGACGGTTCCGAAGTCGGAGCTGCCGGCCGAGACCACCATCCTGTGCATGGGCCAGACCGGGCCCAGCTACGGGACTATCCTCAACGCCCCCGAGGCCGCGTGGTAGCCGCATAGCCCGGACGGGTGGGATCGGCCGGCGACGCGCGCCGGTCCCACCCGCCACGACCCGCCCCCGGCAACGGCGCAATCCTGAAGCCGTCCCGGACATCGACCCCACAGGAGGGAGTCTCGCCATGAAGGTGGCTGCAGCCATCGCCGTCCTCGCCCTCGGAGCGTCCGCTCTTGCCGGATGCTCATCGAATGGCTCGACGGCCACCGCAACTTCGGGCCCCGCCCAGGAAGTCTCCTTCGGGGGCCCGCCGCCCTACC
>Ga0315549_1004846_pt1 | contig 11182 bp, 11 predicted proteins | sample SalMarSW160200MG_FD_203101 | JGI IMG/M metagenome (GOLD analysis project Ga0315549, IMG submission 203101) | Salt marsh sediment microbial communities from the Plum Island Ecosystem LTER, Massachusetts, United States - Salt Marsh Sediment SW1601-200 ... | reverse complement strand
GCCTCACCCGAATCGTGTCGGCCGAGATGATTTCACTCTGGACGAAGCTATCGAACTCGGTGTACTGCTCTCCAGTCAGGGGTGTCATAGCCTGGCCGGGCGATAGATGGGTCATGATGAGCCGAGAGACATTCTCCTGGGCCTGCTCGGCCGCATCATCGATCTCGCCCCCCTTGATGGAGTGAGCCAGGTAAAGACTGAGGCCAAAACCGGTGAGGCCCACCAACAGCAGGCTGATCAGGGCGAACACCAGAGTGAACTGCAGGGTGAACTGCCACATGAAAGCGTAACCCGTCAGCCGCCGCCAAATACTCTTGAGCCCTGCTCCTAGGGCGGAGCGCTCCTCTCCTAGAACCCATGCCTTGATCGATCCTGGCCTCATTGCCCCACCCCCATGCTGGGCGGATGGGGCCTTTTCCGTGCCTAGACCTTTTTCCGCGAGCGTTCGCGGGCAGTGGACAAGGGGCCAGCGTTGTTCTTATGGGAAGTCTTGGCAGCATACATGTGCGTATCTGCCCACTGAACCACCTCATCCACGGTATCGCCGCCCCAGGGAAAGCCTGACACCCCCAAGGATACCTTCATCTTGAGGGAATCCCCATCCTGCTCGTAGACAGGGTTAACGTCCAAGGCGCGCTGGAGCCGGTTGGCCACGGCAAAAGCCCCGTCCTTATCCGTCTCTGGCATGATCACGCCGAACTCGTCGCCACCCAGGCGGGCAGGGGTGTCGCTGGTGCGGGTACACTTCACCAGCAGCTTGGCCAGGTTGGCCAGCACCATGTCACCCGCCTTGTGACCGTAGGTGTCGTTGACACCCTTGAGTTGGTCGACATCCAGCACGAGGATGGCCAAGGGGCTTTGCAGGCTACGGGCCCGGTCCAGCTCCCGCCGTAGGCGCTCGAAGAAGTAACGCCGGTTGAAGAGCTGGGTCAGGTCGTCCCGCATGGCCATGTCTTGCAGCTCGAGATTGCGAATGAATAGCCTCGCTCGGTAGCGCCGCTCCAACCCCACGTGCGTCTTGCGGGAGTGGGCAGCGATGGCGAAAAGGCCCAAAACGTTGTTCAGGAAAATGATGCTCGTTATCAGGTAGAATTCGCCATCGCCAACAGCGGCGTGGGCGACACAGACGACGGCGGCAGAGACGCTGGCCATGACAGCCCCCACAGCGCGCATCAGCCAGCGATAGCGCCCTAGATCGGTGGCGGGCGCAGCGTCACGTTCGGTCCGCCTGGCAATAGTAAACGTACTCGACACGCTAGCAGCTTCCTGTTGGGTATCCTGCATAAGAAAAGGTTCCGGCCTTGCCCTTCCTACCTTCAGAAGATAAGACGCCTAGACCTGCCCATCGGTTACAATTTATGACGGCGCCCTCAAGGGCTGAGCGAGGACTCGCCCGCTAGCGCTTGCTGCTGCGGTGGGTCGTGGGGGGAGAAGCATTGGTCTTGCTTCCGCGGACAGTCTTGGCAGCGTACATATAGGTGTCCGCCCACTGCACGATGGCGTCGACATCGTCACCGCCCCAAGGATAGCCTGACACCCCCAGCGACATGCTTAGCTTGAGCCGCTTACCGTTCTCCTCGAACACCTTTGCCGATTCCAGAGCCCGTTGCAGGCGGTTGGCCACAGCGAAGGCCGCCGACTTACCCGTCTCAGGCATGACGATACCGAACTCGTCACCGCCGATGCGTGCAGGCAGGTCGCAGGTGCGAGTATACTGCACCAGTAATCTGCCTACGGTGGCCAGGAGCAGGTCGCCGGCCTTGTGGCCGTAAGTGTCGTTGACCGCTTTGAGGCCATCGACGTCCAGCACCGCCACCGCCAGGGGCCGCTGAAAGTTGCGCGCCTGATCCAGTTCTCGCTCCAGCCGATTGTAGAAGTAGCGGCGGTTGAAGAGCTGGGTCAGGTCGTCCCGCATGGCCATGTCTCGCAGTTCCAGGTTGCGAATGAATAGCCGCGCTTGATATCGCTGCTGCGATTCTTCGAGCCTTCTTCGGGACAGGTAGACAGAGGCAAACCCCAATATCTCCAGGGCGGCAAAGGCTGAAACGGCGGTGAGGAACCCGACGGTGTACTCTCGATGGATGTAGGCGGTGATTACGGCGGCCATGACCACAACGCCTAGAATAGCGTTGGCCAAGAGCAGGAGGGACGGCGGCGGAGGGGAGGCGAAGCCTTGCTCCGCCGCTGAGTCCTTCTCCGACTGTGCCCGCACGGCCTCCTGGATAGGGCTCTCGGTTGCCATATTTCGTATTATCCCCTCTGGCATAAAAGACGCGCGGCGGCCGCCGTTATTACAGTGGCGCTTGGGAGAGCGATCGAACAAGCGTGGGAAAGCCAGGAAGGCGCTGTCTAGGCGGCTGAGCCTTTGGGCCGGCAGAAGGCCAACTCCCCGCCTACGAAGGTCATGGCCACCTCCAGACCCTCATCCAGGGCCACCAGGTCGGCGTCGAAGCCCGGAGCGATGCGCCCCTCCTCGAGGATGACGGTGGCGCGGGGGATCTCCTCGTCGGGCGTGGGAACGCGGGCGTTCACAAGGGCGATGTCCATGGCTAGCTAACGTGTGCTTTCAATTTCGCCTATGATACTATAGACGCCAAATAGGAGCTAAGAATGGCCCCTGCCGAAAAGCGGCAACTGATGGTGATCCCCCACACTCACTGGGACCGCGAGTGGTACCTCCCCTTCGAGGCTTTCCGCGCCCGCCTGGTGGACATGCTCGATCGCCTGCTTCACCTTCTGGAGACAAACCCCGACTACAAGCACTTCATGCTGGACGGCCAGAGCATCATCCTCGAGGATTACCTGGAGATACGCCCCGACCGGCGCCAGGACATCGCCCGCCAGGTGCAGGCCGGCCGCCTGCTGGTGGGCCCCTGGTATGTCCTTGCGGACGAATTCCTGGTTGGCGGCGAGGCCCTGATCCGCAACCTTCAGAAAGGCATCGCCATCTCTCGCCAGTTCGGGCCACCGATGATGGTGGGCTACCTGCCGGACATGTTTGGCCAGATCGTCCACATGCCCTCCATCTTGGCTGGCTTCGGCATCCCTGCCGCCGTGATCTGGAGGGGAGTCGACAAATCGATCCCCACCTCCGAGTTCTTCTGGCGGGCGCCAGACGGCTCGGAGGTGCTGACTATCCACCTGCCCGAGGGCTACAGCCTGGGCCGAGCCCTGCCCCTGGAGCGAGAGCCTCTGATGAATCGCCTGCACAGCATTCGCCAGGTCCTGGAGCCCTGGGCCAGCACCCGCTACCTGCTGGTGATGAACGGTGACGACCACCTCGAGCCCCAGCCCGAGCTTCCGACCGTCATCGCCCTATCCAACGAGAACCTGGAGGACGCCAAGCTGGCGCAGGCCACCCTGCCCGCGTTCATCGAGGCGGTTCGCCAGGAGATGGGCGCCAGGAGCCATTCCTGGCCACGCGTCGAGGGGGAGTTGCGCTCGAGCCAGCGAGCCCCGATCCTGTCCGGGGTCACATCAGCCCGCATGTGGATCAAACAGCGCAATCAGGAGTGCGAGGACCTGCTCCTGCACTGGGCCGAGCCCTTCTCCGCCTGGGCCAACCTGATCCGCCGTCGCAGCGAAGGCAATGACAGAGCCACCTCCGATGCCGCCCTTCTGGGCCTGGCCTGGAGGCTTCTGCTTCAGAACCAGGCCCACGACTCCATCTGCGGGTGTAGCATCGACGAGGTGCACGAGCAGATGGCCGTTCGCTTTCGGCGCTGCCGGAGGCTGGCCGAAGCCGTCGGCCGCAATGCCCTGCGCTACATCGCCGACATGGTCGCCCCGGAGAGTGGGACGCACGTGGTGGTCTTCAACCCCCTCAACGGCCCCCGCAGCGATTTCTGTGCCGCTCGCCTTCCCCTTCTGGATGACCGCCAGCCGCTGGCCCTCGAGGACGAGGATGGCAGGCGGCTTCCGTTGCAGGCCCTTCGCCGTAGTCTGCCCTCATCTGACACCACCCGAGAGCGAGTGGATGCGGGCTTCCTGGCCCGCGATGTCCCCGCCTATGGATACAAGACCTTCGGCGTCATCTATGGCAGGCCGACGCGACTCAGGCGGCCACGACGAGCGCAAGCCATTGAGAACGACTGCTTCCGCGTGGAGGCAAGCCCTCTGGACGGCACAATCTCCCTGACGGATAAGGCCTCCGGCGTGACCCTGGACGGCCTCAACCGCTTCGTCGACGGCGGGGACTGCGGCGACGAGTACAACTACTGCCCGCCAGCCCACGACGAGCTGGTAGACAGGCCTCGCCGCCCGCCTCTCATCCGTCTGGTGGAGAACGGCCCCGTTCGCTCCACCCTGGAGATCGCCTTAGACTACAGCCTGCCCCAGGATCTGACTGCCGACCGCCAGGGGCGCTCACGCCAGCGACGGGCCTGCCACGTCATCAGTCGCGTCAGCATCTATGCGGGCGTACCCCGCGTGGACTTGCAGACGGAGGTGGAGAACCAGGCGAAGAACCACCGCCTGCGGGTGCACTTCCCCACCGGCCTGCGCGCCCAGCTCTGCCACGCCGAGCAGCACTTCGGCGTGCTGGCCCGCCCGCTGGCCGTGCCGGAGGACGACGGCACCTGGGCGGAGGCGCCGATCGGCACCCAGCCCCAGAAGTCCTTCGTGGATGTGAACGACGGCCGGCGCGGCCTTCTTCTGACCAATCGCGGCCTGCCGGAGTACGAGGCCATCGATGAGCCACAGGGCGTCACCATCGCCCTGACCCTGCTGCGCTGCGTCGGCTGGCTGGCCCGGCCATCGCTGCCCAACCGGCGAGAACTAGCTGGCCCGCCCATCGCTGCGCCGGGCGCCCAGTGTCTGGGCAAGCACGTCTTCCACTACTCGCTGGTGCCCCACATCGGTGGCTGGGAGTCGGCGCTCGTGCAGGCCCATCGCTTCGCCCACCCCCTGCGGGGCGTGGCCGCCAGGGGTGGCAAGGGCCAGCTTGCGCCCAGGGCCAGCCTTCTCTCCATCGCGCCCAGTGCCCTCGTCCTCTCAGCTCTGAGGGCGGCCGAGAACGGGCAAGGCATCATGGTCCGTTTGTACAACATCGCTTCTCAGCCGACCTGGGGCGAGGTACGCCTGGAGGAGCCCTACGCGGCCGTGGAGGTGGTCACCCTCAACGAGGAGCCATTGGGCCCGGCCGAAGTCGAGGATGGCAGGGTCCGCCTATCGCTCAAACCCAACGAGATCGTTAGCCTGCGCTTTCGCACCAACCGCTAGCCTGTACTGTCTCCAAGATGTGACGACGCATCCCTTCGCTTCGCTCAGGGCAGGCTCTTGCCATTTTGCCCACATCGCCGCTGAGATTCTTCGCTCCGCTCACAATGACGCTAGGCCATCCTGTCACCCTGAGCGCAGCGAAGGGTCTCACTGCAGATGGCATACTACGCTCGGGTGTCGCTGCAACTCGGTGATAGAACACTCCCTAGCCACCGCTCGCTCGCCAGCGGCAGGTCTGCGTGCCATCGCCTCCTTGCAACTCGCGCTCCGAACAGGCATCATCGGGCGGGAAGCAAACATATGTTCGATGGCAAGTGGGTCTGGATCTGGAACTGGCGTCGCTGCGACGGTGGCGAGGCCATGAAGGTGGCCCAGCGATTGAAGACGGCGGGCTGCTGTGGCGCCATCGTCAAGGCCCACGACGGCCCCTACTGGTTCGACCAGGGCCAGCCCTGGCGGGAGATATGCCGCGCCCTCAAGTCGTGCGGCCTGAAGGTAGCTGGCTGGGCCTATCTCTACGGTCATGACTGGCAGGGCGAGGCCGAGCGGGCCATCGAGACGATCGACTACGGGGAGGCCGATGCCTACGTGCTGGATGTGGAGAGCGAGTTCGAAGGCCGCCCGGACGTAGCTGAGGCCCTCTGCCAGCGCCTTCGCCAGGGCGTGGGACAGGGCTTCCCCCTCTTCTACTCCACCTTCGCCATCGCCCGCTATCACCAGCAGTTCCCCTATGCCGCCTTCGAAAGCCACTGCTCAGGGACGCTGCCCCAGGTCTACTGGAACGCCTTTCGCTGGCAGGTGGAGCAGGCGCTGAGCTGGATGTACGAGGACTACGCTTCCCTGGGGATAGCAGCCGACAGGATCTTTCCCGTGGCCGGAGCCTACGCCCAGGGCTTCGTCGCCTACCCCAGCGCCGAGGAGCTACAGCGCTTCGTCCAGATCACCGGCGAGCGTGGCAGCAAGGGCGTCAGTTTCTGGTCCTACGAGCACATGGACGACATCAGGTGGCAAGCCCTAGAGGCCAACCCCTGGCCTGTGGCGGGTATCCCCTGGACGGGCTGGACAGATGAGGCAGAGGAGCTCCGCCAGGAGATAGCCAGGCTCCGCCGCCAGAATCAGGAGCTCTGCCGCCAGAACGTCGAGTTCGCCGGGCGCATCGGCCGAGGGATGGAACTGTCCCGCGAGCTGCTCAAGGTGCTCCAGGGAGAAGCATAGCGACCGGCTGGCCGGCGGCGGATCTTCCTGTTGATCGTCCCCATGCACCGATAGGGCCTGCCTGCCTGGTGGCAGGCGTGCTATAATCGCCGCTGAACCTGCCTATCGGCGGGTGAGCTTCGTCGATGGTCGAACAGAGGGTGGCCAACGTTTCCAGTCAGGTGGGTCTGCGCTACGCCAGCTTCGAGACGCGGCTGGTGGCCTTCGTGCTCGACCTGATAGTGCTCTTGGCGGTGTTCGCGTTGTTCTTTGCAGTCGCCTTTCTCCAGATCCTGCTCCGCACCGACTTTGGTGAGACGGATACGCCCGACTCGGCGATATGGGCGGCGGCAATCATCCTCGCGACCTACTGGTTCCTCCTCCTGCCCCTGTACTTCGTCGGCCTCTGGGTTTGGCGAGGCCAGACGGTGGGCCAGATGGCCATGGCCATCAAGGTGGTGCGGCGGGACGGCTGCCCTATGGCGCTAGCCAGAGCTGCCGTCCGCGCCGGTGGCCTGAGCTTGTTGCCTGCAATCTTCGTGGCGAGTCTGCTTGCCCTTCTGGCTACGGGATTGGCCGAAGATGCGCTCATTGGCATCATATGGGTGCTGGTCGCCACAGCACTCGCCCTGATAGTGATTCAGATCGCAGGCTTCCTGATGATCCCCTTCGATCAGCAGCGGCAGGCACTCCACGATAGACTGGCCGATACTCTGGTGGTGGAGCCGAAATGACAGGCCCAGCGCCTATCTCTGCCGTGCCCCTTCTGCGCGGCGCCTTACAGTGGCTGTTCGGGATTCTCTTCGCCCTGTCCCTTATCGCCCTCTTCCTGGTGATCAACGCAATGCAGCTTACGTCCCCCGGCACGGCCCAGCGTATCCTCTCGCGAGCGGTGGCCGACCTCACGGAGATCGATGCCGTCCTGCCCACCATCCAGGCCGACCTGGCGGAGGCGGCCGAGGCCAGCGAGGAGGCCACTGTCACCGTCCCCCACTTTCCGCTGGCGGTGGAGCTGCCGCGGGAGGAGGCGGCCGACATCTCGACGGTGGAAGTGCGGTCGCGCCTGCTGAGCGAGGCCGCCGAGGCCATCTACAAGGAGGGCATGTCGGTGTGGGCCCTCGCCGACCCCGAGGCCGAGCAAGACATCGATATCTTCTCGCCGGAGGGGGGAGTGCACCGCGGCCTGGGGTTTCTCAGCGACGATAATCATCAGGCCTTGCGCATTGCCGCCATCGTTCTGGGCCTCTTGTCCTTCGCCCTTGGCGGACTGGTTTTCGTTTCGACCCAGGGGATGGGCCGCCTGGTGGCCCTGGGAGCCGCCCTCCTGGGGGCAGCGGTGCCGTCGCTGTTGGCGGCAGTGGCCGTTCGCTTCGCCTTTCGCACCGCCAGTGAGGACCAGGACGACTATCTGATGGTCCGCCTCCTCGATCTGGGCAACGACGCGGCCTGGCTTGCCCTGCGTAACTGCACTATCCTCACCCTTCTGGGGCTGGGACTGGTGCTGGTGGGCCTGGGGCTGGTGTTGCTGGAGATGCGCCAACGGGCACGCTCGGCTACGCCCGCCATTGACAACGGCTCGGCGGAAGCCTAGGATCGTATCCGAGGGGCGGGTGTAACTCAGTTGGCAGAGTGCCTGCTTCCCAAGCAGGTTGTCGTGGGTTCGAGTCCCATCACCCGCTCCATACTTGTTCCTGCCGCTTGGTCGCGAGTAGCTGGTGCACGAGATGCTCTCGGTAGTTGGAGACGCTGAGGGGCTTGCTTGGCTAATTGCTTCCCTAATCGTAGGAGAAGGGCGTATACTGTGAAGAGTTGCTGTCTCCTGCGGACCATCTCCCGACGTAGAGGCAGGCTATCCGAGTGCGGGAGATTTGCCCGGACGGCAGGTGAGAGAAGAGCAGGAGGATACTGTTGGCAAGAAAACTGTACGTAGGCGGCCTCTCATTTGAAACAACCGACGAGAGTCTCCGTGCCTTCTTCGAGCAGGTTGGCAAGGTGGACTCGGCGTCCGTGGTGACGGACCGGTTCTCCGGGCGCTCGCGGGGATTCGGCTTCGTGGAGATGGGCACAGCGGCCGAGGCTCGTAAGGCGATCGGGGAGCTGACCGGTAAGAGTCTGGACGGGCGCACAATCACCGTGGACGAGGCGCGTCCGCCGCAGGACCGGGGAGGGGGCGGCCGGCGTCCCGGTGGTGGTGGTGGTGGTCGACGGGGAGGAGGCCGCTGGTAGTCGCTCCGGCCTGGACGATGTACGGCTCTTAAGATAGCTTATGCCTCTATTCGGATCGAGCGCCGACTCTCCGGCCGCCGGCGGCGGGTAGTTAGCCGCCGATGCACGCGGTCACTGGTGACGCCCCCGGGCAACGCCCCCTGCTAAGGGGAGTGTTTCACGTTTATGGGGCGATCGCCGCAACACTTGGGGCACCCTTGCTCTTGCTCGCTGCGGACTCCCCACGGGCGTATGTCGGCGGGGCGATCTTCGCGGCGAGCCTGATGCTCCTTTACTGGACGAGCGCGAGCTATCACCGGATTACCTGGACGCCCCTCTTCCGGGCGATCATCAGCCGGCTGGATCATTCGATGGTTCTGGTGCTGATCGCCGGCACCTACACGCCGTTCTGCCTCGTTGTGCTGAACACCGCCTGGGGGATCAGCATGCTGTCCGTGGTCTGGGGAGTCGCAGGTGCCGGAATCCTCATGAACCTGGTCTGGCCGGCGAGTCCCAGGTGGCTCCGGGTGACGTTCTACGTCGTCCTCGGCTGGCTGGGCCTTATCTCGGCGGCGGAGCTGGCGGCCTGGTTCACGGCCAGCCCTCTGGTGTTGCTGGTGCTCGGCGGGGCGCTGTACACGCTGGGCGGCGTGGTATACGCGGTCAGGAGGCCGAGCCCCTGGCCGCGGGTATTCGGATACCACGAGATCTTCCACGTGCTGGTGGTCCTCGGCAGTACCCTGCACTACTCTCTGGTGGCGATCTACGTGCTGCCAAGCTAAGGTGCCGCAGCACATCCACAGGCGCAACCGCCTGCTGTTTGCAGGTGACGAGGCTGTGCGGAGCTGGTAGAGTGGCTGCATGATCGTGCGGCCCGAGACCCCTAGCGACTACGAAGCCATCGACGAACTCCTCAGGTCAGCTTTCGGCGGAGCGGACGAGTCCCAGCTCGTCCGACTGCTACGTGCGTCTGACAACTATGTGCCTGACCTTGCCCTTGTGGCTGAGGAGGATGGCCAGGTCGTCGGACATATCATGTTCAGCTACGTCACCTTGAAGGACGACGAGGAATTCCGTGTGCTAGCTCTGGCCCCTATGGCCGTGACGCCGGGGCTCCAAAGGCGTGGGATCGGCGGCGCGCTCGTCGAGGCAGGTCTGGAGCGAGCTGACGACCGACGCGAGCCGCTCGTGATTGTGCTCGGCCATCCAACGTACTACCCACGCTTCGGCTTCGAGCCCGCTCGTCGCTACGGAATCGAGCCACCGTCCGCAGACATTCCGGATGCTGCGTTCATGGTCCGGCGGCTGTCAGGCTACAGCGAGCGGCAGCGTGGCCGTGTTGTGTATCCTGCCGCCTTTGGCATGACGTAGAGCCCCCCGTTTGCGTGGTCAGAGCGGCCGCGAGATAGGAAATGGGCTCAACATGGTGGAGCACCAGGTGAATCAATGAGAACGTTCCTAGAGTGCGTCCCTTGTTTTGTCCGCCAGGCCCTTGATTCGGCGCGACTCGTTACCGACGATGAGACAGTCCACGAGCAGGTGCTACGAGAGGTTCTTCGAGAAGTCGGCGAGCTGGATTTCCACAATTCCCCTCCGGTCATGGGACAGCACATGCACCGCCTCATCCGGCGGTTGGTCGCCGATGACGATCCCTATCGCAATATCAAGGATCACTTCAACCGGCTCGCGCTGGCGCTCTATCCGGAGCTCGAGAAAAGGATCGAGGGGTCCCGCGATCCGTTGGAGACAGCGGTTCGTGTGGCGATCGCCGGCAACATAATCGATTTCGCGAGCAATTATGGTCTGGAGGATTCGCGTGTTGAGGAAACGATTGAGAGTTCCCTCGTCGCGCCTTTGAGCAAGTCTGCTGTCGAGGACCTGCGCGAGTCAGCAGACCGAGCAACAAGCATCCTTTATCTAGGCGATAACGCGGGAGAGATTGTCTTTGACCGGCTACTGATCGAGCAACTGCCCCGCCAGAAGGTAACATACGTGGTAAGGGGAAGCCCGGTGATCAACGATGCAACGATGTCCGATGCTCTCGCCACCGGTATGACGGACCTAGTGGAAGTCATCGATAACGGCTCCGACGCGCCTGGCACGATCCTGGAAACATGCTCGGTAGCGTTCCGACGCCGCTTCCAGTCCGCCGACCTGGTCATCGCCAAGGGGCAGGGCAACTACGAGACGCTCAGCGAAGCCGACAAGAGTATCTTCTACTTGCTGAAGGTCAAGTGCCCGGTGATCGCAAGGCATATCGGCTGCGATGTCGATAATCTCGCGGTGTTAAGAAGACCATGACATGTAGGGGCTGCTCGTAATTGAGCCCCTTCGCAGCAATCGAGGGTTTCGAGAGTGACGCCATCTACTGCTCCAGGATTGTTCTTGGCCCTGGCCGCTCCATCCTACTCGCAGGCGCGAGGGCTGGCAAGGGAATGTACTCGTCCAGTACATTGGTGACACTATGTTACCTCCTGTTGCTGGAATTGTAGGACGGCCTGGAGAGGCGTCCGGTAGCCCAGGGCCTGGTGAGGCCGGATGGTATTGTAAACCCGCTCCCAGT
>Ga0315549_1004845_pt1 | contig 11184 bp, 10 predicted proteins | sample SalMarSW160200MG_FD_203101 | JGI IMG/M metagenome (GOLD analysis project Ga0315549, IMG submission 203101) | Salt marsh sediment microbial communities from the Plum Island Ecosystem LTER, Massachusetts, United States - Salt Marsh Sediment SW1601-200 ... | reverse complement strand
AGAAGAGGATTAAGCGACGTGAGATATTTTGTAAAGTTGAGATGTCTCCTTCTGGTTCCGCTGTTTTTTATGCTGCCTGGATGCGGGCTGATGACATCGGTCAATGCATTGGATCCTCCGGTATCTAAGGGTGCAAATGCTACTTTTAGCACATATACTTTCATTATTGAAAATGCCGCCTATAATGATGCTTTACAGGATTTTGTTTTTTCCGGTATTGAACTTTATTATAAAATATTTATTGGTTTACCGCAAAGTGGTATTGAAAACCTCACATTTTCAAGCCAACTGGGAGGTTATGGCTTTAAGCCTTTATACAAAGATGGTGAAACAACAGACGATAATAAAAAACCGGTTTTAGATATTACAAGTTATAAAACAAAACCGGATCATATAGAATTTATATGTAAATTTGATAATAGCGAAGGCACTTTAACTGTTACTTATTATGATAATAACGATGATCCTTTTGTACCAAATGAATCTTTTGAGCTCAAAAGGGCGATTTTTTTTCCTGAAGGTCATCTCACCGGACCAGAAAAATATTATAAGGGTTTTAACGAGTTTGAAGTAAGTGATACTGCTGCTGGTGGAGATATTAATATTACAATTTGGACGGATTACATTAGTCCTGAACAACCTTCAGATGTTAAATTAATGCTCTATGCTTTTAGCTTCGGTTTTAGCCTCGATTCAAATCATATAATGTCACCTATTGAAAGCCGATTAGCATACTTAGGTCAATTAGAAGTAACGTGCAGGGAATACGAAGAACCTTAATCAGTTAAACTTAATTCAACAGTAACATTCAAGTACTTGCATATTCTCTCGATAAACTATACAAAGGGGATTAATTACTATGCATCCGATAAATATCTTTCTGACATATGTTATTGTGGGCATGGCCGCGGCCATTTATTTCTATTTTATTCTTAAGAAGTATCTGATCGGAAAGTTCTGGGGTGCGCTGGTCGTGGGATTAGTGGGTTCATTTTTAGGCGGAGTAATTAATCATTTTTTTGGTACATATCTTGAAGAACTGAGCAAGTATAACGATGTGAACTTATTTGCCGCCCTCATTGCCGCTCTGATACTGCTTTGGGTTTTTTCCAAGGTGAGTTCACATAAGTGATGGTATTTAAATTAAGTTCTCACAGAGCACACGGAGACTTTGTGACCTTTGAAGGAAGCTGAATTTATCTCTGAGGAAGCCATGAATGCAGGAAAGATTAAATTCAACATGGTTTCATGGGTTTCTCATAAGAATACAATGAATCTTGCTTCTATATCCTGTTAATCATGTCAAAAAAAATAAAATCAAAATATCCCGACAGGATCTACAGGATTATGTAAATGGGAAAAGCATTAAAAAGTAATTTGTATTTCAGGAAGATGAATTTATGGCTAAGCAAGCCATGAATGCAGGAAAAGGTATTCACTCTGCATACTTCACCTTCGCCGAGTACCCCAAATAATACAGATAAGACAGGGCCGCGAAGAGCGTCACACATACCGATATCCCTATGGTAATATTTCCGGCAAGCTGAACAGCGATTGCGAACTCGGTCAGCACATAGATACCGGCTATGGGCACGATGGGAATCAGGGGAAAAACAAGCTGCCACAGGGGTCTTTGCAGTTTTTTGAAAACCGCGAGCCAGTGCATAATTTCTACGGCCAGCTCCAGCGCGATAATCAGCAGAAATACGATTTTTAATATAACCAGTTCAGGACCTATGTATTGATTAAAAAAAGTGAGTACCACAAACATTATAAGTGAAAGCAAGGGATAAAAGAAAAAGATGCTAAGCGCGCCGAAGGCGAATGACAAGAGAAGCAATGCTTGCAGAATAAATAAAAAGTCGGCTTGTATCTGGATAATACCAAAGAGAAAGGGCATGCCCAAAATACATACGATCCCCAGGATGGGAACAGCTATCAAATACGGACTCAAGCTGTGAGCTCTTCCGAATTCAAGGATATTATAAGCCGGGAGCAAAGCGCTCCAGCCGCTTTTGCCCGCTTTTCTAAACAACTTCCAGACGGGAGCCGCTATGATGAGCAAAAAACCCAGAATAAAATAGGCATAGATTATATAGCTTATTATCATTACAGAACTCCCTCACAACTTGTCTTACTATAGATTTAAAGTCTAATGCGCTAAAATGTCAAGTAAAAAAGAATTGAGAGGGCTTGATTTATTTGTTAAAATACTATACATTTGTTAAGTAATGGTATATTTTAGCACCGACATGCCTTATACGCCGCTGGGCTTCCGTTCTCATTTCTCGCTGCTTCGGGGTTATCTGTCGCCGGAGGAGATCTGCCGGCAGGCGGAAGCCTGGGGCTGTAAGGCCGTGGGGCTTACGGATATCAATAATCTGTACGCGCTCCCTCGTTTTCTGACCGCTGCCCGGAACAGGGGGCTCAAGCCGGTTGTAGGCGCGGTTGTAGAGCGCGGCGGCAATAAGCTGTTTACCGCCTATGTTCTGAACCGTCAGGGCTACGGCCGTCTGTGCGGCATCCTTACTCGGCTGCTGGTTGAGGATGCCATGAAGCTTTATTTTAAGGAACACAGAGAACAGCCCTATAGCCCGCTGGCGGATTTGCTGGAAAAGGGCTGGGAGGGGCTAGCCATCGCGGCCGAGGACACGGGCGTGCTGGAGCAGCTTTTAAAAAGAGACAGATCAGGTATCTACGCGGAGCTCTGTTTTTACAAAGGCTTCATGCGGCAGGTGCGCTGGGCGCGCAGCAGGGGACTGCCTGTGCTGGCCGTGAACAGCGCGGTTTTTACGGACCCCGCGGATGAGTATCTGCTGAATGTACTGCGGGCCATCGACCTGAATATAAATCTGGTCAGTCTGCCGCTGGCGGAGAAGTCAAGACCCTATCAGCGCCTGGCAGCTCCGGAGGAGATGGCGCGTTTTTTTGACGCCGTACCCGAAGCGCTGCGCAATGCCTGGCGCCTGGCCGAGCAGAGCGACCCTGCAAGCCTTATCAGCCCGGGCTATGTGTTTCCCGCTTTTGAAGGACGATCGGAGCACGAATCCTTTATCCTGCTTAGGAAGCTCTGCCAAGGGGGTATCGGCAGACGCTACGGTAAGCCCACAAAAAAGATCGGGGAGCGCCTGGATTACGAGCTTAAGATTATCAGGGACAAAGGCTTTGCCGCTTATTTTTTGGTGGTGCACGATATTGTGTCGCGCTGTCCGCGCACCTGCGGCCGCGGCAGCTCGGCGGCCAGTATCGTCTCCTACCTGTTGGGCATTACCCATGTGGATCCGCTTAAATACAACCTGTTTTTCGAGCGCTTCTTAAACAGGGGTCGCACCGATCCGCCTGACATTGATGTTGATTTTCCCTGGGACGAGCGGGACAAGGCGCTTAAGTACGTGTTCACTCACTATCGGGGCAGGTCGGGCATGGTGGCCGATCATGTCACCTTTGCTCATCGTTCCTGCATTCGCGAGCCGGCAAGGGCCTTCGGTCTGCAGGAGCAGGAGATCGCACGGCTGATGCGTTTTTATCTGCATAAAGACTATGAGCATATTCCGCCGTATCAGCTGAACATCGCGGAGCGGATCAGGGGCATGCCCAGGCACCTGGGCACTCACCCCGGTGGGGTGGTAATCACCCCGGGTCCGCTTGACAATTACACGCATGTGCAGATCTCGCAGCTGGGCTATCCGGTTATCGCCTGGGAAAAAGAGGGCACCGAGCAGATGGGTCTGGTAAAGATCGATCTTTTGGGCAACAGGTCGCTGGGCGTGCTGCGCGATACCATCCGTCTGGTAAACAGGCGCCATGGTAAGAACATCAGCTGGAGGCGCTTTAATCCCCTGCACGACAGGCGCACCAGAGCGCTCATCGAGCGGGGTGATACGCTGGGCGTGTTTTATATTGAATCGCCAGCCACGCGCCAGCTTTTGAAAAAGATGGGGCAGGCCGATTATGAAAAACTGGTGATTGCCAGCTCCATTATAAGGCCCGCGGCCAACCGTTATATCGAGCAGTTTGTGCGCCGCCTGCACGGTGAGCCCTACGCCCCTCTGCATGCTTCCGTGGAAAACACGCTCAAAGAGACCTTCGGCATCATGGTGTATCAGGAGGATGTGTCGCGGGTGGCGATCGCTATTGCCGGGTTTTCCCCTGCCGAAGCCGACCTGCTGCGCAAGATCCTGTCCAAAAAGTACGGAGCGCCTGCTCTGCGCACCTACAGAAAGCGCTTTTTCGCGGGAGCGCGTGCCCGCGGCGTGGATGAGAACACCATCAAAAAGGTGTGGGACATGATCCTCTCTTTCGACGGCTACTCTTTCTGTAAGGCGCACAGTGCGTCCTACGCCCTGGTCTCCTACCGCCTGGCCTGTCTGAAGCACTACTTTCCGCTTGAGTTCATGGTTTCGGTTATCAACAACGGCGGGGGATTTTACAGCCGCCAGACCTACGTAAACCACTGCCGCCGTATGGGCTATGCTGTTTTGGGGCCGGATATCAACAAAAGCGAGCTCTCCTATACCATAGAGCCCGGCTGCTTAAGGGTGGGACTGCTGCAGCTCTGCGAGATCCATACGGATTTTCTTAAAAAAGCGCTCGCAGAGCGCCGTGAGCACGGACCGTATAAAGACTTTTTGGAGTTTGTGCGGCGTACCGGGCCGGGCATCCCTGAAATTCGTATTCTCATCCGTTCGGGCACGCTGGACTGTCTGAAGGGTGAGTTCTTCCGGCCCCAGCTCTTTTGGCTCTATTTTCAGAAGCAAAAGTATGAAGGCCTGTTTTTTGCTCCTTCCGTGCCTGATTTCATCAAGGACTACTCAAATGAGGTAAAGCTAAAAGATGAGGTGGAGACGCTTGGCCTGCTTATCTCCGGGCACCCGCTCCGCGTGTTTGAACCCAGAATCAGCAGGCTGCGCCGGAGCGGCCGTTTTCCCCAGTTTATCTCCTCCCGTGAAATTGCGGATCATAAGTCCAGGCGCGTCACGATCCCGGGTGTGATTGTCACGGGCAAGGAGGTGCGCACAAAAAACCGCAGGCACATGATGTTTGTCAGTTTTGAGGACGAGTACAGCATATTCGAAACCGTGTTTTTTCCGGATGTGTACGAGCGCTACGCTGAAGCTTTAAGCAGGGGCGGCGTGTTTTTGATTATCGGCCGGGTGGAAGACGATCTGGGGGCTTTAAGCGTTCATGTGCAGCAGCTCCGGCCCCTTACCCGCGATCCGGAGCGGCGTGGGGAAGAGGGGTCGGGATACGGCAGGGAGAACGGACCTGCCTTGCCGCAGAATAAAGTATACACTATGCCCGCGGCCTGGCGGTGAGGAATATTTTTTTGATACGGATTAAAACTGATTTTTATTTAGGATTTATAATATTGAAATCTGTGCAATCATTTAAAATCCGTGTAATCTGTGTTTAAAAAAGAATATCATAGGTACATATAAAAACTGCTATTTTTATTTTCCAAGTGAATTCTTGACCAGAAAAATTAACCGGCTATAATAAAAAAATGAATATAGATGATTTTATAAAACTGTTAAAAACACGCAAAAGCATCCGCCGCTTTAAGCGCAGAAAACCGATACCGGCCCAGGCCGAGCAGCTGCTCTTGGAAGCGGCCAGGCTGGCGCCCAGTGCCGGTAATCAGCAGACCTGGCATTTTTTTGTTATCAAGGATGATGCGCTGAAAGATATCGCGGCCCGGGCGGCCTTCGGACAGGGATTTATCAGCCAGGCTTCTCTGGTAGTGGTGGTGGCGGTAGATAAAGAGCGCGCCTTCAGTGGGTACGGCAGACGCGGGCTGGACCTGTATTGTCTGCAGGATACGGCCGCGGCTATCGAAAACATACTGCTTGCCGCCACGGCACTCGGGCTTGCCGGCTGCTGGGTAGGGGCCTTTGATGAGCGTGAATTGGAGCTTGGTCTGGGTCTGGATTCCCGCCGCTTCCGGCCGGTGGCCATACTACCGATTGGTTATGCCGATGAAGCTCCCGCCGAGCGGAGCAGGCTGCCGTTGGATAAAGTGGTGACATATCTCTCGTAAATCATCCGTTTTTTTATGCAAGCTTCGCTGCAATAATAAATTTTTTAAAAGCAATATCAGCTATTTGTGGTATTATATATTGAAAGTATGAAACGTTTATCACATATTGTTCGAGTAATATGTACCAAACAAACCCTATTAAGCCCTAAGGCTATTCTGATCTATTTTATTCTGCTTAAACTATTCATCTGTTTTTTTCCGGTGAACTACGACTACTTTAGGGACGAGCTGTATTATATCGCCATGAGCGATCGCCTGGACTACGGGTATGTGGATGTACCGCCCATAGCTCCGTTTCTCTTATCTGTTATCCGAGCTGTATTTGGTACTTCACCGTACAGTCTGCACATTCTGCCCGCGGCCAGTGGCGCGCTCATATTACTAATCGTATATTTGATTATCAAAAAGCTGGACGGCAATAAATTTTCCCTTGTGCTGGCGCTCTCATGCACAACATTAGCCCCAATCTATCTGGCAATAGAAAACATGTTCACGTACGATCATCTGGATAAGCTGTGGTGGGCGCTTTTGCTCTATTTTATGGTCTGTATAATAAAGACAAAAGACAGCAAATACTGGCTGTATTTCGGGATTACTGCCGGTTTAGCACTTATGAGTAAGATATCGGTAGTTTATCTGGGTTTTGCCCTTTTGCTCGGCATGCTCCTTACCAAACAGAGAAAGAATTTTACCAGGAAAGAACTGTGGCTGGGCGGAGCCTTGGCTTTGCTCCTTTTTTCTCCATTTATTATCTGGCAGTACTCGCATGGTTTTCCCATTTTAGAATACTTTAGCAATTATGCGCTGGCCAAAACCTACAGCGCTAATTTGCTGGAATTCTTTTATATGCAGGTTTTCACTCTCAATCCGCTGAGCCTGCCCGTATGGCTGTTGGGACTTGCTTATTTTATATCCCATGCCAAAGGCAAACAGTTCAGGCTTTTTGGTATTGCGTACGGAATTATCTTTATACTGTGCCTGCTTACTTCTTCAAAATTTTATGTGCTCACCCCCTTTTATATTGTGCTCTTTGCAGGTGGTTCGATTTATCTAAGCGAGCTGATTAAAAAGATCAATGCACACTGGTTAAAGTTGACCGCTGTTGTGCTCATTATTTTATCTGGACTGTTATTTGTCCCGCTCGTACGGCCTGTGCTGCCCATAGAGACCCTGACAACAATCACCGAGCAGTTTGGAGGTGATTTGGGCGTGAAAACCGAAAATTTTGAAATTACCTCATTGCCTCAGCACATCGCAGACAGATTCGGCTGGAAAGAACTGGCGGAAAAAGTGGCCGGTGTGTACCATTCCTTGCCGCTTGAAGAAAGAGAAAAAGCCTGCCTGTTCACTATAAATTACGGAGAGGCCGGTGCCTTATGGCTGTATGGTGAAGTGTATGATCTGCCCAAACCTATATGCGGGCATCTGCAGTACTATATCTGGGGAATGGGGGAGTGCAGCGGTGAGGTTGTCATTGTCGTGGGCATCAGATCGTATAGCATACTCAGGAATTATTTTAAAGTGGTATACAGGGCAGACAGCACTGATAATAGATACGCCATGCCCTTTGAGCAAAACATGCCCATTATGGTATGCAAGACTCCCTATGTACCGTTAAAGGATAAATGGCATGAGTTTAAGCGATTTCATTAAGAAAGAGAGCAAATGAGCACAGCTATAAATAAACAAAATATACACAAGATATTGTTTTGCGCTCTGATAATCATGATGTGGCTGACGGCGGCGTGCGATGCCCAGGAAGCATTCACAGTAAAAACAATTAATGTAATTAATATATTAAACAAATATCACTACAGAGAGCTGATTATAAATGATGAAACTTTAACAGAAATTAAAAGTATTTTTTTACAAAGTCTGGATCCTTCCGGTCTTTATTTTATAGAAAGGGATATTGAAAAATTATTAGCCATAAAACTGAATCCTGCTGACTTTAAGAAAGGTAAGCTGGCGGACATGGTTGAAATATAGAATTCTGTTTTATTTATTTTATAAGAACAGATTGAATGAGTTTGCTATGAGCAGTCAGGAATTACTCGTTCATGAAGAAGCTTTGACCCGGGCAATTGTGAAAAAACAGGAGATAAAGAGAATACAGGATATCCTAAAACACTCCGGTGGCCTGAAGGAATATGTGCGCGCAAGATTTTTAAATGCGCTTGCCCTGCGCTATGATCCGCACAGTGAGTATTTGTCTTACAATGAGAACATGGATTATTATTCGTTTCTTTCCACAGAGGTGTATTCATTCGGGCTCTTTCTCATAAAAAACCAGAATGACGAGATACAGATAGAGCGAATGGTGCCCGGCGGACCGGCCTGGAAATCAGCGAAATTGAATAAAGGTGATATTGTTGTTGAAATAAAAACCGCGGAGCAAACTCTCTTTATCGAAGATTTATCGGCCTTAACCGGGGAACAAGCGAACCGGCTTATTAATAGCGTAAAATCAGACAAGATTGTGCTCACTGTAAGGAAAAAAAACGGTCTTAGCAAAAGCGCCACCCTTGTAAAAGAAAAACTGCAGGTTGAAGAAAACACAATTACCGGTTTTATCCTCAACGGATCGAAAAAAATCGGATACATCTATCTGCCGGCCTTCTATTCGGAGTGGGATGAGTCAAATAGTTTTGGCTGCGCCAATGACCTTGCTAAAGAGATCCTGAAACTTAGAAGAGAGAATATCCAAGGTATTATCCTGGACTTAAGGAACAATAGCGGCGGATCATTAATAGAGGCCCAAAGCTTGGCCGGGATTTTTATCGATGAAGGACCGCTCTTTATCCAAGGAAATAGAGACGCGAAGCCAATGCTTATTAAAGACAGCAGCAGGGGTGTCATTTATGACGGTCCGCTTATCCTGATGCTCAATGAATACAGCGCTTCCACTTCCGAATTCGTAGCTGCGGCATTAAGAGATTATAATCGGGCGCTGCTGGTGGGAAGCACTACCTACGGCAAAGCAACCTCCCAGATTACCCTCCCTGTTGTGAAGGATATTAAAAGTTTCAATCTAAAAAAACAAACAGCTAAAAGCGGTGTGGATTTTATCCGGATTACTACAAATTTATATTATAATCTCTCAGGCAGCAGCCATCAGTTGCATGGTATTTCTCCGGATATTCCGCTGCCGGGATATCTGGAGAATATAGTGCATATTGAAAAAAATCTTCCTTATGCTTTGAATCCCGATAAAACAAGCAAAAAGGTAAAGTATGAGAAAGCGGGGGAAATGCCAATCGCTTTGCTTGCCAAAAAAAGCGCGTCTCGTGTGGAACATGATAAGAATTTTCAAAGGATTAAAGATCTGGATCGGCACTTAAAAAAATACTTCGCCAAAACAATTGAACTGCCCCTTGATCTTGATAGTTTTTTGAATGTAATGAAGCAGAAGTTTGAGTTATTGGAATTTTTTGATCAAAATATAGGGCGGGTTTCTTCAATATATAAAGTTGAAAATAGTGAGTATAATCTGGAAATTATCCAAATGAATCCTTACAAGAAAGAGATGAATGATGAGCATATAAAATGTATACAGGAAGATATTTATATTCAGGAGGCCTATCGGATTATGGGTGATCTGATTCAGACAATGAAATAATGTTTATTCCGTCTGTAAGGCCAGTGGTAATTAAAGTGAGGAAAGGAGCGTATATCATGAAGAGAGTTTTAAAAAAAATCATTCCGGTTTTTTTAGGGATTATCGTTTTTTTTACCTTTACGGGAGTATCCGTATTTACAGAGGATGCTAACTCCGCCCTGGCCTGTTTAGACGCGATTTCAGAAAAAAATCGTAATATTTCAAGCGCGATGTGGGAATATGTCAAAGCTGCTGCTCATACCAAGAATCTGCAAAAAATAGAAAACACCCGCAAGCAGTTGATTAAGGTTGTAAAACGGGCAATTGAGGATGCTAAAAAAATGTCCGAATGCACAGAGGATAAATCATTGCGTGATTCATATATAGAGCATTTGAATATGCTGTATTTTTTACTCACCGAAGATTATGCCAAACTGGTAGATATGGAAGCTATTGCTGAAGAATCATATGATGCCATGGAGGCTTATTTTCTGGCAAAGAAAAGAGCCTCTGAAAAAATGAATGCGGATGTTGATGTTTTACGTAAAAAGACAGAAGATTTCGCCAAAAAAAATAACATCAATCTTATTTACGAGAAGAGTGAGATCGCTGAAAATCTAGAAAAATCCGCTCAAGTAATGGATTATTATAATGAGATTTATCTGATTTTCTTTAAGAGCTATAAGCAGGAGTTGTATCTCATAAATTCAGTAAATAAGGAAAATATTAATGAAATAGAACAGAATAGAGTCGCGTTACTTAAGTATGCAAATGAGGGATTAAACAAGCTAAAATCGAAAAAGTCATTTGCCAATGACAGGTCGTTAAAAGAGGCTTGTGAACAATCGTGGATAGTTATAATAAAAAAGTAGAGCAATCAAATAAGGCAAGTGAAGCTTCTAATAAGGTTAATGAGGAGTTAAACCGGGAGAGACAGAAAATGTTGGACAAATGGAATAAAACAAAAGAAGACTTTATAGATAAACATATTCCTAAATAGCACTAATTGCCTTTCTTCCACTTGTAAAAACCTAAGAGTAGTTAAATGTATATTTAAATGTTTTATAATGATCTTGTAGAAAAGCTAATTTTATAATATAAAATAGGAGGATGCTTTTTAATTTAGTGTTATAATTCTAACAAAAAAAACTATTCATGTGGGATAGGAAAAATATTTTAAGGAGGCATATATATGCTGAAAAAATTAATGATTCTTGTTATTGGTGTAGCTTTGTTTACACTCATGTTTTCATCATGTGATTTAGGTGAGTCACATGAGCTGGAGGGTGATTGGACAATAACAACAGCCTGGGGAGGCGGGGACGTTCTGGGAAACGGTACTTTTAGCTTGGATTTCTGGCAAGAGGTTGAGGTAGCAGGTATTGTTTATAAATTTTACCGGGACCTGGACGGTACCATCGGCGGAGTTGACGGATCATACGATTTTTTGGGGGACTAACCATATAATTTAAGAATTCTGAATAGATAAAATTTCCTATCAATAACACCTCTAATTACAGAACGAAAACCTTTTAACTTTGCATTAAAT